>Ga0224501_10003605_pt1 | contig 12207 bp, 8 predicted proteins | sample SF_Oct11_sed_USG_4_FD_169105 | JGI IMG/M metagenome (GOLD analysis project Ga0224501, IMG submission 169105) | Sediment microbial communities from San Francisco Bay, California, United States - SF_Oct11_sed_USGS_8_1 | ecosystem: Environmental > Aquatic > Marine > Sediment | place: USA... | reverse complement strand
TTAGCAACGATGAACCTGTTGGCGAGCCATCCACCCGTTTAGCAACGATGAACCTGTTGGCGAGCCATCCACCCGTTTAGCAACGATGAACCTGTTGGCGAGTCAAAATCTTTCCCAGCGACGATATGGATTTTGGACTTTTTAAGATGGAGAGTCGGAATATTGATCTGTTGGCTCCTCTATTTCTTAATAGGCCCGCTCCGCCATAATAATATACTATGTAAAGTGAAATTATCATATTATTGTCAAACCAATGAGAGACTGGATTGATTACACAGGGAACCCACCGCGGATTATTTGAGCACGACGACGTTGCCACTGTTTTGGTGCCGATGGCATTTATGCAGTTGTTATGTATTTTTTGTTTATTGAGGGCGTACAGTTTTTAGCTTTCTACTTTGCAACCCAACAATCTTGCTCATTTCAGTCTAACGGCGAAGCGTTCTGAATCCTCTGATCATCCACCAATAATGAACTGCAATTTAACTGTTCTATTTTCCTATCCATCCTCTAGTGCAGATAAGCAATAAGCCAGCTCTCCCCCTCTTTTTTGCACTTATGTTTGACAGCAATGTGCTGGGTTTACTCTGGAGGCTAGATTTTGACCCGGACTTCTGACATTCTGAAATTTAAAAAAGACAAGACATTGTCTTATCCAAACTACCCATCGAAAATGTCAAAATCAAACCGAAAGAAACTCATTTTAATTATATTACTAATATTATGTATTATTCTTATAATATTACTAATATTATGCATTATATATGCATGTGCTTTAATAATATTACTAATATTATCTATTATTTTAATAATATTACTAATATTATCTATTATTTTGATAATATTACTAATATTATGTATTATATATGCATGTGCTTTGTACCAAATCTTTGCGAATCATTCCAATGATAAAATTGTGGTACAGACTGCGGACAGGGTTGGCAGTATAGATTTGTAATGAGTAATAATAACTGGATTAGTGACTTTTGTAGTATATCAAATTTAAGGTAATCTTCACTCTTTTTTAAAGTAACGAAAACACATATTCTTTACAATTTTGGAGTATTGATTATTCATTACTTTTGTAACTGCACAAGTGAATAAAGTGTCATTTGCACACAATCCGATTCGTGTCGGGCTCCGAAAACTAGTGCACAAATAAGTCAAGTTTTCTACTGCACATTATTTTACTCGCTGTGCTCTTGAAGTGACCTCCTTATAAACAAGTCAGAAGTGAAGACAAGTCCTGACTATGTCCTGACTTTGCCATTCTACATAGCGTTCATCATGACATCATGGCTGCAACGCCAATCGACCATACCATTTCAGGATTGAAATACAGCAAATTTATCACTTATTGAGAACCCAGAGTCATGAGTTTACTAAAAGGGATTTATTGTTTTATATCTTCCAGTATAGAGCACCCAGGTGCCCCAAAATTCATGTTCAGCCAGAAGGATCTTCTGTTCTCATTGACAAAGATTCTAGCGTGTAAACGGTGGTCAGAATTTACTTTTTTTAAATGTTGCTGAAGAAATTTCTAGCATATCATTTTAAATTGCTCACATATACTGAAATATTATAATATATTACAGTAGATCACACTCATGTTTTCTGTTCACCTTCAAATACATAAAAGATACTCTTTACTTTTATTTTAAATTAACTAATGCAAAGAATCTTATAGTTTTTACCAAATAAGAAATATCAAATAATTAGTTACTTTTTTGAGTAACTACTCCCAACTTTGATAGCAGGTTTACACTGGAGTGGCGCCGCTGTCCGCGCTAGTGTCGACGCCGCTACAATTGGCATTCTGCCGCTGAATCACTGGAAGCTGAGGTCCACTTGACGGTCACTTTGAGCGGTTTTAAGCAGCAACCGGGCAGCTGTCGCTCGCGTAAACATCACTTGACTGCAAGCCTTTTCTCTGAGTGTGCCACGAATTAGGATCTTATGCCAACTCATGAGTAATTGTCTTAAATTACCCCTCAGATATTGAAACGAAATAAAATGAATGCCAATATTTATCTTACCTGTGATGCCGTTGACAGCTACAGACAACGCAAAAAGCCTCACCCACCACATGGTACGCTTATTACGTTATGAATCTGATCAATGTTAGGGTGTGTATTTAACTTATAAAGCAATAGCTATTAGACGTCACAAAATCCAATTCAGGAAAGAAGCGATTTTGATAGCATTGTCCAAAGAGGAAATTTTTGAATTGAGCTTTCATCATGTTTATATCCCACTTCTAAGTATAATCAAATGAAACGGTGAGGTTGCTGTAAATTCTATTCAAACATATGCTTCATGATTGATCAAATTGACGTCACATCTTTAGTGCACTAAAGTACTGAAGTACTAAATTATTTCTCACATGAAATTAGAAATGGTGGTGAGAAAGCTTTCGCTTACTGAGAAACAAACGTTCATTGGCCCTGTGTGTTTACAGATTACAAAAGAGCTCTAAACTTTTTTAAATTTGAGAGACCTTAGCATAACCCTAATAACACCAATAGGAATAAATTCACACTTGTAACTGAATAAAAACAAAAGGTTTTCTGTGTTAGTACGTCTGAATATGCACGCACGCACACAGGGACCCGAGGGGTTTTCTCCCCCATATGTCTGAATGAGCTGACAGCCCCAATGCAAGTGTTAATTCAGTTAGCACCATGAGCTTGCAATATACAGCAGGGCACGCCAAAGGTGTTCTATTGAAGTTATTGATTTGCTACTATCATTGAGATGTCAAGAACCAATTCATCATCAAGATAGAGCCTTACTTACAAAGTGACAAAATATAAAGATATCACATGTAATTCATCAGATCTGATAAGCATAGTCATCATGATCCCGATTTGGCTCTAAGTTTATAGAGCAAATTGCCATACGCTTCATGGTAAAAATGCCTTGAGTTGATGAGTTGTCCTATCCTGATAACCCAAACCAATTATTCTATGTCTCTATTCACCAATTATTCACCAAAATTCGTGGTGCAAATAATTTGGAGGCTACACCTTGCTATCCGTGTTAGTTCCGCTGTACACCACAGGGAACAGACTGGGACTTGATCTATGCGATATCCGAAAGCGCTTGGATGTTATCGAAGATCAGAATCTAATGAACAGCATGAATCATATTCAGCAGTATTCTCTGGATAATGGTTCGGGTACATGGGGAAAACATGGGCCACTCCATTGTTGAGTTATTTGCAAGTTTATAAAGTAGGCCTGTTGATGGGGCGGTCGGTGGGGCAGTCTGTATGACCGCTGAGGGGATGGCTGGTGGGAGTTAAAGGCTGGCTGATAGGTATATTACTCATTGTTTATACAGGAGGCTTTGTAGATTCTACTAAATCCTAACATCCAGATCAAATGTAAATTACAGTTCACCCTCCCCCACTAGCTCAAGTTGTTTAGCGTCTTATTTTTGCCCTTTACTCCTAAAACCGGTGAACGTGGTTCCAATCGTCACAAGTCCAGGTGGAGTCAACCTCCTAGCACATGAGTGTATAGTATAGTCATATTTGAACTTTATATGAGACAACTTCAGAGCTGGTCACAGAATAAATAAATAAATACAAGAACATATATGTTAATTAATTAGCACATAGCATGCATGTCCGTCACGAAACATAGACAGCCATCGACTTTTGCCTCACTCAGTCTCGTTTCCAGGATAATGTCTATGTCACTCTTTAAATAAAACATTTTGTGCTTGTACTGCCAGACTAGACCATTTTCCATTAGATTAATGGTCGGTTCAAACCAGGAACGTTTTTGTAAGCTTGTTTATTTTCCGGCAAAGCATGAGCTAACATCAGAAGTGGCTGGCAAGAGCATTCTTTTGCGATTATTGCAGGTTCGACCTGCAATAATCGCAAAAGAGCATTTTTTGGATCATTTTCTGGACATTAAAAACAATAAAGCTTCCGATACTGTTTCAAAGAGACACCAACAACTACAAAGAGATCACCCTATCGCCCGTGTGAGCTATTTCCGGTCAGGTCGCTATATTTCTTTTATTCGCGGACGATATTTGTGTTGAACAATGAACACAACAGCGATCACATGATTAGCAACAACGATCAATGATTAGCATCAGGGATCACATAATTAGCAACAGCGATCACATGATTAGCAACAATGATCACATGCGGAATTATGTCATTAGGCGGGAACAAGGATTAGTCCTGCAAGAGTATTCCTTGACCGCGCTAAAAGCACTATTTAAGAACTTTGTTTCATTGCTTACAAAGAACGTTTCCCGATTTAAACCAACCATTAGTCTCCAAAGGAAGAAGTCACAACACGTAAAGCAACAGCCATCACCTGCAGAACAGTCACCAATAACATGCTGTGTGTAAACTGAGTGGTGTGCTTAAAATATCTAGTCACAATCATTAACCAGCCATTTCAACTGTGAATAAAAACCATGATTGTGCTACTCAAAATGTTGTCTAGCAATTAACCCGAATAGCAAACTATAAATAAAATAATGTCAATGATTTGCACACCAATAAGAACACTGATGTGTAGTGCAGAAACTAGCATTCCGAGTCACTGAACGCTTCTCAGGGCATGCATGTCATCAGAAGAATTTGTTGCAAGGAGAATGCAACTCTCTAATTGTTGTGATCTAAATCCAGCACTACCAGACCTCATAAACGAGGCCAATAAGAAAGGTTGTAAATCCTATCAATTTCTTATTTTAGGGAATCAAAATGACTGCATGAGATATGACATTTTATATTTACCATCTCATAATATTTAAATAGAATACCTTAAAGACAGCCAGTCAGCCGCATGCAAGCATTCCAAGCGTATCTGTGATACTTTTATTGTGTCAACACGTACTCGTCTTAGTGAACTTTTTTATGCATTGCTTGCATCCTGTTATATACAGGGTTTTATAGCTTCCTGAGCAGCCAATAAAGTCATGGGCCAATGAATATAAAAGGACATTGTCTTGGGGGTCCCCTTGCAGTCTATTTGACATACCATTATCTGAGGACAAAATCAGACCAATCTCTCCTACTGAGAAGTCTGTAAGAATGATACTTAGTGAGAAGCAGCACCTCAGTGTAATAACCGTATCGCGTAGAGCCATCTTATGCCGGACCGTATTCGGGCATATATGGAGAACGATAGACATCCAACAACATACTGAAGATGGCACAAATAATCTGTGTCATTACTCGCATGTTTATTGTAAAGATATGCAGATGAAAAACATATCCTAACTGCAATAAATTTAGTAAAGGAGAGTTTCTGAAGGGTAGGGGTAACATACAATACTAATTGCCACCAACATACATGTTTGTCGTATATACATGACCCGTTGTACTGCATGCCCCATTTATTTAAAGGGGTTATGACATGGGCAAAAGTGACTTCACTTGTTTGTAGATTCTGAAACCTACCATGAACAAATGGGCCCAATGCCCAGTTCAAATGGAAGCTAAGATATAGCCCTATTCAATGTGCATACTTAGAGCCCTCAGCGACGTACTTTTCAAACCGTCGACGCACCAAAATTGGCCGCGAGATAGGAAATTAACACAGAGCTGATGGTGTTTGCGTTAATTCTCGGCTTAGGTGCCGATGTTGGACAAATGCGTTTGCATGTGTGTACCAGACTTGTAGTTACACAAGTCTGAATAGAGAAACCGTGCCTCAAAAATATAGAAATAGGGTTTCAGAGCGCAGTCTTTCACCACTATTGCGCAATTATAGAGGCCCAAACGCAACGTCCTCTATTTAGGGCTAGGGAAAACCTGCAAAGTATTTCTTATAACTTAAGGGGGTGAAGATTACTAGGTTACCAAGTTTTAGTAATTAGATCCCATTTTATTTCTATTTGGGCCATTTGGGCTGTAGTTATTCGAGTGACCGATATTCGGTTTGTTGAAAAAGACCACTCGTTATCGCTGTGATGAATGCGGAGTTGGCTCCCTTTAAGAATGGGGAACACAACTCCAAAAATGCGTCAACCATCGACCGTGTCATAACCCCTTTAAGAAAGCGAATGCGCACTGCTTATTAGATTATTAAACTATATGTTGGATCAGCGAAATCCAACTAATAACTCAACAACAAAAGAAAAGAAGTTTGGCACCGAAAAATTACTAATTTGAAAGATATCCAACAAATTTATATCAAGGATTGCTGGCACAACTGCTTATAAATATGTAACCAGGTGTAATCTTTTGCCGAGGGCACACCATCTAAAGTTTATGGGATTAAAACAATGTAGCCCAGTACGAAGTCCCAGTACGCGGAGTACGGAGACCCCGTACGCGGAGGGCTGCCCCTGGCCCTAGTCCGGAGGGGGGGGTTAACACGATGTGAGTTAACTTTTAGATTTATTGCCTTTATCCCACTGTAGCATGTGAGTTTTACTTTCTTTATAAATCTCAGCAGCGGTCTTATTCTGACCGAAGTATTCAGCAAACTCCCCATCAGGACTGACCAGGTATTTTATGATTGAGTGATCCACCTAAAACACGGATTACCTAGCATTAGGCACTTTCAGACACACGGACGCTAGCTGTCAAATCAGATCCACTGCGAACACATTGTGCCGACAGTGAGCGGCGCAGGCATAGGAGATAACTCGTAGAGTGAGAGGACGGTATTCACTCTTTTCGACGTCTGATCGGCAAAACCTATGTATTTGACAAAGGCGAATTCTCCCAATCACTTCATATGGGTTATAGGCTGGCCACTAGAATCCAATAATCTTGGAGCAGTTTATTAAAAAGTTTAAGGGGACCATTCGCTAACTATCTAAATACAACTATAGACTGAATTTATCAACAATTTTCTACCTCTTTATACACAAGGACCATACTCTGCTCAAAGCTTTCCTGAACACACAGCCAGAATACGAGGTAATGACGTGACAAATCACACAAATGTCTAGTCAAGACTTCATCTAAAGAGCTCCTGGCATAATGGAATCTCACCGCTTGATGGTCATGCGGTGAAATCCCATTATGCTAAGGGCTGACCTGCCAATATAAAACAATCTCTGTGAAATGGAATTGATACTCTGTACGGGGACTGATAAAACATTAAATAGCAAAAGAATGAAGGATAGCTGTGTAATGAAGTGAATTTGAGAGTCCTTCCCATAAGCCATTGCATTAGGGTTGCCACAAGATAGCCGCTTGGGTACAGCTATGTACATGAAATTGGGATAGCTGGCATGGCGCAGGGAAATACAGCGTTTGATTCAACGATGATCCTGGGTTTAAGTCCAGGTCATGCTGAGGTTCCACTGTGAATATCGGCTCCTTGCATAATTCCCAGTTCCTACCGCTCCAGAACAACCGGAAGGCTTAGCACGTCTGCTATTTGGAATGGCCGACGACTTGCATAGAACAATGAAATAAAATGGAATATACTTACGATATAATCATTATCTTCATCCTTGGGCCCAGCGCTGTAATATATCCTATACGCTTTAGCTGCGTGGGCAATCTGCTCTTTACTGCCTGTCATGCCAATCACTTTATCAGAAAACTCTGCAACAAGCTTCCTATTTAAAACCACAGACCTAAATTAGAGACACTAAACGATCCAGAACGAAAACGACCAACTCTTTTCATAGGAAGAGAGAGAGAGAGAGAGTGGGTCTGAGTCCAGGTTTCCTCAAGGACTTGCCTTGCACCATATCAGAAACCCAGGTGACTGGTAATGTCGCAGCAACAGCCATGAGATATGGAACCAGAGCACTAATGGACTCACCCAGTAACAGTTATATCAGATTCGTTAGCGGTCATATACGGAGACAGTGTCAAGTAGCCAATACTAGTCACCCCTTCGAAGGAAACGTAACGTAGTTAGTTTCTGAGAAGGGGTCTAGTTCTACAGGGGTGCCAAAACCAGCTAATGCTAAGCCTTTCGCAAGACCTGGCTATAGCGGCGCGTGTCCCAATGTTCGATGTGCGGAGTGGCTGGGAAAACGGATTACGCTACACCCGGGGCTGTACGCGAGCGGGTAGATCCCGCGCACCGTGGCGTTAAGTTGGTGTGCTGTTAGTGCCTGCTTGCTTGAAGTAGGTCCAACACCGGTGTTGTGAGCCAGTCAGCGGTTGTTGCGAAGTTCGCATAAAAAATCCTTCGCGAGCGCTGAATTTGCAAATTCAGCCAGCGGCCTTCTCCGCTAGAGGTCGTTGATAGCTGTAGGAACGTAGCACCGTTGCTACTGACAGCCGGTGATAACAACAGTCTTGAGTTAGAGGTCAAGGACTAGAACCAATTGGCTAAAGCCCGCGGGCTCAAGCAAAGGCTGCGCGTGCGCCGTTTGGCATTTCCGACTGTTCGCTTTCATAGCCTTTCGCTTTGCGTGTTTGTGCTGGCCCCGTAGTTTCCTTCGAAGGGGTGCTCTCTTGCCATACACTGCCAATGGTGCCCACTGTTCGTTGAGGGGGTAGTTGCTTGCGATAGGCGATGCTGGCATGGCTGGTACTAGTAATAGTAACTCAGCTTAGGATTTCCGGTTACAGTCCCAGTACCACTCTTTCAACACTCTTTCAGCCTAGATGGATCTTGATTGTGACGTTATAGAGAGGAGGCCCACGGACCAGGTAACCTATGTTAGGGAGTACACCATAGGCCGGCCCGGAAAAGATCTCTTCTGCTATCTATGCGACAGAAAATGGAACAAACCTTTAACGTATCTAGCCAGGTGTAATGGCGTGTCTCTCTCAGGATCCAGCGTGATAAATATAGGCACAACGTTGGGTATACTCTTATCATCATCTACATGCAGAGTAAGCGGGTGAAAATATGGTTAACACAATGGTTATCTCAAACACCAGCACCATCGCTAGTATGATTTGCCACCAGCAAGAGAATTTTTAGCTTGAGGATAGATGATTGGCAACAGACTGACTGAGCATAAAACAGTAATCCCAAACCCATCCATCGGGGAACTGCAATATAATAATTCTCACTTAAACGGCCTCAGAAATTTGCCTTTTGACAAAATTTTAAAGCTACATCTCAAAATATTCTATCATGGGGGACAGTTGAGAGGCTCCTAATAACGAGGGCATCAGAATTTGAGATACCTTTGATAAGCCACAATAATGGAATCAAGCAAAGCTGCAATTCAGTGAAAATTATGTCATCTCCAAATTGAAAGATTTTGTTTTTATTGTTCTACTCGGGCCATTCTATTTAACAGACCTCCTGAGCCTGTGGCTTGTTGAAGTGATAGGAGCTAGGATAAATGTAAGGAGCTCATAGTGAGAGAACACCATGACTGGGATATGAACTCAGATTCTCATCGTTGCGAGTCCAGTGCTCTACCATTGAGCTATCCCGCTGTCTTAAATGGGAATTTATGTCATCCAAAATAAAGGAAAAACTTCCTACACGTGGTTGGGGCTGTTGCAGCACATTGCTGTGTGGAATGTTCTTACCGATTCTATCCACAGCCTCGACTAGTTTCTCCATCTCCTCGGGGCAGATATCGGGACAAAATGAAAAACCAAAATACAGGATGAGCCACTGGCCAAGGAAGTCTTTACTGTCCCGCAGGTCACCATGGTGATCTGTGAGTGTCCACTCTCCTCCTAATGCCGGCTTGCCAACGGACACCTGTCTCTTGGCGGCTAAGCCTGTAGCGAGATACGATATAATGATAATACTACTACTTTATAACTCACTGCGGTAGCTGTTCATTTGCCCATAGAGATACAGATGAGAAATCTATAAAGAAAACTAATATAGGGAAATTCAGAGTAGGGTGTTATTGGATTATGCAACAGAGTTGGAGTGGATCACTCTATTTATCGATTATCATCGGAGGTCCACCCATAGTTAGCTTTCCTATAGGTAGGTACAGGTGTAAGCACATTCACCACAGACAAGACCAAATCAAAAAGACTCGGGAGACTAATTTCTACACCACTCCTGGCATTCATGGAGATTAATGGGTTTTGACCAGCTAAGCACCAAGATTCTCATATCAAAGACTCTCAGCTCAAAGGAAAGAATTAAACCTGTTCCCAAATATGAAGGAGAGTATCATCTGGTGTGTTATTGTGTCATCTGGTGTGTTATTGTGTCATCTGGTGTGTTAGTGTGTCATCTGGTGTGTTATTGTGTTCTGGTCAGAGAAAGGGAGAATTTGCAGGTGGAGAAGAAAAACCAAGCCCCTCGAATCTTCAATCTAGTTTCTAATCTATTCAGGTATCACAATATGCAGGTTGTTGTCACTGTGCTTCTCCGCAGCCTTTTAGAACACACATGAAAAGCTTAGAAACAAGTTCAACTTACTTTTGTCTTTCTCTGACTTGAGTAGATTCAAGATAACCAACCCTATACCACCCACACCAAGAGCGGCCAGGACAGAGGGCCAAGAAATTAACTGGAAAATGATAACATTACCAATTACAATCAACCAGAAGTTTTTTTATACTGTTAATAAGTGAATGCATTCACAAACTAAGGATATTGCTACAACTTGTTTATAATAGGGTTAAACAATCGACTTTGGTCTGGTGATTTTGAAGTTAAAAGGTTCAGATGCAAATTTGACACCAATATACTCATTGCTTTACACCTGTATAGGCTGTACTTGCCTACTGCAATGAGTGAATCCCCTAAACCTGAGGTTTGTACTGAAGCAGTAGACATTGGGAATTACAAAGCTGAGAATTTTAAATACAAACGCAGCTACCATTATTTCACAAGCTGTAAGGAGCATCAAGCATGAAATGAACAAACTTTGATGTTTGTTTGATCGTCTAACTTACACTGCCAGTGTAATTAGCTTTACTTTCTTTAGGGGGTTTGGAGCAGAATGTTCGTCTCACTAAACCCAAACTTTCACCGGCACTTGGTTGGTGTGGACATCGAGCACAGCTGAAATTGGCTAGAGTATGTGTGCAGCAGAAAAGTTTTCTTAGTCCGCGCATCATGGTGGCTGGAGAGGAATAATTCTTCAGTGACTAATCGGAGCTACAATCTGATAATTGGTTAAATTGCATTTTAATAAACAGCCCTTTGGCTCCGCAAGCAAAGCGGTGATATGTTTGTAGGGGTGAACCATGCTACCTGAGAACGGACAAACTATGTACCCTGCACCCTGTGACCCAGTACCCCCGAAACCATGTTCCTGAACTCTCAAAACCATGTATCATGTGCTCCAAGCTCGCAAACATGTACCCAGTACCTTAGATACCATGTCCTTACATCAGAAATTTGACCCAAAAAAAAGTCGAATAGCCCCAACAATGTTTAAAAATTAAGGTGAAGTACTTGTCTTTTCAGTATAAGACAACATGAGGGAGACGAGCAGCAATTTTGTGTTTTCCTTTTCAACACTCACGACACAGCGTATCAGATAAATTTCACCACTTCCACCTCCTTGAACTTCACCAGTTTTTTTAAACCGTAGAATACCGTATGTCTCAACCTGAGTATTGTAAGTGAAGACAATAAACATATTGATATAGGCCAAAGTTTACATTTTGGATAAGCTGGGTGAATGCGGAGGCATACAGTTAGCTAACAGCTAACTGACCTGTCCTGAACCCAAGATATTGATTGGATTCAAAGCACTCAACAGCAAACTAAAATATTAACAACGAACATCCGATTATTCCCGCCGGCACTACCAAACATGCCAATTACCGTAGTCCAATGACCCCAGCCCTTTATACCTGAATCCTAAAGACAGACCGTCTTATATAACACGCGAGACAGAGCCAACAAGAGCGGAGGCGATGACCAGCTAGAAATATTAATTAGAGAAGTCGATGCGGAGTCAGTTGAAGTTTGGAGGTCGACGCGTCGAGACTGAGTCACAGAGCCGGACGCGGCTCTCTGCTGAAACAAAGAACTGTCTACTACAGAACATCACTAACAACAACAACAATGCTGCAACATCGGATGCTGCAACTACACTGCTGCCACAGCAAATCACAGTAAACGGTGCACACACATAACCGCCAGGTATCTTAGGCATTCCAACCCATTGTAGGTAAGAGGGGTTATCCTCACTTACCTTTCCTGAGACCACTGGCCTAATCCCCCATTGATACGGCAACCCCCTTTAAAGAGACAGTCCACCTAAAATCAATTTTCACCATGCCCCTTGTTGGGTATCTGAGCTGATAGAGCAAACACCGTTGCCTAGAATAAGCTTCAGGTCGAGCGCGCCGCGTGACGTCAACTCCGA
>Ga0224501_10003603_pt1 | contig 12209 bp, 7 predicted proteins | sample SF_Oct11_sed_USG_4_FD_169105 | JGI IMG/M metagenome (GOLD analysis project Ga0224501, IMG submission 169105) | Sediment microbial communities from San Francisco Bay, California, United States - SF_Oct11_sed_USGS_8_1 | ecosystem: Environmental > Aquatic > Marine > Sediment | place: USA... | reverse complement strand
AACAGATTCAAGGCAGCCTATGTTTCTGCGGGAGTTTGCGATTTGGTGACAGAATATGCGCTTACTGACGAGCCCTCTTTTCTCCTGGGCTATTTCAACAGCTCCCCTTACGAAAATCCTCAGGTCTACCGGAAAAACTCACCTCTTACTTACGCCTCCCAGGTGAAAACCCCGGTTCTTATTGTCCACGGAGAGAGAGATTTGCGGGTGCCTGTCTCCCAGGCCTACGAATTTTACTCAGCCTTAAAGCATCTTGGGGCTCCGGCTAAACTGGTCATTTATCCGAGAGAATACCACGGCATAACAGAATACACTCATCAGATGGATGTGATGAATAAAACCGTGGAATGGTTTAGAAAACACTTAAAGCGGTAAAGCATCTTTTTTCCGGGATGCCTATGATTTTTCTTTAGATGGGTTCTGTCTAAATGAATGACTATTACAGCCAATTGATACGTTGTCCTGAAATTTCAGTTGAGCAGTATAAGCCATTGAACGGCTTCAGGGACACATCTCGCGTCCTCAAGCCGTGCTTGACATCTTTTTGAGTCCTGATTTAAAATCAATTAATAAGGTTGGACGGGAAATCCAGGTAAAAACTCGCAATCAGACATCGCAGCCGAAAGGGAAATTCTTAGACCAAAAAAATTTTAGGAGTAAATAATGAAAAAAAAGTCATTTTTCAAAATTTTTCTCCTTTTCTTCTTCATGCTGGCTTTTTCGCTCCAAGGCTTTTCCAAAACGGAGGTCATTACCAGCAATTGGGTTACTTCTCCACTAACAATCGACGGATTCAATGAAGACTGGGAAAATGATGCTTTGAATTTCGAGAAAAAAGTCGATGTTGACTTCGCTTTCAGGAATGATGCCGAGAATTTATACATTCTCTTTATATTCAAGGACCCCAAATATTTGAGTTCGATCAATGCGACTGGAATGACAATCTGGTTCGATACAGAAGGCAAAAAGAAAAAAAATTACGGCTTAATGTTTATAAAGAAGCAGGTCTCAGCCGATGCGTTCATTTCCATTTTAGAAAAACAAAAAGGGACACTTTCTGAAGTAGAAAAGAATAACATCCGGGCTAACCCTCAATACTTTCTCCATAACATAAAAGTCGTTAGTAAAGGAGGCAAATCCGTATCTCAACAAGCAGATAGCGGTGATGAGGATATTGCTATTTTCAGGACAATGCAGCAAGAAAAAACAGTCATGTATGAATTTGCTGTTCCTCTGAAGAGAATGACAGAACAAGATCATGGAATTGGAACGGAACCTGGAAAAATTGTGAAAGTTGGTTTTGAATGGGGTGGCTTGACGGATGAGATGAAAAAGGCAAGAGCAGAAGGCCACAGTGTCCCCGGAACAGAACCGATGAGGAAAGGGGAGTCTGCTGATTCATGGGCAACGAGAGCTACGGGATTTGAAGAGGACTCAAGAACAGGTCGAACTCCCCTGCAGTATTCTTTCTGGGTGGATGTTCAATTGGCCAAGAGCCAGTAAATCAAATTTTTATTCACATTTCCCAAATAAGCGCAGCAAGATACATCCGTCATCATTCGAGGACAGATATAAGACGATTGCTCTTCTCGTGCCTGGGGATCTTTTGGCATATTTCTTGTCTCTAGGGGGAAGGGAGGAAGCAGAGGTCAAAGAATCATTGAAAGCGTTAAAAAAGAAAGGTCATAAAGTGCTATAATAACAAAAAAGTCAGTGAGGGAATGATCATGAGAAAAACAACTTTTTTGATCTTATTTTCCTTAATTTTTCTGGCTATTTTTTGTGTCCTACACGGATTTGAAAAACAGCAAGAACAGATCCAGCCTGAAAGGCATAAAGTAGAAGTCCGACTTGTTTTGGTTGATGTGCTCGTCACAAAAGACGGGAAATTTGTCACGGATTTGACAAAGGATGATTTTGAGGTCTTCGAAGACGGAAAAAGGGTGCCGATCAATTCATTCGAGCTCATAAGCTTTGAAGAGACAAGATTAGTGGCTCCAGAAGAAAAGCCAGAAGAGGAGATCTCTCCAGGCCTACATAAGAAGCAGCTTGTTGTTGTGTTTGATGGAGTGTGTTCCTGGCAAAGAAACATCGAGGAAGGATCGAGAAAGATCGTTGATCAGCTCGTTTCTCTGACAAAGCTTGGCAATGAAGTGATGATTCTTCAGTTGAGCGAGCAGAAGGGTCTGCAGGTTCTTCAGCCTTTCACCACGAGTGAAGAACTGCTGAAGAAAGCCATCTTAAAGGCTTCGGCAAATATCTGGCTGGATAAGTCCGATGATGCTTTGAAAATGTGGGAGGAATTGAGAGTTGAAGTAGATGAGGAGATGGGTTTGATCGAAAGGTACGATGAAAGACTCCATCCGGTTTTGGAGGAGGAATACCTTTTCATACAAAAAAGAAGATTCGCAAAAACAATAGGTGGAATCTTTTCGGCTGTAAACATGATAAAAGACCTGCCCGGGAGAAAGTCAATCCTTCTTGTCAGTGACGGTTTTCCAGATCTCACCTCTAAGACTCTCGACAGCAAGGTTGATGAAACCACCCCGGAGCGTACGGATAGCAAAGCCAGATCCACCCACTTAGATATGAGAAGAGACGTGGGAGCCATAACCACATTTGACCCCTTTAACATACTCGAGAGAAAAAAGCTTCTGACCGGGGAAGAGATAATCCGGGAACTGATCAATTATGCCAATGCTCAGAATATTTCCATCTATTCATTGGACCCTGATACATTTACAAGATATTTCATTACCACCACTGCAGAATTAGGCCCCAGAGAAAAAATGACATCCCTTGAATTCCGGCTCGATGACAAAATCAAGCGCATACAGAATTTGACCTGGCTGTCCGAAGACACGGGCGCAGTCTCCCTAAAGGGTGCCCAAAAATACGACAGGTTTTATGAAGTCCTAAGCACGGATTTGAATTATTATTATGAACTGAGTTTTTATCCCCAAAGACCGGAAGCTGACAACGAGTACCATAAGATAAAAGTCGTGGCGAACCGACCTGGCGTTGAAGTGCGTTTCAGAAAAGGCTACACGGATTATACCGGGAGCGATAAAGAGAAAATCCTTCTCGTTTCCGCATTTCATAATCCTGCATTATTCAAGCAGCTGCCTTTCGAAGCTGAGTTTATTCCTCTTCATAAAGACTCGAAGACATACGTGTGCTGGATGAACATAGCCCTTCCCACTCGAGAATTATTTGCAGACAGGATCATTGAGCATGCTCCTAAGACATTTAAGCTCCATGTCTGGGTTAAAGACAGATCAAAAGGGGATAGGGCTTTCGGGGGGCAGATCAATCTTCCTTTTAACATGGATTCCTCGTTCATGGATACCATAAAAGCCACGGATTACCTCTGTTTCCACTACAAAGGACCGGAGATTAAATTCGGCGAGAAGGAATATGACGTCATCTTTGCTCTCTATGATGACCAGCAGGAGGAAATCGGAACATGGGAATCTTCCCTTTCTCTTCCAGAGTTTAAGGGTGATGAAAAGGGCGCTATCATCAATTGTACCCTGGGACTCATGAGTTCGAACCCGAAAAAAGGGAAAAATTCCTTTTCTCTTTCTCAAGATGATGGAAGCCTTGAATATGGCGAAATAAAGCTTTTTCCAACTGTTACCAACAGATTCCAGCGGATGCAGGATGCCTCTGTTTTTCTCCAGATTTATTTTCCTCAAGGGAAGACTGAGGTCAGCCCTAAATTTGTAGTTTCTGGAGAGGGAAGATTAACCCAACGGATACCGGCAGAACTGGTGGCGGAAGAGTGGAATAACAAATCAAAAGTCTGGAGTGGCCTCTTTGACCTCCATCTCAGAAATGTGATTTATGGGGAATACACTTTAACGATCGAGATCCCTGATCCCGGGGAGGGAGAAGCCCTAAGAAGGGAAGTAAGGCTAACCAAGCTCCGTTATTAATATAAAAGCAATGAATGCCATATAGATGCAACAGGTGTCGAATAAATGCAATGAATGTTTTCATACTGTCATTGCGAATGACCGAAGGGAAGGTGACGACCTCTTAGGGGATGCCTAGTCATTTCATTCCTGGCAATGAGAGATTATTTAATGCCTATGCTTCAGTCCGATGAATTAAAGGTAAATAGGCAGAACGGTTAATCTTAATACAGGTCTGCCATCCCGTCTTAGGGAGGGATGAACGATGGGAAAAATAACAGCTCAATCCATTTTCGTATTCATAGCGGTTCTCCTCATAAACAGCCATTTATTCCCCTCCCAGCCGGTGCATGAGGACATCTTAGGGAAAGCAGATTTGCTGCTGGACATGATGGAGTATGAGTCAGCCATCGTGAATTACCTGAAAGTTCTCTCCCAAGATCCTCAGCAGAGAGATGTCCGAAAAAAGATCAGCTATGCGTATTATCAATTGGGAAAGGTTGACGATGCCCTGAATTATATCAGAGAGGAATTGACTCTTTTCCCTGATAACGGGGATGCTTATGATTTTCTGACCTGCATTCTGTATAAGTTGAAAAGGCTGCAGGAGATGAACGATTTTCTGGAAAGCTTAGATTTTCCTGTCCGATTGACAGAGGAAAATCCTCATATCGGCGATTTGGCTTGCTTTATTCTGGGGATGCATTTTAAAGAGAGCAGAAGATATAACAGAGCAGAAGCTTATTTCAGAAATGCCATCGAGAAAGGACATGATCCTGTCAAATGCTATGTGCAGTTGATAGATATTGACCTTATTCAAGGGAAATTAGATCCCGCAGTCACGCCTGTAGGATACGGTCTTCGCAAAATTTTATCCGAAGCTTTTGAAGAATGCGGTCCTCAGCCTGAGTTCTACTTTATTTATGGACTGAGGTATTTTGAAAAAGCAAAATCGAATGTTACTTCCTTTGTTCCTCTATTTCGCAGCTTTATAAGATTTTTTGAGATTGCTTCAGAACTTAAGCCTAACTTTAAAGATGCGTTCTACAACCTGGCCTGCATCAGCTACAATTTTAATGATCCTAAAAAAGCTTCAGAGTATTTTCGGAAAGTCATTGAAATCGACCCTGAAGATGCCGAGGTGAAATTCTATTTAAATTGCTGTCAGAGAAAGCTAGATCCATCCCTGGATAAGAAACTCCTCTCAGAGCAATGTCCCCAATGGATAGATTTGTCCCGAGATTTTATCGATAACCCGGATAGAGAATATGAATACAAATACCATAATGATATAGAATTTGTCTTTGAAAACATCAATCATCTGGCTCTTGAATACATTAAAGTGGGCAAGTTTCAGGAAGGTTTGAAAAGATTCCGCAATGGATTGAAAATTAACCCTGATTCCCCTGGGATACACTTCAACATGGGTTTGGTGTATTCCTGGCTGGATGATTTTGAAGAGGCTGAAAAACACACGCTCCTGGCCCTAAGAGAGAAGGGCTTTATTGGAAGAGTCCCCGATTCGAGAAAACGGGAAATCTTGAGGAAAACGAAGGCAAATAAACAAAAAACTATCACCGTTCCTCTTGCTGAATGGACCTTTTACGTAGCTTTAAAGGAAGGGAATTATTTTTTGGATGCTTATAATACTTTGGGGACTCTCTATTTTGAGAGAGAAGAATTTGAAAAAGCGATCTTGGCTTTTCAAAAAGTCATTGAGATCTATCAGGGAGACGCGATGGGACACTATAATCTCGGATGTGCCTACTGGGCAATCGATGATTGGGGAAATGCTGAAAAAGAATGGAAAGATGCCATCAAGTATGAAGGAGAGATGAAAAGGATGGAAAAGAGAGGGCAGATTTCAAGAGATCAGCTTGATGTATCCTTGATCGTGTTCTATAGGCCGGTCGCCTTCCGGGCGCACAAATCCCTGGGGAGGCTGTACCTTGAGCAAAATTTAAAAGAAAAAGCCCTTCTGGAATTTGAAAGAGCACTCAAACTGGAGCCGGAGGACCCTGAACCTTATTACGAGATCGGAAAGATATACGAGGATAAATCAGAATACGAAGAAAAATATTTCCGAAAAGCCGTATCCTATTACGAGAGATACCTTTATCTAGGGGGAGAAAAGGAAGCTGAAGTAAAGGAAAGATTGAAGGCATTAAAAAAAATATTTTGATAGCGTGAACAGATTGTGAGTTTTTGGCACAGATATTGTGCATGATTTTCCTGTATAAGTCCTGCTTCTGTCTCTTGAAATTATTTTCTGTTAAGCCTAACTTAGATAGTAGAGATCATAAATTGTGAATGGAAAGGAGTATTAGCTGTGAAAAGAAAATTAACCATTTCTGTTTTGATAGTCGCAGCAGCCATTGCTCTTTATGGGGACAAAAAGGAAAAGGCCACCAATCTCCCCCCTGTTTACGAAAAGTGGCTAAATGAAGAAGTCGTTTATATTATCACACCCAAGGAAAGGGAAGTTTTTTTGATGCTTCAAACAGACAGAGAGAGAGACCTGTTCAGAGAAGCATTCTGGAAACAACGGGATCAACTTTTTGGCAGGCCAGAAGGCGAATCCAGGAAAGAGCATTACCGCCGCTTGGATTATGTGAACCACTTTTTTGGCCGGGGAACGCCAAAACCAGGATGGAAAACCGACCGGGGGCGCATGTACATCGTACTGGGCGAGCCAAATGACATCCAAAAGTTCGAAGGCAAAACCCAGGTTTATCCCACCGAAGTCTGGTTTTACCAGGGCAAGACAGATTTTGGACTTCCACCTGGTTTTAATCTTGTTTTTTACCAGGAAAATTTCACAGGAGAATACAGGCTTTATAGCCCTGCTAGAGATGGGCCCCAGGCGTTGTTAACGAGCTATTATGGAGACCCTTTGAATTACTCGAATGCATATAAACAGCTCTACGAATTTGAGCCTGATTTGGCTGAGGTCTCTATTTCTCTCATTCCGGGAGAGGGAAATGTTTATACAGGTCGTCCGTCCTTGTCTTCGGATATACTGATCCAGAGAATAGAGACAGTCCCTGTGAGACAGATGAAAGACAGATATGCTCAAAAGTTCCTCGAATATAAGGATGTTATTGAAGTAGAATATTCAACCAATTACATCGGGAACGATTCCTCGGTCGAAGTGATTAAAGATCCCTCGGGCATATATTTTGTCCATTATGCCATCGAACCGGAAAGGCTATCTGTGGATTCTTACGAAAACAAATACTTCACTACTCTGAGAGTAAACGGAACTGTCTCGAATATGGATGACAAGATCATATATCAGTTCGAAAAGGATTTTTTTCTCAATTTTGATGAAGAAAGAATCAAGAGTGTGAGCCGCCAGCCTCTGAGTATGCGTGACATGTTTCCTCTCATTCCTGGAAATTACAAGATCTCTATTCTGGTTAAAAATGAAGCCTCAAAAGAATTCACTTCCCTGGAGAGAACCCTGGTCATTCCTGGAGAAGAGGATGGTTTACAGATGACATCTCTTATCCTGGGCTATAACATGAAGAAAAATGAGAAACAGCAAGGCGGTCTCAGGCCTTTCCAAATAGGAAACAATCAGATTTATGTTCATGCGAACAGGATCTTTCTCAGACAAGACACTCTGGTAGCCGCTTTCCAGGTCCACGGTATGAATCAAGCTTTAAGAGAAAAAGGAGAGATAAAGTTTATTTTCTTTAAAGGTGGAGAGGAATTTCACACTTTTACAAAGAAAATCCCGGAGTACTCAGACCTGCCGAATATTCTGGAACAATTCCCTCTTCGCGATTTTACTCCATCCCACTACAGGATCCAGGTTTCTCTTCTTGTCGAAGGGAGGGAGGTGCTTTCTGAGAGCGAAGATTTTGATATCACCTATGCAGAAGCCATACCGCGTCCCTGGGTTTACTCTAAAGTATTAGCTGAAATCGAGGATCCTGTTTATTCATGTATCATAGGCACCCAACTCTACAACACCGGCAAAATAGCCGAAGCCCGGGGTCACCTTGAGAAAGCATTCCAGAAAAATCCGAATTCGGTCGATTTTGCTCTGAATCTGGCCCGTGTTTATCTGACTTTGGCTGAGTGGAAAAAAATAGAATCCGTCTTGCTTCCTTTTTCAAACCTGCCTGAGCCTCCTGTGTTTGAACTGTTCGTTATTCTGGGCAAGTCCTACCAGAATTCTGGAGAGCTCAATAAGGCTATCGCAATATTTGACAAAGCCATTTCCTATTACGGATTGAACATCAACCTGTTGAATTCCATAGGTGAATGCTATTTCCAGCTGCGCATCCCGGATGAAGCCCTGGCAGCATGGGAGAAATCCCTGGAACTCAACCCGGATCAACCTGAAATCCAGAGGAAGGTCAAAATACTGAAGGAGAAAAAATAACGCGGATGCCTATTTTGGAGAAAAGGTCAAATATGCCCAGAGTCTTTCTGGGTGTATTCCTCTCTCTTCTCGCTGCCTGTTTTCTCACCTTCTTTTCCTCTTCCTGCCGGCTCTACAGACTGGAGAGAAGGCTTGATCCAGTGAATGCGGAGTTTCTCTCCAAGGTCAGGTATATCATCACCAGAAAAGAGAGAAAAATTTTTCTCGAGTTGCCCGCCTCAGAAAAGGAGGCATTTCAAGAAGAGTTCTGGAAGATACGTGACCCTGATCCTGAGACAGAGGAAAACGAATTCAAGATGATGTATTTCGAACGGATTGAAACGTCGAATGAGCTCTTTGTGAGTGAGGGAAGGCCGGGATGGCTCACAGACAGGGGTAGGATTTATGTCCTTTTCGGCCCTCCCTGGGATAGAATTACCTATCCTATGGGAAGTGATCCTTGGAGCCGGTGCCAGGAAATCTGGTATTATGGAGGTTTTCCAGTTTTATTTATTGATTCAACATGCACAGGGCAGTATAAGCTGGTCACTTACGACTTGACAGCGCTGAGGAATTTGAACCTGATGTACATGCACGAGTTCAGCAAAGCTCAAGATCGAGCCCTGGAGGCCCCCAAAAAAGCAAGAGAATTTTTTGACTTCAACTGGAGAGTTAAGAAAGAGATTATTGCGGAAAATAGAGCAGAAGGCATTATTGAGATAGAGATCCCTTATGAAGGTATCTGGTTTAATGCTGAGGACGATATGCTGAAAACGGTGCTGGACGTTCGGCTGGAGTTAAAAGATTTTGAAGCCAATATCATCTGGGAATATGAAGAGGCCTTCGAGATTGTGATCAAAGATGACGAGCTCAGAGAGAAGAAGGGGAAGAAGTATAAAATTGAAATTCCGTTTATACTGAATGAAGAATTAGACAGGCTTCGTCTGGGGCAGAACTTCCTTTATGCTGTTGTGCTCAACAGAACAGGGAACGAAGAGGCAAAGAAAGTGATGGAGTTCAGGCTGGAGTTGGCAAATCGATAAATTTCAAATATAATAAAATATGAGAGGGATTAGATGAGGGCAATTTCTCCAAAAGCAATAGCAGTCTTTATTCCTCTGCTTCTTCTTTTTAATTCGTGCACTGTAAAGAGACTGGTGAATAAACTCGACCCTGTTAGCGAGGAATTTTACAGCAAAGTCAGGTACATAATGACAAAGGAAGAGTCCAAGATTTTTCTGGAACTTCCTCTTTCAGCGCGAGCTGAATTCATCGAGGAGTTCTGGGAAAGAAGAGATCCCACTCCGGGAACAAAGGAAAACGATTACAAGGAAGCCTATTTTACAAGGATAGAAGAAGCAAACAGGCTTTTTAGAGGAGGCGGCCGCCCGGGCTGGCTGCAGGATAGAGGCCGAATCTACATACTCTTCGGACCTCCCAATGAGCGTCAGACAAACCCGATGGGAGGAAGGAATATTGATCCTTACGAGGATGCCCGGGACCAGACAAGCAGCCGCCAGTTAGCCGCGGGAGAAAAGCCCTCGGAAATCTGGATCTATTACAATTTGTTTTCATCCTTGCAAAAACCTCAGGTGGTCAGGATTGTGTTTGTCGACACCTACGGGACAGGTGACTACCAGTTGATCAGCAACCTGAACGAACTGATTCCCGGCATGATGGGAATCGAGACTCAATTTGCGCCCAATCTTGCCTATATGCATGAACTATCCAAGGAGGAAGCATTCCGAGCCAGACTCAATCTTCAGAAACTGCTTTTTGATTTTTCCTGGGAGCTTCTTAAAACGAAAAACAAGGAGATAGGCAGCAATCTTCTGATTCATATCGTGTTGCCTTATGATAAGATTGTCTTTGCCAAAGAGAATGAAACGCTTAGAGCAGTCATTGAATTGGATGCAGTGATTAAGGACAGCGCTGATAAGATCATATGGCAGTTTGAAGAGGAGCATAACTTGAATTTTCGAGAAGACTACCTGATTCAGAATAGAGAAGGTTTCTGGGAGATGGAGATTCCGGTCACAAAGTGGCTGAAAAAAGGGAATTATTCTGTGTATCTCAGCTTGAAAAATCTCAGCGGAGACCAGGAAATCAAAAAACTTCTTCCCCTAAAGATATAGATTTTTAGCGTCTAAAAAATTTTGCCATTTTTCAATAAAGGAATGTGTTTAGGAGAAATGATGAAGTCATCTCAAAAATTTATTATTATCTTCATATCGGTTTTACTCTTTTTTCCCACGGTCAGCCGCGGTCAAAGGACTGAAGAAGAAGCTGTTAAAATCCCAAAGGAAGTTGCAAGCGTGATGGAAGCAAATTTGCCCACCCGTGAACCAAAGCTGGATATCCCTCTTTCCTATGTGAAAACGTTTTATTTCCCTTATCAGAGTGATTTTTATACGGTTTTTTTCTCGAAGGTCAAGAACAAAGACCTTGGCTATGTCGCTCCTTTTTTTGCAGAAAACAAGAAGAAAGGCAAACAAGAGGGAAAGCAAGAAGAGCAAATTCAGGAAGAAGAGCAAATTCTCTCCTGCAATGTTGATTTTTTCTTCAGGATTTATTCCCTGGAAGAGGATGGACGAGTTAAAAACATCCACAAGGAGATCTATCTTCCTTATGCGGACCAGGTGGGATCAAAAGATTACAATCCTGAGGAAGAGAATGTCTATTCGTTCGGAACGATATTCCCCCCTGGCCGGTATCTTCTGAGTGGAGCTGCTGCCAGCCTTGATTTGACCAAAATAGGCCTTTTTTTTCAGGAGTTTTATCTTCCAACCCCCTCCGATTTCAAGAAAAATCTGGGGATCACCCCCTTGTTTTTTGTCAAAAGCTTGAAGAGGATGCCATCGCCGGATTCGGCGATCACTCTGTATAAAAACCTCTTTCACTATGCCACTTTAGAGATTGAACCATATTTTGACCATGAATTCAGCCTTCAAGAAAGGCTTGATATTTTTTATTTCATTCTTGGCATGAATCCAGGCGAAGACGGCAAATTCAAATTTGAGGTCAGTTATGTTTATAAAAAAGGCGAAGAGGATGTCGTGAAATTTGAGCCTAGGGTGGAGAATGTCCCGGCTCCTATAGTGAGTATCCCCTTAGGCCTTTCATTCGAAGATAAAAAGCTGGAGCCCGGAGAATACACGCTTGGAATACTCATAAAAGATAAAAACAGTAAAAAGGAAGGCAGGGAAAATACCCGCTTTATCTTGAAATAGGAGGTTGTGATGAGTCATATTTCAGGGAAAAAATGTCTAAAATCCGGTCTCCTCATCCTCCTTGCTTTATCCCTGACCGTGCTGCTGCCTTTCGCTCAAGAACAAACAGGAAAAGGAAGAATCAGCGGTATCGTTGTCGATGAGAACGCTCAACCTGTGGAAAGAGCGTTGATCCTTGTGGAAAGCTTGAAGACCAAAACAACATTTCAGGGCATTTCTGATGAGTCGGGGCATTTTGCCGTGGCAGGAATGGGAACAGGCTATTGGAGAATAACAGCTTCCAAGAAGGGATATACCAGCTCCTCCGTAGATATGAATGTCCGCCAGCTGACAAGAAATCCACTTATCACTTTTACGCTGAAAAAAATGACCGGTTTTGCTGCTTTGATGGCAGACGAGGAGTCATTCCAGTTGTTCGATAAAGGGAATCTTCTTATAGAAGAAGGCAAATACGATGAGGCGCTGGGGATATTCGAGGAATTCAGAAATAAATACCCGGAGATTTATCAAGTGCATCTCAACATCGGGACCATTTATCAAAAAAAAGGAGCCCTGGATAAAGCAGAGGCAGAGTTCAGGCTGGTCTTGGATAAGACGCTGGAGATGCATGGCGATTATAACTCAGATAAGGCAACATCTCTGCGTGCTTTTACCGGGCTTGGAGAGCTTTACATCCAGAAGGGAGATTTT
>Ga0224501_10003602_pt1 | contig 12209 bp, 12 predicted proteins | sample SF_Oct11_sed_USG_4_FD_169105 | JGI IMG/M metagenome (GOLD analysis project Ga0224501, IMG submission 169105) | Sediment microbial communities from San Francisco Bay, California, United States - SF_Oct11_sed_USGS_8_1 | ecosystem: Environmental > Aquatic > Marine > Sediment | place: USA... | reverse complement strand
CCTGATAGTATGTCAGCTAATACTTGTCTTCTAGATTGGGCGATCCAAAATCTGATGCCTGCCTTGAAGAAGTCGGATAATCCGATTAGACCAAAGAATATTATGGCGCTGATGATCAACCCTCTAGGTGGCCTGACTAGATTCTCCATAGTTGTCATTTGTTCAATCCATAAGCGAAAATCCGAAATTAGGTTTGGGTTTGCTACGAAGATTATGCCTACTGCCAAAATGAAGGTGCCGAAGGACACTAGGCCTAGGTAGTCTTTTTCACGTAAGCCCATGCCAAAACATTTCTCTCGCTCTTCAGCTGCCATACCCATCATCTAAGTCTGAAATATTTCGGCTTTACCCTTCTTAAGATTTGCTTGCCAATGATCCCATGCTCAGTCTATACACGCGTGCGTACTTCTTCGCCAGTCGTGTCTGCATGAAGCCTATTACGAAATTTCGTTGGGTTTTGTGGTATTTTTCTTGCGTCAACTCAATCGAATGTGCCATCCTTATGCACAGTGTAGCCCAGATGTCGCAAAGCCTTTGTGACCCGTGTCTTGGAGTAGCCTCTTCGTTTGACTATTGAAGCGACGGTGTCTTTTCTCGGGTTGACCTCTCCCAGGATCTTTCTTGCGACGCGTTCTTCGAGGTTCTTACGGGCGGATTTGAAGCTATCCTGGAGATCTTCGAAGGAGGGTCCCAAGATCTCGATCTTGTCCGGGTCCCCTTCTCCTAGGTCCCTCTTCACAAATTCTTGTATAACTGGCATCTCTTCAGGATTTAAGCCGGCGAGGATTGCTCCGATTGTTTCCACGGCGACCGCGTCCCTGCTCACTAGGAGAATATTTGTCTTGACACGGACATCGCCTGCCCCGCGCCAGAGGTATGTGCCGTCCATCACCGCGAGGTCTATTCCGCCTATGGCCTCGTAGATATCTGCAAGAAGTGGACAAAAGATCTCGTTCTTGTGGAACTTCGCTTTCTTTGGTGTGGAGAGGCACCCGAAGAGATTCTTGAGGATGCTTCCTCTCTGGAAGCGACGGAGTATGTGTGTGTCTACAAGGATGTTAGGTTTGAAGAGTACGTGTGATAGACTCATTTCTTGATCGGCAAGCCTTACGGTTCTGACTTCTGGGTCTTCTGAGAAATTGAAGGGAACCACTCGTTCAGTGAAGAGTTCCTTCCAGATTTGAAGTCTTTCTGAGCCTGTGCCTTGGTAGTTGTCTGATTCGGTCAAGAAGATTTTGGGAGTTCTGTTGAAGTTGTTGATGATGGCGTCGACCACACCGACTGAGGTGTGGTTGTCTGCTTTGTGGCTGAAGACTCCGACCTTAATGACTACGGGTTTCTCATTAGTGTTGAGATCGTCTATGCCGCCGATTAGATGGAGGGCGTTCTTTAGTGATTCGGCACGATCGTCAAGCTCAACTATGGCGACTTTCGATGTCAAAAGCATACATCCTCTCTGATATAGTAGGGGTTTATCTTGTTGGGAAGCTGTGACGTAAATAGCTTCTTGTCAAGAGATCTGGTTCTTCATTCAATTTGAGTCTCCACTTATTTTCCTAGAACTAGATTTGTGCCAGACGTCTGTAGGAATCTGTTATTTGACCGTAGAAGAAGAACCCAGCACGCTTGTTTTTTGCCTGATCATACAAGATCATGCGCGCAAAACGGTTTTTCACAGTGATTCGGCGAGTTCTTTAACTTTATGTCTTATCTGATTGAATATTTTTTCACCATATCCCGGTGGTAGTTTTATCGGGTCATCGATGTTCCACACAACGATTTTGTTTTGGCATTCAGAGCACCTGCTCAAAATGGCTTTCTTGTGTTTGGATTCCATGACCACGATAATGTCGTATTCGTTGAGTTGCTTGCTGTCTAAGCTATCAGGAAGCTTTTTGACGTACTCCTCTGCGTCTTCTCTTGTTAAGAAATCCTTTACTTCATCAATGACTTTGTGATAGGCATATGTTCCTGCTGAGTCTACATGTATATCCGGTCTGTTTTTCTTTAGTAGGGCTTCGGCCATCGGACTTCTCCATGCATTCGCGGAACATACGAATAGAACCTTCATGGCAGACACTGAGTTTCTAATTTAGAATCATGTTGAGATCTTATAAACTTCTGATTTTTGCGCTTGTTCACACATGCTTGTTAAGTGAGATGGATTTTACATGGCAATAGTTTCTCTTTTCTCTGGGATGTAGACTTCGGTTATGTCGGAGATCTTTTCGGATAGGGCTTGTGCTTGTTCGGGTTCTCCGTGTACAAGGAAGGTTCTCTTAGGCCTTAGTGTCTCTACCAGTTGAATGAGCTCTGTTTGATCGGCGTGGCTGGAGAGCTCTATTTGTTCGACTTCGGCTTGGACGGGAATCTTATTCCCATTTTGGATGAGTTCTCCTTTTTCTTTTGCCATTTTTAGCGGACTGTCGGGAGGCAGATAGCCCGAATTTATCATAACGGAATTGTCTTCGTTCGCTGCCCATTCAGTTAGTAGATGAAGGCTTGCACCTGCGTGGCCGAAGCCTGAGGTGCAGATTACTATGGCGGGTTCTTTGATCTGCTTTGTTCGGCGGAGGGGCTTCACGTGTCGGTAGTTGAATGGGTGTCTTTGTTTTTGGATTTCTTCGGTGAAGAAGTGTCTTTGGCTGTTGAAGTAGTCCGTGATTTTGTGTGCTAGCGTGGATATGGTGTAGGCGTGGTAGTCTGGTAGGACACCTTCATGTATAGCTTGGTCTATTCTTTTAGCCATTTCTTGGGTTCGGTGGAAGGCGAATGCGGGGATAAGGATGTTTCCTTCTCTCTCTATTGTGTCGCGGATTTGTCTGAAGAGCTGGTCGACTAGTTTGCTTCTTGGTGGTCTGGTTGTCCCCCCGTAGGTTGACTCGATCACCAATCCGTCGGGTTCTTTTGGGAGACCTTCCAGTTTGGTTCCTTCTAAAATCTCGGTGTCGTGGAGACAGAAGTCCCCTGTGTACAGGATTTCTTTGCCCTCAGCTTTGATGCTGGTCATCTTTGCGCCTGCGACGTGTCCCGCTGGATGCAGACGAATTTGCATTCCTGATAGGGCGATGGCGTCTCGAACCCACCAGGATTTCTTGATGTTGTCTACGTCTCGTTTGTTGTATGGAAAGTGGTTTCCTTTCATGTGCTGAATTTTAATCATGTCGAGTAGGAGCTCAGAGGTGACATCACGGGTTATCTCTGACCCTACTATCACTGGGTTCGATCGGGATAGGCTTAGGAGATTGCCTGAGTGATCCAAATGAGCGTGACTGATGATCACCACGTCGAAATCCTTCGGTAACTGGTTGGAAACTTTCTCTCCAACCTTGATTCCGTAATCTAGGGCGACCTTCTCACCGTTACTTTCGACGGCGATGCAGGAGCCGCCCACCTCTCGGACTCCTCCGAGGAAATGAATTTTCATGTATTTACCTCCTTTATTTGTGTAAAACGTAATTCTTCTTTAAAATCGGATGAGTACGTTTGTTCCGACTCGAGGACTGCCACAGTAAAAAACTGTGCTAGGCCAATACGTCTTATCAGTACGAGAAAACGGCTGGTGATATATTAAGTTATTGATTAAGCGATTCTGTTAAGTCTTTTGACCTAACTTCTACGAGGTTGAGTGTGTTAAAATCACTCGCCCGCACTAGGAAGCTCGAACTATCTTGCGCTTCTTCGTTTTTTGAGAGAATACCATATCAACCATGTGATAATGAAGATTGGGAAGACGTCTACGCCGGGAATTAGCTCAAGCAATGATGCAATTCCAACCCAGCGGAACATGGCAAGGCAAGCGATAATTCCAACTATGTCGAGAATATCGCCTACGCTGGGCAGAAGCAGAATCGTAACTATGTATTCGCTGATGTCCAATACTACGCATATGATGAGAAAAAGCAGCTCGTATTCGGTGAAGACGAAGTAACTAGGCGAAATCCTAGACTTTGTATTGCGCCCCAAGCTTCTGACCGCCCACATATTGCCGCTTCACTAAAGCGTCCAGAAGACGTATAAATACATCTAGGTATTAACTGTTGAAATAAGGTGATTGTGCTTGAATGAGACGTCTAGGTTTGGATTTGGAGACAGACCATGGTTGAAAAGAGTTGCAGTAGCAGCGCTCTTCTTGTTGATAGTCTTCGCTATTATAGTACCGTTGACCGTCTTTAGAACGGTTGCCGTGGGTTATGGCGCGATTCTTGTGGATCCCATTGCCAAGAGCATTTCCGGTCCTATAACAGGTCCCGCTTGGTTCTTTAAGGCTCCTTGGGTTACTGACATACACATCTATTTTGCGATAGATAGTATTGGCATGTGGAAGGAAGACGCGGTTCAGGGTGACTATCCGCCGATTACTCCCATCAGTAAAGATGGGTTGAGAATTGAATTAGACGTGCTGGTTAGGTGGAGTTTGGACAGCACGAAGCTGAACGCGCTCTATGAAAGATTTCCCAATTTGGATTGGAAGGACCGGGTAGTGGCTTCTGTTATCAGAGAGGCCGGGAGAGATATAGTTGGCCAGTACACCGTGGTTCAGATCATTGAAAACAGGTCAGTGATTACGCGGGTGTTGAGCGAGGAAATCGTATCCTCTCTGTACGCTGAAGAATCGCTGCTAAATGCTCTCATAAACGTTGAGGTCGATCTGAGAGACGTAGATCCCCCAGCAGAGTTCTTGAAAGCTATTGAAGCCAAGCTGGCAGCTGAGCAGTCAAAGCTGCAGGCAGAGTTTGAGAGGGAAAGAATCCTGATCTTGGCTAATGCATCCGCAAGGGAGAAGATCATCGCGGCTCGGGGTGAGGCTGAGTCTCGGTTAATCGTTGCTAACGGAACGGCTGAGTCGATTCGAATCATCGCTGAAGATGCTGGAATGAATGCGACGGAATTGACTAATCTCTACTTGACTTTGGAGGCTTTGAAGGAGATTGGGAGAACAACTGAGAACTTCGTGGTTATTTTGGGTCAAGATGGCTTGACGTATCTCATACCTCTAGGAGAAGAGCCACCGTAGGACTACCATCAAAGCTTGCAGAATCAAAACCACTAGAGTCTGGCGCAAAGCCAATGTCTACACATTGCTAGCGTAGCGTCTGCGAAGGGCGTGTGCTGCCGTCAAATGTGTCTTCAGTTTCTTGTTTTCTGGAAAAAAACGTCGTTTTCAACATACCTCGCCTATTAGGGTTCAAATATCCTCTTATCTTTGCCACGACTCTAACGCTCCAAGGGTTGTCCACAATATTCTCCAAGATCTGTGCGTGCCAGGTTTTTCGGGCTGAGCAGCCGATCGGGAGGCTGCAGTTGTGGTGACTTTTCCGTACGTTGGTGCACCACCACAACTACTTCCTAGGCTGAGTCGGTGTTGCCTGGCCGGTTTTCCCACCACAACAAATGAGCCCGGCGTTGAGAAGGGCACTGATGCCTTGGTGGACCGCCAAGTGCTTGGTGTCTTCAGAAATGGGAGAGTCGAGGCCTGAGCCCCTAATGCTTGAGGACTTCAATGTTGAAGAAGATAATGTGATGGTTATAGACCACAGAAGAGGTATGTAGCTACTGCAAAGCATTCGAATTCAAATAAGAGCACGCATTATAACCTGTGGTTCTTCATTTTTCCTTCAAGGTTTCCTTGTACAAGTCCTCATATTTGGGCACAATCTTGTCTGGTGTATACTTCTCAAGAACCTTCTGCCTAGCGTTTCTGCCAAATTCTTCCCGCAGTCTTGGATCTTGCAAAATCCTAAGCGAGTATTGAGCGAGCGCCTCTACATCTCCAACTCCGATCAGATAACCGTCAACACCATGAGAGACCAACTCCTTCAACCCGCCCACATCGCTTGCAACAACCGGGACCTCACAACTCATAGCCTCCAACGCAGCAAGCCCAAAGCTCTCATCCTCTGACGGCAGAAGGAACAAATCCGACCTTCCAAGCACCTCTTCAACGTTCTTCACATTCCCCAAGAACTCCACGCTCTCCGATATCCCAAGATTCTTCACCATCTTCTCAGCCTCAAAGCGTTCAGGACCACTCCCCATGAGGGACAACTTGCAATCGATTTCTTCCGAGATTATTTTGAAAGCCTTAACAATGTCAGGTATTCGTTTGATCGGTCTAAAGTTGGACGAATGACATACAACTTTCTGTTCTCGATCTTTCTTGAGCCGCCTAAACCGTTGCGGATCAACAAAGTTCGGTATCACACGGATCTCCCTTGAAATGTCAAACTCCGTCATCGTGCGCTCTTTCAGGTACTCCGAAACCGCCGTCAGCGCATCGCTCTGTTGCATACTGAACTGTGTAACTTCCTTGTAAGAGGGATGAAGCCCCACTAGGTAAGAGTCGGTGCCGTGAAGCGTGGTTACCACCCTCGCGGAATCGTTACAGATCTTCTTGGCCAAGTAAGCAGACACAGCGTTGGGAACAGCGTAATGAGCATGAACAATATCTAAATCGTAAGACCTTATGATCTCCGCTAATTTCGAGACCAAAGCCAGAGAATAACAGCATGGAACCCGCTCAAAAAGCGGGTATGAGAGAAGTTCCACCTTATGAAAGGAAAAGTCTATCTCTTCTCCCAATCGAACAGGCTTATCATAGCTCACCAAATGCAACTCGTGCCTCTTCGCCAACAGATGTGCCAGTTCCGTGGCAATGATCCCGCTCCCACCAAAAGTGGGAAAGCACGCAATACCTATCTTCATCTCAAGAACGCCACCGGATCATCTATCCTTAAGGGACTATCGCAGAAGAACGGTTCACCGTGTTTGACGCTTACCTTTGAACCATACAACTGATCTCGCAATTCGATTGCTGTAAGAAGACCTTCTATGCCCAGCAGTAAGTCCATCTGAGATTTGTAAGCTTTAATGGCCTCCAACTTCTTTCCATAACTCGCCGTAACATCGACCACAAAGGAGGGATCAAACGATTGATGCAGCATATAGTAAGCAACCATCTTGACACTGTGCGCTTCATGGTCTGTCTGGATCTTTGGCAGTGTGGCGAAAAAGACCGCCTTGTCCGCGAGTGCCCTACTCGCCGCATGATCCGGATGCTGCTCATCTCCATACGGAGCTAGCAGAACTGAAGGCCTACATCGCCTAATTACATCAGCTAGTCCCTTTGCTTCATCAAAAACTGAACTCAATTTGCAGTCTCCAAAATCCATGTTCTCACGAATCTGCACCCCAAGTATCTCAGCGGCCTTGGCTGCCTCCTGCAGCCTTATCTCTCCAGTTCCTCCAGTTCCCAGCTCACCTCTGGTTAGGTCGACGATTCCAACGCGATACTCTCTCTCACACATCTTTGCGATGAGCCCGCCACAACACAGCTCCACATCATCAGGATGCGGGCTGAAAGCAAGTATATCTAGCATTCAATCACCACGTGCTCACCGTAGTCGGCTTCACGGAAGCCTTCATGAACAACTTTCAAAAACTCCTTTCCGAATTTCATGAGATACTCCAACACATTAATCTGCCTTTCCTGAAGGTCTCCATGAGGAAAAAGATTACTGGAGGCTTTCGTGATTTGCTGCCTGGCAACCACATCAATCTGCTTCAGTTTCGACGAGACTTTGCCTTCCAGAACTTCTATTGTCTTGAGCATTTTCCCCCTCGCGAGAAAACAGGGTTCAATGAGAGTCTTATCAATAGACTCCGCCCTTCGAGTCACTTCAACCATTTCCCTCAAAACCTCGCTCCTAAGAGAACTGAAGACGTCGTCAACTTTCTCCTGAGGCAATCTCTTCAACAGTTTCTCTGGATCCCTCAACTCATGAATCTCTGCCTTGTATTTCGTAAGGACTTTGGAAACTTTTTTCTCAACTATAGTACCCCCATATCTGGGAAATATAACAGGCATCTCTAGGGAGAAAAAGTCGTAGACTCCTTTCAACTGTGCCTGATAGGCTATCTCGTTTGGTCCAGCCACGTAAGCGAACGTGGGAAAAAGGAAATCCTGAGTAATAGGTCTGGTTACAGCATTCGCACTGAATCTAAAGGGATCGTCCTTTAAAAGACGAAGGAGCTCTCTTTCAGAGTAGATCTCATTGGCCACTCGGAATTTTCTATCGTATGTAACTCGCAGTCGTTTCCCTTCGTCGTCAAAGATGAAAAAATTGCACATGTTAGATTTTTTCTGGATCTTAGGCGAATAACCAAGCTCGTTAAGTTTTAAACCTGCTTCATTCACGATGTGCGTACATTCAGTTGGCCTTCCAATTAGCCTTTCAAAAACAGGAGGCATCAAATCCCTTAAGTATTGAGGCTCTACCAGAACGAGCCCCAATTCTCCCAAGAGATAAAGCATAAACCTAGAGAAGAAATCACCCATAGTGGATGATTCCTGAATAATTCCGCCAATTTCCTTCAGTAAAGGCATCTTAAACTCCGAGTTCGGAGAGACACCCTCTACTATCGACAACATTTTCTCCAATCTGGATTTGTCTAGACGCATTTGCGAAAAAGCTTCACCTCTAGACTCACACTCGTAACGGATTTCAAATGGCTCATTTTCTCTGAATACCACGATGTGATCGACTTCGGAAAGATCATCGTCCTCAGACGCATTCCAGAACACTGGAACAAACGAGTGCTTCTCATCGCACAATCTTTCACATATGACAACGGCAGAAATCGCCTTGTAAACAGTGTAGAGTGGACCTGAGAACACGCCAGGTTGCTGACCAGTCACTACAACGTAAGTGTCAGGTTCTGAAAGAGACTCAATGTTTTGAATCACTTGTTCAGGTGCGTCTAGTTTCTGGTTGCAGCCTAGCAACTTATCTACAATTTTCTGTCGATCTATGTTGAATTTTCGAACACTAGGCGCTCTAAAATGTTTGGGGAACAGCTGTTTTAGACAATCAGCATGATTAAGGTAGTCAATAGTTATCTTTTCCGAAATTACAGATTTATGAGGCAATACGCTGGGATTCACTGCAAGCCACTTCTTACTTCGTTAAGCTGGTCATCAAGATTATTTTAACCTATACCCACATCGCAGGTCGCTCAACTTTCACGTCGCAAACCCGCATCTTCTCAAACAAACACTTTTATCTCGCACGTGGGCAACATACTAGCACTTACTAGAAGATGATTTAGATGCCTGACGAAGTGGAGCTGATCAAAAAATTCGCTGAAATGGCTTTCGAAAGATTTGAAGAGGCGGCTAAAGACCTCTCAGAGAGGGAGATTGACTGGCGACCATTGGAAGAGACTAACTCCGTAAGATGGATACTCACACATCTCTCCCAACAGTGGAACGTGGGAATACCCAGAATCTTGAAGGGGGACCCAGATTACAAGCCGAAAGACTGGCCTGAAGACTACGTTGACAACAAATCCTACTCCTTCAAGAAAATAATGGGCGAAATAGAGAAGGGAAAACACAGTGTCATAAGGGGGCTTGAAGACTTGACTCCGGCAGACCTCGAAGCCGAAATCCCCCTCTGGGGAGGCACAAGGAAGCGACAGTATGGTCTCTTGATCTATCTATCCGAGATCTTTCACCATGTGGGGCAGATCGCCTATCTCAGAGGTGCCATTGGGCGCCGAAGGCAGACCGATGAACACTTTCTAGCTTAGAACTGCATAACATTCGCGCTTTTCATACATCAAGGTGCAGCAATTTCGTGGCGTTTTTGCAGAAAATCTTCTCGATAGTCTCCTCTTCGAGCCCCATCGACTGACAGGCTTTGAGCTGCTCCCTCAGATATAGGACACTGAAGCCTCTTGGGAAATAGCTTGAGTCGCTTCCGAAGATCAAGCGATCAGCGCCAACGGTTTCGATGGCCCTTCTGAAAAGCCCTCTCAAGTCGATTTCGAAGGGCATCCAACGCATCCAACGGTTTGAGCCTGACGTGTCTATGTACACGTTAGGGCATGACCAACACAGCTGAAGAAGCTCTCTGAGGTAGCCGGCGCCGAAGTGTGGAACGACGAACGGGATTCTCGGAAACATCTTTGCCACCTCCCAAAGTCCAAGGGGATTCATATTCCTCAAATCCAAAGCCGGTCCCCCACCTCCCCCGAGGACACCGAAATGAATGATCACGGGAACCCCCAGCTTCTCCGCCATCTCCCAAACAGGGTAAAGGGACTTATCGCCTATAGGCTTCATCTGCGACGACGCTATCACTTTGTACCCCTTCAACCCAAGGTTGCTAATCGCCCGCTCAAGCTCTACGGGCGCATCTTCTGAAGATATGCTATGGTGAGCAAACCCTGAAAACTTGTCTGGATACAAGCTCACCATTTTGGCTAAATTGTCGTTTCCACCCCCAGTCACAAAATTTACCCGCTCCACACCTTTCATATCAAGATCTGCAACCCACCTAGCCGCCTGCTCCTCATCCGAACGTGTCTCAGATTCAGGCGGCGCAAAGCCCCAAAGCTCCCTCATCTCTTCCCTATCCCGCGCTGACTGCTCTACAAGTATCTGGGCGTTCTCTTCCCCGTACCTCTCAGCTAGCCGTTGCTTCCACGAAGTCGCCCACTTTGTCCAATTCGTGGTTGGAAAATGAGCGTGGAAGTCAATCACCTTTAATCCGTGCAAGGTCATGGAATTTCCTCTTTCTTTTGATACTACAACTTCCGGATGAATATTTTAACTTTCTTTAAACGCACGGGCATTGGGACAGTTTAGACGATGGTCTTCATCTTTTCCGGTCGGTGAACAAAAAATGGTGGTTTGCGAGAGATATCATAATGTATATTCGTTTCCGTATCCTACCGTCTGGACGTTGTTGCATTTCTTCTTGAATAACTGCTGATTTTCCGTGTGTATTGGAAAGAGCTTCTTGGGGTTGATCTGGTTGCAGATCTCTGTTATTTGCTGTCTGTCCATGTGGCCAGAGGCGTGGAGCTGATGGAACCTCATCTTGAAATGCTCCAGCCAGTTGTGCATGATGATGTCTTCGATGTCTTCCTCACTGTAAGGCTCACTCATACTATGGATGAAGTGACTGCCAGGATCCGGTCTGATGTCGATCAGCTCCGCAAACTGATAGAAGTCCAAGTCCATAAGCAGCCCGCCCTGATTCTCACGCACAAACTCGTAGGTCACCAGCCTATCCATGAACTCCCGCTCCCAAACATAATAGTCCCTTTCATCGAATTCTCCAGACTTCTTCCGCTTATAATAGACCAGAATCTCATTGTCCTTCAACGGATCGGGAAGATCGAGGCGCTTGTCCTCCAAAAGTCTAGCCATCAGATGAGCCGTCTTCGGAGAGACGACAATTTTTCTATCATTCTTCTTTGCAGCGTTATACATGCTTCTGAACCTGTCCATGTCCCGGCTGTAATGCGTCACAAAGACCATCTTATCCGTCGAAGAAACAATCTTCTCACTTAGCTTCGCAACCTGCTCTTCAGAGTAATTCTTCCGCCTCTCTTCCTCAACCATCCTAGTGCCTTCACATATCATAGCCACAGGCTCAGACTTCCGCGCCTTGTCTATGAAATCCTCAGTCATATCCCGTCTGGGACCGTGAGCCCTAAGATCCCCTGTATACGCAACCGTGCCCTCAGACGTGTGAATTAGAAAGCCGTACGCCGCAGGAATCGAATGATCAACATGAACCGGCTCCACCACCAAATCACCAATCTTGATTTTGTCTCCAGTTCTAAAAGTCCGATACCTGTGCTTTCCGTAGTCGCAGAAACTGCTGGTCTTCTCCATGGCCTCCAAGAACAGCTTCGTGCCAACACCAAGATAGAGCGGAATCTTCGGATGCAAAAATTGACTGTGATTCACATGGTCAACATGCGCATGAGACAGAAAAACCCCGTCAAACTGCGGCTCCTCATAAGAAAGATCCGTGAATCGTAAATGCTCCGCGGTATACAAGCCTCTGATCTTAGGCAGCAGACCGAACTCAAAATAATCCCCTAACCCATTGATCCCCCTAGGCCCCAACCAACCCGTGAAATAATCAACACCCATCGTGAAAGACTGCCCAAAATCCAAGAAGATACGAGCATCACCATCCTCCAACAAAACCTTGTTCCCACCAATCTCGTTCACTCCACCGTAAAAAGTCAAACAAACCATCACAAACCAACCCTACGGCTACGCTCGACCCGAATCAAGAGTATAAAGACCGAAACATAAATGTTTTATAAGCAATTCCGCGCGCGTCTATTCTTTGACCAAAACCGAATCTGGCAGGTCAAAGTCTTTAGCGGTTTTCTCCTCGAAC
>Ga0224501_10003601_pt1 | contig 12210 bp, 8 predicted proteins | sample SF_Oct11_sed_USG_4_FD_169105 | JGI IMG/M metagenome (GOLD analysis project Ga0224501, IMG submission 169105) | Sediment microbial communities from San Francisco Bay, California, United States - SF_Oct11_sed_USGS_8_1 | ecosystem: Environmental > Aquatic > Marine > Sediment | place: USA... | reverse complement strand
CTGTTTCTTTGTTTAGCCTGAAGACGTAAACCTAACCCCGGTTGTCTTTGTAGATCTAAGTAGATCTCTCGCGGAATGGCAGTGATGGTGGATGTGAGAAAATGTGAAAGAAAAGGCGCTCAATACTGAGTTGCTCAACTGGAACCTGATCAAATATACACCAAGCTGCCATACTATGATCATAGACACTGGACGTTCCTGGAATAAAATTGTAAAAACTTTACCTGCAAGTTTCTTGTTGCTGGTGGTTTACGTTGGACTACGCATTATAATAGCAGTGCGACATGGAACTTGTTCCAAATTGACTGCTCTCCTTTGATCTACGATTATTTGGGATGCTTTCGTGTAGACTAGATGTAGCCTCTGTAGAACCCTACTGGTGCTAGCCGAAGGTCACCACCCAGGATATCATGGTTGTCGGAGTACCATTCCAAACTACCCTGCATCAACCTTGCCGGGAATTCTCAACCGAAGCTGGCTCCCGTCTCTGGTCTAGCCAATTGCAGTTACAATATACTGGGGTTCCTGAAAACAACCAGCCAAGACTACTTTGCATTGAGCAACGAGGTTCTGTCTCCTTTCATGAATAAATGGGAGATGCCACATTTTCTGTGACCTTATAGAGAAGTGAAGCCGGAGTTTGACCCTACTCGCTACATATTATTTTACTGCGAAGTGAGGGTTGTAGGGGCGAGCGTTGCAGTACTGCTGAGTTACCCCGGATTTAGACCTGATCTTCTACCAGACTCTGACTATAATAAAGAAGTTGTTGATTTCCACGGATCGTCTGAAAAATATCTATGGTTATCCATGTAAAATAAATTTTCACATCAAATTATGTCTTATCTGCAGGCCTACTAACACCACCTGATAATCAATAAGCATTTTCAGAGATATAAATGTGTGTGGTTTTACACGCAGGAGGTTCCTACGGCGTAGGGTTATTATAAAATATCGATATGTATCCTAAATTTCCTAAAAACATTGTGTCCTAAATTAAACTTTCCTAAAACCCCCACAGTAAAATTTTTTGTGGTCACATAAATAAAACGGGGTAAAACATTCACCTCCATCCCTTAGGATACCTTGGGGTGGTGGCTATATTGACACAGCCGGTTTCTGCTTTAGTTTAACATTAATTGGTATTCAATAATATGCACCCAAACCAGTTACAGAATGCAATCTGATACTAATCAATTTAAAGGAATCATTGATTTAACTGTCACAAATAGATCGACAGGTTTTTATCTAAGCACAGCACTTCAATCCAAATGCATTTCTTTTCCAATATGTCCGCTAACTCATCTATGGGTGAGCTGCTCAGATTGACACGTGCGAACAGTTCTCCTGCACCGAAGATTCATGGTCACCTGAACTTTATCAGATAATTACTGAATAGTGATACAATTCTAAATTATGCAACGACAATTTATCTCGATTAATAGATTTAATCCATTTACGATTAAACATTCTCTATTTAATTGTTTGGCATCAGCGTCATAAATAGCTGCTCCCTCCCTCCATTTCATGTTACTTATAAAACAGGGGCCCTTCTGATTACATCATCCAACCCAATCTACCAATATATTATATACTTTAATAGTATTCCTACTCTGGTGTAAATTGAAAAATGTTTTGCAGCTCAATCTTAGAAAGTACACGAAGGACTTCCCATCAAGGTGAACAGGTTACTTGGTGGATGGCACACTGGGCGAGCGTATAGTACACGGGGCTTAGTGGATAGCGCATTGGGCTTAGTGGATATCACTGTGCTTAGTGGAATACAAAATGGGCTTAGTGGATAGTACACTGCTGCATGGGCTTAGTGGATAGCACACTGGGCTTAGTGGATAGCACACTGGGCTTAGTGGATAGCATAACAGGCTTAGTGGAAAGCACACTGAGCAATATGGAGGTGTCTGGTTAACTCTATACGATTTCACACCCGTTAGATTCGTATTATGAAGTTGAATTAGAGACGTCGCCTTCCATGACAGCATTCAAACCTGTGCCCTTAGAATAACCTACTAAATAGGTGGAGCACAATGGGCTCTCCTACATTCACGGGTGGTTGGGTTATTGCTTCCAAGACCGCAAAGTTTCTGCCATGAAGGTTATGACCCCCTGAACCCCATCGCTCCCTCCTTTGGTGAGTTAGGGAGTGATGACTGCCTAGTGCAGTGATTCACTCCACCAATCGGCTGCACATTTATTAAAATGTTTCAATTTTGTTTTATGGACTTTTGAGCCGAATTTGTACTTAAAGATAAGATGAGATCAGCTTCATTCACCTTATTAATTCAGAGACTTGTTTACAGAATGCCCCCTTGGATTAGGTGAAGGTTTTTAATTCTCCATGCAGTTTCTCATACACCTTAAAGTCGTTATTCTCTCTCCGTGTTTAACCAACAATCAATTCAGAATAAGATCACAATACGATGATTCTGGGGGCGCACCGGATTGCTACACAGCGCTCTGGAAAAGCCTCGTCTCCATTCTGCTGGTTCATTTCTGCTGGAAGTTTGTTTATTTGGTGTCATAAGACAGTGGTTTAGGTGCACTATTACCTGATAGTGATCAGAAAACAGAAAGGCCTAAATATAAAGCCTCTTTATAAAGCCCCTACAAAGAGACTGAATATAAACCTATTAAGATTTTCTGTATTGATAGCGCAGCACAGAGAGAATCTCAAGATGTATTATTCGCTCATTGTATTCACTAATGGTAAAAGTTTGGAGGAGTCATCCGCACTCCCTGCGTGGGCCTGATGGATAAACGAATTGTGTGTTAGATCCAGTCATGTGTTTACTGAATGAATGATAACCGGAATGACTTTACTAGGGGCTCTATTTTGGATAGCACACAGAGTTTACTGGATAGCACACTGGTTGGTTGTTTATTTAGGTTGAGTTTGTTGCCCATTCAACCCGATTGGGAAGTTATCTCCTCCTGGTATGATAGTGCAGCCTTCTCTCCGCGGAGCTCCTCCACTAATGAGGCTTCCTGGTAGGTGCAGAATCACCGCACTCCGTATAGGCTGCCTTCTGCAGTATGACTGACAGATCCCATGAAATAATATTATCTTCTTATAACGCTGCACCCTTCCGCCCAGACGGGGCCAGTATGCATCGTCGTTGTGTTCGGGATTGATGTTTTCGATACATTCTTCCCAGTAATTTCGTTTTGGTAAGGACATCAAAGATAGTTACGTTCCTTTATGTCATCGGTGATGGAGAATGAGTTTCAATTAGTTAATGAATACTTCCTAACAGATAAAGCCTTGTCCAATCAGTGCATCAATATAGAGCCCTGGTAGTTATAGGTAACCACCTCTATATAAGTATTTGTCGCAGTGACACTCCCAGTCTCAAAGCCACACTCACTACCAACATGTCAGGATTCACAGCTCTACTATTAGTGCTCTCAGTGGCTATAATAGGGCTTACTGGAGCCAGGAAAAACATCTGTGTTCAACCGTCCAATCCGGACTTCGATCGCATGTGTATGAAGGTGCATGGACACTCCGGTAAAATAACATTAGGTAAGTTTACAGCAACGCCAAACTGTCCATACACTACATAGTGGTAAACATAAGTACAGTGGTAAGTGTTGGTAAGAGTTAATTTATAAAATTATCAATCTAAAGAAACGAATATGAGACTTCAGTGGTGGCTTCTGAATCGAAATGACCAATTTATTTATTTGATTCTTGTCATTATCATCAACCTCCCGCAAAGTATACATTAGTAGTCTTTAGAGCTGTACTATTACATGACAATTGTTATATTATATAACCATTGCATTGTTAGGTTTGACAGAATTAAATTATTATTATTATTATATTATCATTTTATTAGTGTTTTTATTATTGTAGGGTTTCCTAACAGCACAGAAAGTGATGACCCAAGGGCAAATGATCAGTGGATCCAAATCCGTTACAGAAATCTGACAGAGATGAACACAGACGGTTATATGGTGAGTCGCCTAGCTTTCTGTCAGACAGTTATATTCCTGCATGTGGGTCATGTCTACCTTACTGATACACAGAAGCTAGTCGGGGCAGTCTTTATAGAACCAGGGCGCCTATATAAGGCCGGTTATGCTACAATGGCGGCTAATCAGCAAATTTGAAGTCACACTCGCTGAGCTCCGTGTTTTTCTGAATTCCCAGGGCAGGACTAAATGAAACCGTCCCATTTCTTGACCAGTTTATAGGCACTGGCATTATCTATAGACGGTGAAGGTCACAGACCTATCCACCCACTAGAAGAAGAGATACTTGGGATCTTTTGCATGAAAATCTCCGAAAAATTTCCTCATCCAACTTTTAAATATTGGCAGGTCAACCAATTAGAGAAAAGCCACTGAGCTGCCAGCTCAGAACCACAAAGCAAACAGAACCTGGTTATGCAAAATCAGCACCAGTTTAATTGCAGTAATCAAAAACTGAAAGTCTTGTGGAGAAAATCTCAAGTAAAACATTTATATTAGAACTCAGCAAAGTATAACAAATCCATTGATACCTTGAACGAACTGCGACAAATAACACAATGATACAAAGTTTCCAAGCTGTATATCCTGTGACCAATAAGACTTTAGCTAGAGAATTCAGCGTTGATTTGTATCCAGCTGAAACTTTTCACAGAACTCTGCTGGAAATAAAGACATCACGCGTGAAGAACCTCTGCTCTTTTCAAAATATGTTAGCAAAATCTGATAAACAGAAAAAGAAAAGGAAATTCACCGTAGTGCATTTAAACCATATTCTACAGATGTCGGGGATTAGCTGGACTGTTAGCTAACTATAGTGAGAAATTATTCAAAATGGTGATCCAAATATAACGTGTGGACCCAAACCAGAACTCAAAGGAAAACCGTCAAGTCCCAAATTTAGTTAACCATAATGTAGCTCGCAACCGTAAAATAATTATATAATTATGCTGTCACAGGTTGGTAAAGGGGGCTCTAAAGATGACAAGCACAGCTATTCTGCCTTCGCTTCTCTCGAGTTTGAGATTTCTAATCTAACTGAGGAGGATGTGGGAGGAATCAAGGCACTGAAATTCAATATGGCCGCCGAATTCATGCAAGGAGGCAGTACAAGTAAAGTGTTGGTAAGTTTTTATGATTCAGTAACGGTATATACTATATATAGAGCGTGGTTATAATATATAGGCTTTTTGTCTTAATTGTTTTTACTCCCGATATGCCCTGGTTAACAGGGAGCTACTTTGTTGGAGTTCAGGAGCGAATTAAGGTCAGATGTCCTTCCTGTCACCACCATTGACTTTTTCACATTTGAACCCACGACTTATTGTGCGCATGGATTCTAACCACTAAGCCACCCACGGTTATAAGAGCTAGGTTAGTGATAAATAAACCAGAACAGCCGACAGCATTAATAAGGATTATCACATTATTATTGTGTTATGAACATTATATTAATATACATAACATTATAATACAATATTATATTAATATACATAACATTATAATACAATATTATATTAATATTGTATTATAAAGTTTATTCTTATGCTCTTGGTGTAAGATATTCATTATAAATTAGCTTAAAGTGTCTGAGCAACCCCATCCCCTTCAGCCGTCACTGAAAACACTGCGGGCGCAAGCGCGGCTCTTCATACTAGCTGGAGAGACCGAGAAGTTGTTTATATAAAAAACTAGCCAGTATTGGGAATGATGGGATTCGTCATAAGCTGGTTTAGTTTTATTATTCGAACATCGGTCATTATGTTAAGGTCTGTGATAATTTATGGATTATAAATTAAAGTAATTCCAGGTAGACTGCTGCATTAGTTTTATTATACTAATAATAATGATAATATATGATATTAATATAATATGCTCTTATATAATATAGCTTTATTTGTTATAATTTATATTTATATCTGTATATTTGTATTATTATTTCAGTCAGATTTCCTGGTATTCACGGAGGACGGGGATGATATTGATGTGGGAGGTAACGGCACGATCAATGTGAAAGCGGGAGATGTTAAGTGGAATATGGGAGTTGATGATTGGACATGGTGTGATCCGACTGATGAAAACTGCAAGGTAGTATCCTATTCGATACATTCCCGTTATTGGTCTTCATGCTACTGAATCCGTTGCCAGTGGCACTGCTCAAAAGCGTGACTGAAAAGTGTGATGTAACAAACATACTCCTTGGGCTGTGACTGAAAGTTTTTTGGATCACGAGAACACAATTTCACAACTGAAAGTGGGCACTGGCGCGCTAGGTTATAATTGGTCAAGGTTTCAAATGTCAAGGTCACAGGTTGGGTTATATTGCGTTGGAATAATGAACGAAAATTTGGCTCTAAGGGATGAGTTGATGCTGAGAGAGGCAACTTTGATGCAACTGTATGTTCATGTGATTGCGACTGCAAGGTTTTATTGTGACTGACTGAAATCACGCGAATAAGCCTAATAACACAATCACAGACCATGCAACTAAACCCAGTATCACAGCCCAGCAAATACAGTGCAGTTATAGGGTTATAGGGAGGGATAGCTAACCCTCCCTCCCTATAACCCTATAATTACAGTGCAGTTATAGGGTTATAGGTTATAGGGTTATAGGTTATAGGGTTATAGGTTATAGGGTTATAGGTTATAGGGTTATAGGTTATAGGGTTATAGGTTATAAGGTTATAGGTTATAGGGTTATAGGGTTATAGGTTATAGGGTTATAGGTTATAGGGTTATAGGTTATAGGGTTATAGGGTTATAGGTTATAGGGTTATAGGGTTATAGGGAGAGCTAGAGAAGAACAAGAGAAAAATATGTCATTAAAGGGACAAACTCCATTAATATTTATATAGAATAAAATAGAGTAAAATAATTTGAAATTTGTTTTTATAGTATAATGGAACTGATTTCGAGGAGGGAGCTGCTCTAATGGTGAATATGGAGATTTCTGGCCCAAACGGCTCACTCAGCTACCTCACAGGAAGTAAGTATTTATAATATACATGTATTATGTAATCACAGAAAGTAAGTATTTATAATATACATGTATTATGTAATACATGTGCCCCTTGCTGGCCCTCTTCAGTCAAGCTGAGTATGAGAACTAGCTAGCAGAGTGTGATGGCAGCGTTGTGAGTCACACCACAATCAGTCAGCTCAGTTTGAGTAACCGAGCCTAGCTGTCACAGTCCCAAGTTATATAAGATTAGAGATTTACCAGGTTTTACATTCAGGTTAATTAATGCCTCATCAGTTCTCTAAATAATCTCCATTCAGAGTGATTCAGGGAACAAAATATACAGCAGAGAGTTCACTAATTATACTACTGCATAACTGCGGATTATTTGAAGCACCCAGCGGCCTCTGCTAGCTTCTCGCAGCCTCGTCTCGCAGACTGATGAGCCACACCAGTGATATGATTAATATTTGTGTCACTGGCCCAGCAGGTCAACCTCCCAGAGAGAATAACTCTATACACTGGCCATACTAGCTTACAGGTAGATTGGAATACCACTCAGGTCACAGATGGTTGCATACACACGCGTATAACATTCATTCGGACTAGTTAGATATCACTAAATGTAATAAATTATTTTGGATGAATATACTGAAAACTAAATAAAAAGTGTTTGAGTAAAAAGTTTATTCACACCAGAGAACATTATCCATTTATCGGAGGCTAACTCTTGATCGACTTTATATTTCTAAATCTACAGTATTTGTGAGAAATTCCTAAAAATAGTTTAAAATTGGAAAACTAATCTGCATTGCATATGGGCTCAGGGATGAGGGGAAGGACAGATCGCGCACTCCGAACAAGATTTTAAAACCTTTAATTTGTACCCATCTCGTGAATCGCTGATATTTCGGATGAGCCCTGTTGTTTTTTTACCACATAGACAGTGGTTACGACGGACCCTTTATCCATGTATTTGATACAGCAGCGATGAGACGGACCCTCTAGCAATGTAGTTGATACAGGCCCCTCTCTCAGTAAGCGCGGTCAGACTAATTCAGGAATACCCCTTCAGGGCATGAGGGGTTGCGCATTGTTAAAGATCTGCTTCGCACATCTTCATGACAAGTTCTTATTTGTTTTTTGTGTCACCCTGGATTTTTGACCTTGGCATTTGACTGTCTACTAAATAAAATTGCAGTAGTTGAGTCATTCAGTTCCGCAGTTGTGACTGAGGTGATCTAGCTCTCACCGGCTTTAGTCACTGAGTATTCATTCCTCCAGGTGGTGGCTCTGAAACCGCAGGCAGTAGTGGGAACACCCAGCCATGCTCTGGACCAGCAGCAGAAAATAACCCGTTCTGTCAGGGCGGCAGCAGCAGCGTTCTTGATGCTGACTTTGGAGGTCGCCGTATCGGTCTCGTCCTAGAGGATGCTGTGAGTATCACTGATCCCAGAGCCCCTGCCTAACATACAGCCCTCTCATAAAGTCTCTAACATACATAGCCTGTATTATCAAGCCTGCATCGTAAACCCCTTATGATGAAACCCCCATCATATAGTCCTTGTTAAAGCCCCAACCATTAAGACCTCGTGGCAATGCCGCTTTGATACGATGCCATGTAATCTAACAAGCTTCTTTTCAGCCACGATGACAAGGCCATTTTATGGGGTGCTTGTGATCCTATCGAGTTTCACAGACAGCCTTTACCATAATATAGCCCTCATTACATAGGCCCTGTATAGCAAACACTACGCGCTGATTTCATATTATATATAAACCATATTATCATACATACCACACCATATACAGGCCAATTTATAAACCCTTTCGTTTAAACTGCTGGAAATCAGCATTTCGAGGCTTTATTCCAGGGGCTATAACCCAGACCAATCTGCTTTTACACAGGATATCATATTCATAGCCTTGCCATGAATTCAACAACAGAGAGTTAGTCACTTAATGGTTGGCTGAACAGAAAAATAAGTTGTATATGAATCAAAAAAGCAGTCAAGCGCCCTTATTATGCCCACCACCAAGGTAACAACAATCAGGCAGCATTTCTCTTACCAAAATAGTCCAGCATGTTCACTCGATCAATTAATCGGGGTAATTCTGAAGTCATTCACTCACACCACTTACTGCGGCTAGTACATACATTCAACTAGTCAGCTGATTGCAGTGCCATTTTGCATGGGCATGCGGCTTAGTTAGGATTTGATTGGTTCGACTGAATGGAATCCCGCCCAGGGCTATAATCAGGACTATAAGTATGGGTGACAGAATCAGTGAAGAAGAAACTTTTGCTAAAGCCTTCAAGGCTTTCAGATGGCTCAAAACTTTCCTCATTCAAAAACAGTTCTGGAGTCTAAATACAGTCTTTGTCCGCAGCCCATTTATAGACCCAGTATTGTAACTCACTGAAGTATAAAAACTGCCCCTTCCATGTCTACATGCTAGATTTGGTCAACCATACAGGTAAGGGAACATGCCTCACCCTTCCCATATGCTTAATACGCTGTTTACTTCCGGGTGAGTTATGTAGCATTCGCATTCCAATATATATTCTGTCTGCTGCTAGGTGAGGTATGGAGACTCCTCCTCCCGTACATTTGATGACTGGGAGAAGATGATGGATGGTTACCCGGAGCTTTATGAGATGGCGAGTGAAGAAGGAGTTGATGATCAGGATGTTATAGGTAAGTACCAGTATGACATGGCTATATGACACTGCTACGTGACAGAGTGATGTGTGGAATGTCATGGAAATCAAAGTGTGGGTTTCCTTGACAGAAACAACCTAGCTGACATAGTAAAATTGTTTTGCGCTTTGCGGATATTCTATGTATCAGGATTCAGGTATTGCTTCTCTTTGCTCCTGAGATCCTACAGACTATCCTGATATTAGCTTGCACATTTGGCTCAAAATAAGTCATGTTCATAGAGTTATCCACTCTACAGAGGGGAGGATAATTCTATGGTCATATCACACACTGGCAGGGCTGTAGCTTTCCCTCAGGGCTCTCTGCGAATCCAAGGCGTTAGCTACCCCACCCTGTGCTCCCTGGGTTCCCTGTGAATCCAGGGCTGTAGCTACCCTTCAGGGCTCTCTGTGAATCCAGGGCTGTAGCTTCCCCTCAGGGCTTTGTGTGAATTCACGGCTGTAGCTAACCATCAGGGCTCTCTATGAATTCAGGGCTGTAGCTGCCCCTGAGGGCTCTCTGTGAATCCAGGGCTGTTCCAGGACTCTAGCTGCCCCTGAGGGCTCTGTATGAATCCAGGACTGTAGCTGCCCCCCTCTGGGCTCTATGAATCAGGCCTGTACCTACCCCTCGGGGCCCTGCGTCACAGTTCCGGTGTCCTGTAGGAGTTAACTTGGTGTTTGAGAGAAGGATAGGAAGGACAGCCATGGAGTATGATCCGTATGCTCGTCAGCTGGCGACAGATGCTGAGCCGGCTTCTTCTGCAGAGATAACCGCTCTCAGTACGACTGCCATACTGGCTACGGCTGCAGTTCTGCTTTACTAACCAGTAACTTACACAGACCTGAAGCTAAGATGCATCACCTAATAAAAACCAGTACAGACAGTGAAACGGCTACATGGAGTAAATTTTATGCTGAATAACTTTAATTAACTGATTACTAGATGAGGGGTATGGTAGTAGCTACTGAAAAATTTAGCCTTCACTGAGCAGCTGATAATTATGTGTATACATTCAGTTACATAACTCGTCTCCGGTGGATTTATTATAAAGAAAATGCTCTTTTCTGTCATGTGTCAAATCATCTGGGACAAATAAAATAGCCATAGTACTAGTAGGCTAGTACCTACAGTTACTAATTACTAGTAGGCTAGTACCTACAGTTACTAATTATCAATGCTTCATCAATTTGAACTAGGTTTGTTGGTTCATGAGTTATAAGTTACAGCTTTCTGATCGTAAATATGAGCTCAGTGACCAGTAACATGAATCCAGTTACTACCAGTGATCGCCATCAGAGTCAGTCCCAGTTCAACCATTACAGTACCATCTTATTTTACTCACTGTTATATTAGGAGACAAATAGGAAAATAGTTATTCATTCTATGATTGTCATTACAACACATGACGCAGTGTTACGGCTGTAATTCTCATCACAATAACATTAGTAGAGCGAATAGTACACCAGAATGAAATCTAATGTCCCAAAGCAGAAGTTTTATGATAGGTCACAGCTGGGCGGATGCATAGAATACCCAACTGGCAAATGTTTGGCTAGTATACAGCTCTCGTGTAACTGGCATATGTTTGGCTAGTATACAGCTCTCATGTAACTGGCATATGTTTGGCTAGTATACAGCTCTCATGTAACTGGCATATGTTCGGCTAGTATACAGCTCTCATGTAACCGTTTGCTGGGAATTTATGTACCGATCTTTATTATGTCAAGATGGGACAAATAAAGGCAGAAGGCAGACAGACACGGAGAGAGTCGCCGTTAAAATGACGGCTCTAGTCCAATAAGCGGCTGATCCCTCTTTCTAAATATGACTATGAATCTACAAAAGACAAGGGTACATTAGGTAACAAGGGGACACCGTATCTACAATATAAATATTAAATAAATGTGGAGCTATGGATCTAAGGTTTGTTTGGGATCAAATTTCGGGCCACCGGGTTACCTTTGGTAAAAATTGCTGAGTGCAATAGATATGTTTGTAAAAGGTCATTTGATTATTTTACCAAAAATTAAATTCATTCAAATTCGGATCCGGTGTCATGCAGTTTTAGTTTTCACTTGACATTGCAACTGATAATAAGTTGGTAACATGGCAAGGTCGAGTAATCAGGGCCGTATAGTTATCCTATAAACTTAGAGCCTCTCAGATTATGTATATATAATTTGACAGGCTCCATCTCTCTACTCTACTGGTTTGATACCAGACACATAATGATTGGGTGGGGCAATGACCACCTGTTTTGCACTTCTGACAGTCACTTTATCTCTATTGTAAATAGACGTACTGATTTCACTGATGGAACCCAATGATTCACTAGGGTTCCTCTGACTATGACCCTGAGGCTAAAAAACTAAATGATTCTGTACCAGGCATCACTGGTCTAGAGCCCAATATGCTCCCGCTAACCCTTGGTATGCTCTCCCCTAACCCCTGGTATGCTCTCCGCTAACCCCTGGTATGCTCCCGCTAACCCCTGGTATGGTCCCGCTAACCCCTGGTATGCTCCCACTAACCCCTGGAATGGTCCCACTAACC
>Ga0224501_10003600_pt1 | contig 12212 bp, 7 predicted proteins | sample SF_Oct11_sed_USG_4_FD_169105 | JGI IMG/M metagenome (GOLD analysis project Ga0224501, IMG submission 169105) | Sediment microbial communities from San Francisco Bay, California, United States - SF_Oct11_sed_USGS_8_1 | ecosystem: Environmental > Aquatic > Marine > Sediment | place: USA... | reverse complement strand
ACAATTATATATATATATATATATATATATATATATGTATAAGGCGGCATGGGGAGTGTGAATATTTATATATGTAATATTTCTTTCCTGAATAAAAATGTGCCATAAACAGACTGTGGATTAATACCAGATATTGATTAGAATTGGGACTCAAACACAGTTAAATAGGTTATATTTGCATACAAGTCGATTTCTGCAGACGAGACCTTTATAGTTAAAGAGATTCAATGAGAGCAAAGTGACGGTGGACTGGGAGTTGAACTTGGAATCTTTTCCCCTTAGCAGTAATGAATTGAACGCCCGATCATCTCTTCCCTTGCTAGGTTTCTCTAATATGATTTTCATACAGCGTGTTCTTGGTAGGAATCAGGTCTGAGCGATTGGCATACAGTGTGTTCTTGGTGGGATCAGGTCTGAGCGCGATCGGCACATACAGTGTGTTCTTGGTGGGAATCAGGTCTGAGCGATTGGCATACAGCGTGTTCTTGGTGGGAATCAGGCCTGGGCGATTGTCATACAGCGTGTTCTTGGTGGGAATCAGGTCTGGGCGATTGTCATACAGTGTGTTCTTGGTGGCCGTGTATATCAACCGTAATAGGAAACAAAATGCAAAGATGGGTTTAGTCCGTTTTGGGGTTGCCTTCACCCACCCGAAAGCAGGGTAGTGTTTAGAAAATGGAATTGTCTTCTTTTTATGTGTCCCGCACGTGCATATGTTTATCTCGCTTATCACTAGAGTGTATCAAAACGCGAGAGACAAGTTTCCAAACGAAGCAGGTTTTGATAAATTATCTTATCCATAAACGCTAATTTTTAAAACTTTTGTTGTTCTATTGGCTCATGAAATGTTCTTTTTACTCCCATTCATCACAAAGAGAACTGGTTTACGTTTCGACGGGCCGATCTGCTCGCGGAAGGATTGCTGAAACTCTACTTCCGTTGATGCCCAACCCTATTTGTGATTTAGTTTGCAGGTGGTCGTTTTTCTCGGGCTCAGTTTTTCAAGCTCGACCACTGATCGCCAGGACTTACTACAATAGATCCGTGAGTGAGTAAAGAAGCATACCACGGTCTCAGTACGTGGGCGCTTTTAAATTAGATTAACAACTGCAGTCGGATTTTAATTACCAGTTAGTCAGTTACTAGTTAGTTACCAAGTCACAAGTGGCCTACCTACCTAGTAGTAGTACTAGTAATAATAAGTAAAGTAGTGCTAGTAGTATTAGTAACCTACTCAATTCAATTGTGACTACACTCACTAATAATGACTAAGTAATAAGTGAGTAAGTCACTAATTTCTAAGTGCGTTGACAGTCTACACCACACTACAGTTTGTGTGTACTGTATATTCCCAGTGTAAATTCTAAATATTCCAGTTCAGTCACTCACGCAATAACTAGTCAATGTCATTACAGTTACACCCACTCTATACAATACATGATACTGATAGTGCAACAGTTTCTGAGGACGCGACGTAATTGTAAATCATTTGATGATTCAGGGAAGAAATGAATGTACAGTGAACCTCGGATAACTCGACCTCGGATAACTCGAAAACTTGCTTAACTCAAACCAAGTTTCATGGTCCCTTCATGGGTAGTGATAATTTGCTGGGCATATCTCGAACTTTTAGTCATAACTCGAATTGCTAAACTGCGGTCGCATAGAAAGATAGGGCTAGGAGTCGGCCTAACAGCTTAGCCTACCATAGGGTTACTCAGTAAGTCAGTTACTTAACTAGTACTACTAGTAGTACATGTACCAGCATCGTAGTTTCTATACCCTTACTACTCTTAATGGTGTACCGGTATACTGCTCGGTCAACAATAGTCACGAGATTGAAGGTAACTGCGTAATTCACAAAGTTTCTCGGTTGTGCCCGGAGTCTCCACTATAGTACTCCTAGTTAGTCACCCAGCTATCATAAAAGCCACCAGCTAGCCAGTTGTAAGCTTGGCTAGGTACTACTGCTAGTCTCACTTCGACTCTATCGGAAGGGGTCTGACACTGAAATGACCTTGGCTATAGCGCGTCACTGTCAAATAAAGCGTACAGTGAATGAATTGTCGGGCATATTTCATACCCATCGCCCTTACGGACTGTATATCTGATTAGGTTGGATGTGGGCAAATGCACAAATGGCTAACTACTACACTTTAATCTTTTTGCTATTCCTTTGAATAGAAAATTGATTGAAAGTGAATGATTTCTGTACATTTTCAGTTACTTGAAACTAAGGACTTATTTCAGGTTGATTTGTGTATTTTTGTTGCGCACGGAGAATTATTTCTAAGGTATACATTTTGCTCTGATCCATAAGTTCAATGGAAATTGACTTTTAAGCAGAAAATGCATCCTATTCTATACCTCGCCATTTACTATGGACATTACAAAATCGTAGTTGGGGCAGAAGAGTAGCTACGGCCAAACAAGTCGGGAGTTCCACCAGTGTAGAATTGGCGCCTGTCGCGTAGAGATAAAAAAATTGAACCCACGAGTAACACTGAGATTAATCTTTAGTTATAACCGTCATCGGATTGCTTCTCAAATTGACTGGGCCCTTTTTTCCGAGTGATTGTATAATTTTGTGCTTGTCTGATGTAGTAAGCTTTTAGTAGCTGTACGGAAATTAGGCCCATAAAATTTCCTTTGATCTCGATATGATTGTACATTCCTCTGCATTCGCTGATAAGATGATGGCTTTTTAGTCATTGACTAATGATTGTTGAGTTCCATTGATGTGTCTAGCGTAGATGAGTTTGATAACTCTTGGTATTTTTCGTCAGCTTTTATCATACAACTGAAGAATTTCCTACGTATCTCCCCCTTTTATTTATAATGCGTATGTTAGGTTAGTCTAGCTGGCTGTCAATCGCATCGAAGCTTCTATTCATTGCCACAGAAATCTATCCTCATAATAATCTAAGCTGCACAGTCTAGGGTGAAGTGCTGAAGCTTGCTGGGTGCATTTATATGCTGGTTTAGCCTGTAGCTTATAGCTAAAGCCATGCATGATCATGTTCATCTCCTGAAACTGTTACCCGGGATTCCTTGACTGAAAGGTTAGGTTGTTTGGAACAAGCCTGGTTATAGTACTAGTTTAGTTGCTACTAGACTCAATAGGTCTATTCGCGTGATTTCGGTTAGTTGCAAGAAAAACTGATCAGCCACAATCACGCGAACAACACGGTCGCAGTCAGGAAACTTGAGACAATTTCGATCGCACCAGACTTGTCCTCTCTCAACTCATTGGTTAATGCCGAACGACCGCTCGCGATTCGTTATCACAACGTAGTAATCAAGTCTCTTCGCAGTAACCTTGACATTTGCCTAAACTACTAGGCTAATGCCTACTTTCGATCGCGGAATTCTGTTCGCATGATTTCAATGCAGGCCGCGGCTGACAACTGTGAGATGCTGTTTCGTGCTTTTCGGTCTGCACTCCTGAACAGTTTAACAGATTTCGGTCGCACTCCTGAACAGTTTAACAGATTTCAGTCGCACTCCTGAAGAGTTTAACAGATTTTGCGGCCGAAATTCATTTCAGTCGCGGAGAACCGATCACGCGAATGCACCTAGCAAGTAATGGATTGTATCTCAATGACCCATTGAAGAACTCGTACGCTTGCGTGTTTGAGTCGCCAATGCATAGGTTGGGCATTCAGAATTCTGTAATGTTTGTATCGCGCCATTGATAAGGCTATGTTTAACCAGAGATTATTATATAGAGTAGTTTGCGCCTGATAGCAAACTCAGCCAGTAAAACGCCCTTAATTTTTGTTAGCTTTTCAAATGGTTATAATAGATAGAAGCTTATCACCCACATACCCACTGACATGTCCCCGCCCTGCATCGCTGACTCATTTTTTAGACTGAGGAGATGAGGTGATTCGTTTAACCTATTTGCGTAAGTCAAACACACACACACACAGACAGGTGAGTAAGCGGGACACTGAGCGCCTGACTATGCCCCGCTCTCTATGTGCAGTGATCCTAGCACTGGAAAAGCTCTACTGTTGTTTGTAACGACTCAGATCAAGCTAGTTCGTCATATACTAATATGTCAGTAACCAGTTCGCCCTCATTGTGACTCACTTTATGCGTAGTATCGACTGGCTCTGCTCTGAAACTGGATGATTCCAGTAGTGTCCTTACCATTAGACAATTTGTCATTTGCCAGCTAAACCCTTTGCCTGTTTTTTTAGGTTTGAACAATGCCTGGAAAGAAGCAAAATGGAATAGCTTATCACAGGTAAGAGTTATCCTTTGCGAAGAGATGATTTTCTGGCTTTCTGGCGGGGTAATGCACTTAGTTTGGCTCAGACCTCCAATTAGCTGTACAATGGTTGTCTACAATTGCCTGCAGTTTGTGCGTTACCATTCTCCGAATTTAGTGACCGACGTTTAACTGGAAAAGAAGCCAACCAATCGCAATCACACAGAGATTTTCTGCTGCACCGATCATATAATTTGCTACATTTTGCTACCGCGTGGATCTTTACCTCACAAATGCGTAAGAATTACCGTACGCTCGTACGAAATCTCTGCATACAGACATATTTATATGTTTGCATTGAAATTGAGCACTGAATTACTAGCAATACCAATCCAAGTGGGCAATGTTTCGACAAGATTCCGGTTCCGTAGCGGGGTACACATCTCCGAAAATTCTCTAAGGACGTCACGATAGCAACCAGGAAAGCGCCGAATGGCGCGGAGCGTCCTAACTGGGAGTGATTCTCCCCTTCAGTTGTTTTCAGTCCAGGCGTATGTACGGATTGTCTGCTAGTCATGAGTCACTGAAGGTGTAAATTAAGCCCTGTAATTGAGTCCAGACCGCTCTCATGACTCCCTTTACGTATACCTGCCATACAACTCGTCCTTCTTCAATCGAAAGATGGTAAGTTGGAAAATCAGTAATTTTCCATCTCCTGCCCATCACGGGCCCGTGTCCCTCTGACCCATCACACTTCCTCGAAGGCTAAACGCCAGCCATTGGGTCTTAACAGTCTGTATGACTTATTGCAGCGCGGGGGCTTACGGAGCGCCACCTATTCACACCTATCAGCCGGGTTACGGTCCTGCGGCGTATCCAGTGAATGGAGGATATGGCGGTCACAGTAATGGCTACTACGTGGGTAAGCATACACAACACACAGGCTTACTGACAGATAGGGGAGAGGGTCAGGGACGGGTATGGAGCGGTGGGGCGGGTTCATGGACTGGTTTAGGAATAGGCGAGGTTCGTGGGTAGCTTTAAAAGGCAGGGGCAGGGCCATAGGCAGAGGTGAAGCAGGGGCATAGGCAGAGGTGAAGCAGGGGCATAGGCAGAGGTGAAGCAGGGGCATAGGCAGAGGTGAAGCAGGGGCATAGGCAGAGGTGAAGCAGGTGCATAGACAGGTTGAGGAGTGGCCTAGGTTCATGAACAGATATTAAAAACAAAGGCTAGTCGGGTCTACAGATTACCGACGTTAGTCCCAAAGTAGTGAGAGTTTGCTGATGGTAGATAGAAAGGTCGTGTAATCAATGGTATCGAACGGCAACCTTTAGTAATCACTCCACGGGATGACTGAGTTGGCTTCTATTCATTGCGCTGCCATCACATTGGCCTCAATTGCCCTCACTTTTGTATCTTAACATAACATAATGTTGTAGCGTGTGGTCAGGAGTCACCCTGTGATGAGAGTTGGCAGTTATTTTTTTCTCATTATACCCCTGGCAGTGAACCATGGTAGTAGGCGGGATAATTGTTGTGAAGATAATTAGCCTGTATAAGTTGACCTTTCCGCTGTTATGCGCTTTCTGTCTGTCCACCAGTAGCTAATTCAGTAGGATTCATTTTTGGATTTGTCTGTTCTTTGCAGACGAATTTCCGTCACCTCCACCAGAGGTCAGGCGACGAGAGGAGGCAGCTCGAAGTGGTCGTGATGATCGAGTCTACCCTGTCGATCACCTGGTCACGTGGTCTGTGGGTGCGGAACATGGTATGTACTTTACTGTCATGACGCAAAACTACTGCCTGTAAGACACCGCAAGCCTAGAGCGTTGACAGTGCGTTTGTGTGCGTTTGACCCAAGACAGTGCGTTTGCTGCCTCACCTCGGTTAATATTCAATGGTATCCAGACATTCCAGCTGTTTATTTAGCCTTGCCAAGCTTCAATGACACAACAGTGCGGCAATGATGTCACTAACACCTGTTCACATTGATTGTTTACCACCGGCAATCATTGCAGGATCCTAGTTAGTTAGTGATATATTAACTCAGCTGTCCCTGGATCAGTACACTGGTCACCTCACCGATAGCTAACTAGAGCGGATTCACCCACCTCGTGTTTCCCTTCCTCCTCTGCTGAAGGACCTCTGAGGGCCTGGGGGCTACAATGACTCTGTGACGTCACATTTCTGTCATAATTATCTGGTGACAAATTGCATCGTTGTCCCATTGCGTAGGGCGTGATGACACAGCATTGTCTCGTTGCGTAGGGCATGACGTCACAGCATTGTCCGATTGTGTGATGTCACAGTTGTGTTTGGTTGTTTTAGGCGTGATGTCACACGCGGATGGAATGAGGCAGCTCTCTAAGATGCAGGCAGAGTCCGGCATCTTTACCATGAGATGCGCCCTGTCAGTCACTGATCGCTTCGTTAACATAGTGGATGGGCAGACGAGGGTATGTAGTACAACAGTCACTATATCCCATACAGTTAATCCGCCGACAAAAACAATTTTATGCCCTGTCCTGACACGGTTCATTTTGTAACATTTTGGCGCCAGTATCACGCCAAAGCGCTGAAGAGTTTCTTTTCTTCCAAAGGCTAGGTTTCGAGTTCAGTCTCTGCCGAGCTTTGAAATTATTGTCGTCAATTCTCTCGAAATATACTCGTAACGGAGAGGAACAAAATATGCAACTCACTCCTCTGGCTCTACTCCTGAACTCCTGCAGACCTAAACTAGAATAACAACCGATATCTGTAATTCTATTCGCAAGATTTCTCGTCACCATTTATCAACTCTAGCAAATTTCAACAACGGAAAATATTGGCCGCCTTTGTTACGCGCTAAACGTTGTCACAATCTTTTCCCCGTCCCCATCGTCAGTCGAGTTCGGCGAGAGTTGTCTCGGGTGAATGCCCTATTAGACACCGCGGTAGTCGATTAGCTGTATGCAACCTTTCTCTGCTGGTAATCTATGTTTTCCCACACTGATAGCTAGCCCAGGTTTATCAGCGGTTACACTCCTTGGTATAACATATTTCCTCCTTGCAATCCAAAGGTCTCGCCTTGATAAATTCAGTATACTGTAAGTAATAAGTCGTTTGGCTTGTGCCGGGAAGCCATTTTGGATTGCGTGCGCTGGGTTTTGGTGCTTGGTGGTAATGGAGTGTGGCTGCACTATGACAGAATGGGTAACCGGTGCACTGGTTACTGCTCACTCGCTCGCTGACTGACCCCTGGCCGCGACCTTGTTTTTCTGACTATGATATCGGCAACCCTGTAAGTCAAGGTTTATCTGCCCCGACTATAGATTTATTCGACCAGTACCCCGGCTATATATCTTTGTCATTTCCAGTTTGGCTTCTCTGTCATAAAGTGGCGCGAGGGTGCCGAATCCTATGTTTAAACCTAATCACGCAACAGGATAATCGAAAGCGACAATGCACTGGGTGCAGTCCAGAGTAAAAATCTCTGTACCATCACAATAGTATACTTACACTGATCTCTGCTAGTAGCTAGTAGTTCACGGAGTCTGGCTTTAATTGGAGTCACTCTCTTACATTTGGAATAAAAGGGAAAAGTTTACGCGGTTATGGTAGGACAACTCTGCCTTGGTGTTCCTCGCTATGAGAAAATAAGTGCATCACGTCTGGCTGGCTGGAAAAATTCAAAAATACCTAAGCCTATTTCGCAGTAACTTCATGTACCAATTGTAAAGGTGGATTTAGACTAGACCGATTATCCGGTTGGTATGGCTTACTGATTCTGAGTAGAAAACTACCCGATGCAGTGTCCTGATTGTCTTTCCGCGGGCTTTTACAGCATAGTTTATCCGCATTACAATTGGTCAAAACTTGACCGATAGGGCCGCGATAGGTCATTTGTGCGGAGTACCGCGTTTTCGGTGTGACGTCTCTAAATTACTATGACTATTGTTTGTTACGACGCCCGGAAATGAGGCAAGATAAAAGGTGTGCGATAATTAGTCCTTGTCAAGTCGCAGATTATTGGTCGCTGCATTTGCTTGATTTTGATTGGCTTAAACTATACGGATCATCAGCAGGTTTTGACTGATCGCCAAAGAGCTCAAATCCTACCGATTGGCCCCTACCGATGGACAACTCGATTGGTAAGCCCTAGCGACCGGATAATTCGTCTAGTCTGAATGTACCTTTAGGGTAGAAACAATAAAACTTCTGGCGCCGCTCCCAAGGCAGCTGCGGCCGTGAATCGGTTCCATTCCTAGTTGTTACATAGGCTCTTATATGCTGTGACACGCAAGACCTGACTAACACCCTCAGGTGACATAGGATATATGTAAGAGATTGCATTTGACTAGCCAGAAGCCTTTTGTGAGGATCAGCCCAATCACTCTCTTCCCGCCATTACATGTTGGTAATGGTGCGCTACTACTACTACTACTACTACTACTACTACCCATCTAGCAGAGAACCCATCTCTGTGCGAAGCTTTCAACAATTCACCATGCTCTCACATTGCAGCCTTGTTGTAGACTGTTGCGTTGCAAGTATGTTGTTGCATCACTGGAATGCTGTAGAGGTTTGTGTTGTAGCCACGTTGTTGGGTTGTCGGAGTGTTGTTGACTGTTGTGTTGAGTGGCATGATGTAAACTTGTCTGTTAAATATATTGTTGCATATCTAGTGTGTTGTAGAATCTGACGGAGCAGTTCCCTTTGGAGTGCGTTGTGGACCCGGTGGCTGTCTCTGATAAGAAGGGAATGTTTAACAACATCATCTTATTCACTGTGCTGGAAGATATCACACAAAAAAGCTCCGCCCGGGAGATGCATATCTTTGAAGTCGTCGGTAAAAAGGTATGGAGCAGTCGCATCATCACGCACTTAATTCTACTCCTTCTCCATAGCTTCCCTGCCACTAGAGCGATCACTGTATTAACCATAAAGATACGACCTGTAATTGAGTACAGGAGTACGGCCATTCTGTGAACGCCTTCTCTCTCACTCCGGTGTATCCCGTGTCAGCATCCAATGACCCCTCGTTGACCCCCCTCATCCGGGTATTTTGACAGCCGCTGACTATTCTACGCAGTCTGTCAGCGATTAGTCATTTCAGGAGTCATAATTGCCTCACGCGTCTGCGAGATGAGACGCCAAATCTCACCGAGCGGCTCTCACTGTCCGGTCTCTCCCTTACACGGTATAGCCGGGTTGGGGTTGTAATAGGCCCCAAGAGAGGGCCAGCCAGAGTGATAATCACTCTCCACTACTTCTATACCATAAGGTATACAAGTGGTGTACTAGTATTCACCCAGTCCTCGGTGGTGTCTCTTCTTTCACCGTTGGCTGGATTTTACTGGGCGGTACTGATTATTCACCCCTGATGTTTTAGTCAAAGGAGTTGGCGGAGGATATCGCTGCTGCAAAAGATAAGCTGGAGAGAAGGTAAGGTGTGGGAGGGGAGGATTTAGGGGGAGGGGGTGGGGAAGGATTCAGGGGGAGGGGAGGTGGGGGAAGGATGGGAGAATGAGCTGGGGAGGAGAAGAGGGTACTGATGTTGTGACTCATTTTAGCGAATTCAATTGGGTTTTATGTATCACACAACCAACAATGAACTAATAGGCTACCACTTGCTTTCGGATGTCTTTATTGTCCAAGTTTAGACCGGCATCATTTTATGAGCGCCTTATATCCTTCGATCGTAACACCTTACTAAAACCTTACCACCTTACCATCCGTGGATACACGATTATAGAGTCAACATTAAACCTATCCAATGCATGCGTGACAAAATTTTGTCTGGTTTAACCTGCTGTTTCTGTAGTACAGTATTCCCTTCACTCATCTCCATGACGGATGGGCGTGTATAGGTGGCGCCCTCTACTTACTCTCTTCTCTCTTTAGATCCTCGCGGCAGGAACGATCTCAAACGAAGACGCAGACGTACGGTAAGTCACGTCCAGCAGCAACTATCACCAAACAGACAGAAGTACCCAGAAAATGCGCAGAACATTACGCGCATCTTAGTTTCTGCTGCGTGAATTATATATTATATTCTCCGGTTGCAGATCACACGGAACCCGCACCACCGCAGAGAGAAGGCTCCCCTCTGAGAGCTCATAGAATTAATGATATGAATGAAGAGGGAGAAGATGTCCACAGAGGCGTGGTGAGTGGCCTGAGTGTCTGGCATCTGTCTTAGTGATTGCGCTGCGTTAGATGGCCCAATACATGCCGAGAGTCCTGAAGATTAACCTTGCAGGCTCGAGCCTTACAGCCAGCGGGGTGATTTTCTGGCATGGATATTGGCAAGCCCCTCACTCCAATTTCTGGCGAGGGTTGGAATCACCACGGTGAAAAAATAGAGATCCCAACCAGTGGATAAGGACCAGAAATCGCTCCGCGGTTGTTACAGATCCACCTCTCCCTTCTTGATATGAGTACCCGAGTTTCGGCGAGTGATGCGCAAACTGACTTAGGTTAACTCACCCCCCAACCTAGAGCAATGATACTGACTCGCACATGGTGCTCCATGCTAAGCCGTAACTGCTGGAAAAACAAATATCTAACCCGGCAGCTTTACCATACGCGAGAAAAGTCAGCATCATGGAGTCATCCTCTCTGTTACACATCCAGTTATTGTGAAAGCCGCTAGTGCCTTCTCTAGGGGAGAATAACTCCATGGTCTGCGTGTCTAATTACAAGCCCGAAATCGTCGCCGACCATTGGCAAGGCAATTAGAGGTGCAGTTATTGGCCGACGCAAGGTGGGGTTTCCTTTTTCATCAGTCTACATCTATTGACCTCTCAACCACGAGAGCTGATTATTTCATCTCAAAGGTGCAGTATGCATACCCGGCTATCGGTATCCGCGCTGCTAGAGGGCTGCTGATCTCAAAGGTGCAGTATGCATACCCGGCTACCCGTATCCGCGCTGCTAGAGGGCTGCTGATCTCAAAGGTGCAGTATGCGTACCCGGCTATCGGTATCCGCGCTGCTAGATGACTGCTGCCATAATGTCTGAACGTGGTGGTTCTTAGCTCCTTTGAACACGCGTCTCTCAGATTGCCCTTCTCACGGTTGTTACAGACGCTGCTCAACCGATCGTTTGATGATATCGAGCGATTCGTGCTGAGACTCAAACAGTCGGTGAAGGCTTTTCAGGAGCTGAACAAACGCGGGAAATCCAAGCGACGACATGGCGGTAAGTCAGGAGGTTGCCGTGTCCGCAGTAATGTGTGGCCAGTGGAGGAGCCGGTGATTTCCTTGTCCGGATGATAAGCTCAGGATGAGGGTTGCCATGTTTGCGTAATTACAAAAGCGACCTACACTGTGTATTTGGAAAGATGAAAGTGTATTCTGTCCGCGTGAGTAATGAAAGGGCGAAGGTGCCTTTGTCCGGGCGTTTAGTAGAAATGCATTCAGGTTCTCATTGCCAATAAAGGGACGCGCTGCCCTCATCTCAAAACGTACAGTCCATACTCTCCTATCCAATCAGATCTTACAACGGTTCCCCAATAGATTTCTCTCTAGTAGATCAGGTACTGGTAGCTAGGTATCTAGAGATAAACCTATTTACTGGTTGTTATAGTAGACTGTTAGTCTGGCCGCGTTATCTCTGGCGCGTTTAAACTTGTAACGCAACGTCACTCACTGCCGACCTTATCTTCCACCTCCCAGCACCACTCGAGGAAATTAAGTCCGTTATCGTTATCGATGAACTGAACCCAGTTAGCCGCATGAACTGAACTCATTGGCACCCTAACTGGGGATTGATTTACCAAACTCTGGCCTTTATCCCCACATTCTTAGAGCCCCCTGCTTTTAGGGATGGCTCAGTGGAGTCTCAACAGTCAGAGTCTGCGTCTGAGTCTGAGTTGTAATCCCGGTGAGGGTGAGCTCCTGTTGCCAATATGAGCTCCTTATTTGTGATATGGTGAATTGACATAGACCGCTCACAGTGCTCCATGCTAGGCCATAATTAGTGAAAAAATAATATAATAATAATATAATAAGTG
>Ga0224501_10003599_pt1 | contig 12215 bp, 13 predicted proteins | sample SF_Oct11_sed_USG_4_FD_169105 | JGI IMG/M metagenome (GOLD analysis project Ga0224501, IMG submission 169105) | Sediment microbial communities from San Francisco Bay, California, United States - SF_Oct11_sed_USGS_8_1 | ecosystem: Environmental > Aquatic > Marine > Sediment | place: USA... | reverse complement strand
ATATTGATGTATACTTTTCAGACGATGCAGAAGAGTCTTGGGCAAAAATGAAAGAGGCTGTCAAAGTCAGTCTATTCAAACCAGAAGTTTTGAGGGTACATGGATTAAAAGAAATTGAAGGATTTGATTTTGTAAAATACTTTACAGAATACTCCATGTCTGATCAAAGTTGGATTGTAAAAATGAGAGAAGCAGCTACAAAAATCCCAGACAAAGTAGCACGTTCATCTACAGCAGTTGGAACTCCAGAAGATATAATTCCTACATTTGAGCGATTCATGGATGCAGGAGTTAACCACTTTGTCATTAGATTCTGGGGTAAGAACTACTTTGGCTCAATTGATAAATTTGCAAGTCATGTAATGCCTGCCCTTCGAGAAAAAGCCAAACAATAATCAGTTCTTTCTCATAACTCATAGAAAATCATTTACTTTACCTGTTTTAATGGTGTATTATGGATGATGAATTTCCTGAATCAGTTAAAAAATGCCTTGATATTTTAGACGAAAATGTAGAAATCTTGGCAAATCTGGAATTTGATTTGAATGATGAACAAGAAGACAAATTGACCCCAAACATGGAACTCCATAATTTGTATGATATGACTGAAGATGTTGCTGAGTCTGCAAAACTCAAACGTGCTGAATTTAATTTTTCACGAAGACAATCTGAAGATTCTTTATGATTTATGAGGTCTTTTGTTTTTAGCTTTTGTAAACGCCTTGGCCCTACGTTTTTTTTTCTGTCTTTCTAATCTTTTTCGTGTACGCTCTGTAGCATTCGTTGAACCTTGAATTATTTTTGTTTTACTTCCGTCCCTTAACATAATCTCCTTTCCTTTGAATCTAAATTCCACATCTCTGCATTTGACATAGTATTTTTTTAGACAAAAAAATATTCTATTGTTTGTCCCATGCATATCTTTGATTTCTTTTGATTTTTTTAATTCATTGAGTATATTTCGAAGTAAGCCCTTATCGATATCCGTAATTCTATGTATCTCTCTGAACCAGATAAATTTTGACTCTGAACCCCATTCTTCTAAGAGTTCTAGCACTTTCTGGGTGGCAATTTCATACTCTTCATTAATTTCACTCATCTGTTTTTCTGTACTGCTCTTAAATTTAGCAATTTAGATTAACAAAAAGTATGGACGGAAAAAGTCAATTTTTAGAATGTTTGTTACTTTTGATCACTTTTAAATCATTTACTATGGTCACTAAATCAAAAAATGAGTGCATAGATCTTGAATACAAAATTTTAGACATTAAAAATAGCCAAAGAATTAGACTAAAAAATAGAATCATTTTTTTGTTTTTTTCTTCATTTCTTTTAATCTAGATTTAGTTACTTTTACTGATTGTTTTTGATTGTTTTCCATTTTGCTTGCAATCGAATCAATCTGCTTAATAATTTTTGATTGTAATTCTGCAGAATTTGTCTTTAGTAGTTTCTTTTTTAATTTTTTTAATTGTTCAGAATAATTTTCAAAATCACTTTTTAATTCATCAAGATAGGAATTATCCATAATAATTTTTTACCTATGTTATATTTTAGGTATTTTTTATGATCTGGATTTATAATATTATTTGTTTTTAATAATTTATGCAACTAGTTGGCATTCTTCAGATGAGTTCATATGAGAAAATAAAAGATTTTTTACATGAAGAACATGTGGGTCGTCTATCTAGCATTGATACAAACGGGTTTCCTCAAATCATTCCAATGAATTTTGTATTTCTAAATGATGTAGTTTACATGCATTCTCATGTGAAAGGTCAAAAATTAGATAACATTTCTAAAAATAATAAAGTTGGATTTGAAGCAGACAGGGAACTAGAATTTTTACCCTCCTATTTTGAGGATCCTCATAATGCATCACTTGCAGATACACTGTACATTAGCGTCGTAATAAAGGGACTTGGGATGTTTGTATCTGATAGAGATGAAAAAACACTTGCACTTAATGGATTGATGAAAAAATACCAGCCTGAAGGACAATATGATCCAATTGAATCAAATATGCGAGTGTTAGATGCTGTTAGCATAATCAAGGTTGTTCCTCAAACTATTCATGGTAAATACAAAATTGGACAACACTTGAAGCCTGAAGATAGAATGGAACTTGCAAAAAATATCTTGAAAAAAAACTCTCCAACATCTAAACAAACTCTGAAAATTATGGGTTTTGAAGAAACCCCCAATGGCTTAAGAATGATTGATGAACCCATTTGGTAATTTGATATTGTTTTCTCAATACTTTATTTTTTTATCAATTCGGAGTAATAACTATCAATTCAGCAAACTTTTCGAAAGTTTCATAGTTTTGTAGATATTTTTGTAAATCTTATAAAAAGGATTACGATCAGAACAACTCATATCAGAAGGATGAATATGACAAGATTGAATATTTGTATGATTGAAAATCATAAAAAATAGAATTGAATTTACACTATAATCAATCTTAATCATAATCTGATGAAAGCACCTAGGATGGTTATCAAGTATGTCATTCTTCATGAGTTATGTCATTTTAAAATCAAAGAACATTCCCCACGTTTTTGGAATCTGATAGGAAAACAAATGCCTGAATATGAACAAGCAGTAAAATGGCTAGAGGCAAATGGTATTAGAATAAATTAATTCTTAGATTAGTGCACAATCATAGCCTCAACTAAAAAACTCTAAATTCAAATTTTTTCGTGTATTGTCTCAAGAATTGTAAATAATAGTATTATACACAATGAATAGATATTCCAGCCCATTTGAATTATTGATAGTAAATGGATGATGTTATGATTCGTCATATGACAGAAGAGGACATACAAGAAGCAGACAAAATAATTCGATTAGCCTTTGGTACATTCAGAGGCATTGAAGACCCTGAAAATTATCGTGCAAATTCAAGGTATGCTTATCCGCGTTATCATGCAGATCCTTCTGCATCATTTGTAGCAGAACTGAATGACAAAATTATAGGTTCTAATTTTGGGCTTCATTGGGGAAGTGTTGGCATATTTGGTCCCCTTACTATCCATCCCGATTATTGGGATAAGGGTGTAGGCAGTAAGCTAATGGAATCTGTAGTAAGATGTTTTGAGAAATGGTGTGTGACTCATTCTGGAGCCATGACATTTGCAAATAGTCCAAAACATATCAACTTGTACAGAAAGTTTGGGTATCATCCAAGATTTTTGATTCCAGTAATGTCAAAGAAGATAGAACCCAAATCCATTCCTTCAAATTCTAAATACACTTGGACAAGATACTCAGAGTCCAAGGTAAGTCAGGACAAGTATCTTGATGAATGCAAACAAGTCACAAATACAGTTTATCCTAATCTTGACTTGCAATTAGAAATAAAGGCAGTAGATAAGATGGACCTTGGAGATACTGTCATCCTCATTGATGAAAGTAAAGAGATTGTAGGATTTGCAATGTGCCATTGTGGAATCAACACCGAGGCTGGAGATGACAAGTGTTACGTAAAGTTTGGTGCAGTCAAAACTAATTCATACTCACAAAGCAATTTCAGGAATCTTTTGAATGCATGCCAAGAGTTTGCCGTTTCAAAAAGACTTTCCACTTTGGTAGCAGGAACCAGTATTGGTCGATATAATGCATACCAATCTATGCTAGACCAAAACTTTTCCATTGATTTTCTAGGTGTGTCGTTGCACCAACGAAATAATGATGCATATAATGTTGCTAATATCTACGTCATTGATGACTGGCGTTAGGAATTTCTGTCTATTGTAAAATCAATAATTAACTCAATATTCATTTGAATTAAAAATAGTGTAAAATCTCGCAAAGGCCAAATTAGATCTTATCTTAAGACGCTGTCTTATGGAGATATATTACAAACATCATATTTCAATACATTGAAAACCTTTCGCCACTCTTTTGTTGTAGATGTACCAATTGACAAGGTATGGAGTTTCTATACTGATTTACACCATTTAGAAGTAATCACTCCTAAAAGATTGGATTTGAAGATAATTGAATCAAGCAGTGATAAAATAACACTGGGACAAACTGCCCATTTTTCAAGCAAGTTACTTACCAGAATGACCTGGAAAACCAAGATTACTGCCTGCAAGCCATATACATATGTCGATGAAATGAGCAATGCGCTGTTCAAACGCTGGAAGCACACTCATGTTTTTCATAAGATAAACGAAAATCAGACCAAGGTAACAGATGAGATTGAATTTGAACTACAGTATGGGTTTATTGGAAAAATGTTTGAATGGTATGCCTTAGATAAACTTGAAAAAATCTTTGCGCATAGACAACAAGCAACAATTAATACTTTGAGTAATCCTTGAACCAATCCATGAAAATGTAAAATCTTGAGTTGAATCTAACATTATAACTCTGAAATAATTACAACTCTTGTGACAAAAGTTCTATTGTACATCGCATCAAGCTTGGATGGATACATAGCGAGAGAAAATGGTGGAATTGATTGGCTGCCAGAAACTGCTGAATCTGGATATGATGCATTTTACAACTCAATAGATACCGTGATTATGGGTAAAACCACATATGACCAAGTACTAACTTTTGGAGAATATCCATACAAAGATAAAAAATCATTTGTTTTTACTAGAAGTTCTACTCAAAATAAAGATGAAAATACTGAATTTGTGTCTGATGTTGAAAAATTTGTAAAAGATGGTTTTCCTGGAGCAGGAGAAAACATTTGGTTGGTTGGAGGAACACAAATTATTGCATCTTTTCTTAATCAAGGGGCTGTAGATGAGATAATCATATCTGTGATTCCGATTCTTTTAGGCAAAGGAATACCTCTCTTCAAAAACATAGAAAATGAGACAAAACTTGAACTTGTTAAAACTGTAAAATATGAACAATTAGTTGATTTGCATTACAACGTTTTGAAATAATCATCTACTTACACCCAAATTTATCGTCAAAAGTGTATCTTAGTACTGTATAATTGAGACAACATTTCGGATCTAAAAAAATTCAACAATTGAGTTCCACATGGATGCTAAATTATAGCCACTAACTATAATCCCATGCATGTTGTGCTCCCAGTCAAATTTGAACCTAATCTGTATGAAAACATTATCTACAAAATTGGTTTATCGTTAAATCCTTTCAAGTGTATGTTTCCCAACATGTTTCTAGATGCATCTCAGACTGAAATCTATCTTTTTTATAAATTGTTCTCTGAATATTTAGGCTCGTTAATTATTTGACCATCAAGGTCATACCAAGAAATTTTTGAATTTTTCTAGAAAAAATACTAAATATGGTGTTTTCACACATAACAATTAAACTGATTTTAAAAATTATTTTTTAACTTTGTATGATTGTGATCATGCATTATTTTTTTGTTTACCTTTGGTTTTCAATTAAGAAACGTTAGCTATAAGTTCAGTTTTCGAGGATTGTGGATGTTGGAGCAAACATCTGGATTTGAATTGGTATCTGACTATTTTCCTACAGGGGATCAGCCTCAAGCAATTGATGCTCTAGTTGAAGGGGTAAAGAAAAAGTCAGTCCAAACATTACTTGGAGTTACAGGAAGTGGAAAGACTTTCTCTATTGCAAATGTAATTGCAAGAACCGGAAAGAACACACTTGTAATTTCTCACAACAAAACTTTGGCTGCTCAACTTTACTCAGAACTAAAGCAATTCTTTCCAAAAAACAATGTGGGTTATTTTGTTTCATATTATGATTATTACCAGCCAGAAAGCTATCTTCCTCAAACTGATACCTATATTGAAAAAGACACTCAAATTAATGAAAAAATTGAAAAATTAAGACTAGAGGCAACTGCAATGCTTTTATCGGGAGAGCCTACTATAATTGTCTCTACTGTTTCATGCATTTACTCTCTGGGAAACCCAAAGGACTGGGAGGACTTGGCAATTACGATAAAGGCTGGGGATGAAATTAAACGAACCGAGATAATTAGAAAATTCATTGATGCAAGATATGAGAGAAATGATACTGAAGTTGCACCAGGAAACTTTAGAGTGAAAGGTGACACCATTGATGTCACTCCTGCATATTCTGAGGATCTAGTAAGAATTTCTCTATTTGGCGATGAAATAGAAAAAATCACATTACTTGATCATGTTTCTTTAAAAGAAAAAAAGAAAGTTTCTCAGATGAAGATTTTTCCTGCAAAGCACTATCTTATCGCTAAAGATGTTCGCGAAAAAGCTGTCAATTCAATTAAAAAAGAATTACAAAAACGACTGCCTGAATTAAATGAACTAGAAAAACAAAGGCTTGAAATGCGAACAAAATATGATTTGGAAATGATTGAGGAATTGGGGTATTGTTCTGGAATTGAAAATTATTCTCGCCATTTTGATGGAAGATCAGCTGGAGAAAAAGCATTTTGCTTGATGGATTTTTTTGGAGATGACTATCTTTTGGTAATTGATGAATCTCATGTAACCTTACCTCAACTTCATGGGATGTACAAAGGTGATCATTCAAGAAAAAAAGAACTGGTAACTTATGGATTTAGACTACCAAGTGCATATGATAACAGGCCATTAAAATTTGAGGAATTTGAAGTATATATAAAAAATACAATATTTGTATCTGCAACTCCTTCTGATTACGAGAAAAAAATCTCCTCAAAAATTGCCGAGCAGCTTGTAAGGCCTACTGGTCTGCTGGATCCAATAGTAGAAATTAGACCCACCCAAGAACAAATGGATGATTTAATCAATGAAATCAACAAAAGGATAGCCCAATCTGAGCGTGTTTTGGTAACTACACTTACTAAAAGAATGGCAGAGGATTTGGCAGAATATCTTTCCAAAAAACAAGTCCGTGTAAGATATATGCATTCTGAAATTGAAGGATTGCAAAGAACTGAATTGATTCGGCAATTACGACTTGGAGAATTTGATGTTCTTGTTGGAATCAATCTGCTTCGAGAAGGATTAGATATTCCTGAGGTATCACTAGTAGCAATTTTGGATGCAGATAAAGAAGGATTCTTGAGAAATTTTACCAGTTTAATTCAGACATGTGGCCGTGCAGCAAGAAATGAGAATGGGACTGTGATAATGTATGCTGATAACAATACCCAGTCTATGATAAATGCAATGAATGAAACAAAACGTAGAAGAGAAAAACAAATTCAATACAACATTGAACATAATATCACACCTAAAACTATCCGAAAATCAGTGCCAGAACAAGAAACTACATTAGATGAATCTAAATTAAAATCCACACATGATCTAAATAATGATATTATTGATTTGGAATCTCAAATGAAGAAATATTCTGAAGACTTGGACTTTGAGCGTGCAATCGAATGCAGAGATAGAATAAAAAGACTAGAAAAGGAGATTCAATTCAAAGATGGCAGAAAATAAATTAAAAATTCGTGGAGCTCGACATCACAATCTAAAGAATTTAGATGTTGATATTCCAAAAAATAAACTTGTTGTAATTAGTGGATTATCAGGATCTGGAAAATCCACATTGGCTTTTGACACAATTTATGCAGAGGGACAAAGACGATATGTTGAATCTCTTTCTGCATATGCACGACAATTCCTAGAAATGATGGACAAGCCTGATGTTGATTCTATTGAGGGACTTTCTCCGGCAATTTCCATTCAACAAAAAACTACTAGTAAAAACCCTCGCTCTACTGTAGGTACAACAACTGAAATTTATGATTATATGAGATTACTTTATGCACGAATTGGAATTCCGTATTGTACTAATTGTGGCAGAAAGGTATCATCACAATCAGTTGAAAGAATATGTGATTCTGTACTGAAAGATTTCTCAGGAAAAAAGATCCTGATTTTGGCCCCTATCATACAAAGGAAAAAAGGAACATATGAGAAACTATTTGAGCAAATCAAAAAGGACGGCTATTCTAGAATACGCCTAAATGGGGAGATTTTGAGCCTGGATGGTGAGATTCCACCACTTGATCGTCAAAAATGGCACAATATTGAGATTATAGTTGATAGAATTACTACTGAAAAATCTGAGAGATCTAGAATCTTTGAGGCAATTCAGACCGCAATAAAAGCATCAAAGGGGGACGTAATGATTGCAACTGATAATGCTGAAAAAATCTTCTCCCAAAATAATGCATGTCCCTATTGTGGATTAACAGTTGGTGAATTAGAACCACGTTCATTCTCCTTTAATTCACCATTTGGCATGTGTAAAACTTGTAATGGCTTGGGAGTAAAGATGGAATTTGATGCTGATTTAGTAATTCCCGACAAGTCAAAATCCATTTTAGATGGAGCAATTGTCCCATGGAGTGGAAGATTTTCATCATTTAGAAGGCAAGCACTAAGAGCTGTTGGAATGAAATTTGGTTTTGATTTGATGACGCCTTTGGAAAAAATTAAACCAAAACATTTTGATATTATTTTACATGGGACATCTGATTTAATTGATTTTAAATATCGTTCAAAATCTGGGGACTCATCTTGGCAGTATACTGATGCGTTTGAAGGTGTTCTTGTGAATCTTCAAAGAGTATTCATGGAAACTGATTCTGAATCAAAACGAGAATGGTTAAAACAATTTATGCGTGATACTCCATGTACTACATGTAACGGTAAAAAATTAAAACCTGAATCCCTTGCAGTAAAAATCAATGAGCAAGGAATTATGGATGTTTGCAACATGTCTATTGATCATTGTTATGATTTCTTCTCTACTCTAAAATTAACTGAAAATGAACAATACATTGCCAAAGATGTTCTAAAAGAAATCAAAGAACGTCTAGAATTTTTAATGAACGTAGGATTAAATTATTTATCATTAAACAGGTTAAGCTCCACTCTATCTGGAGGTGAATCTCAAAGAATTCGATTGGCTACCCAAATTGGTTCTAACCTGACTGGCGTCTTGTATGTTCTTGATGAACCGACAATTGGATTGCATCAACGTGACAATGCTAGACTCATTAAAACGCTACACAAGCTACGAAATCTTGGAAATTCTGTTATAGTTGTAGAGCATGACGAAGAAGTTATACGAAATTCAGACTGGATATTGGATTTAGGTCCTGGTGCTGGTGTTCATGGGGGAAACGTAATTTTTGAAGGAACCGTGAATAAAATTCTTAACGGAAGTGATTCTGTTACAGGTGCATATCTAAAGGATAGCTCTTTGATATCCTTACAAAACAAAATTCGCAACAGATCTGGCTCATTAATTATAAAAAAAGCATCGGAAAACAATCTTAAAGATATCGATGTTGAGATTCCATTGGGCCTTTTTGTATCTATAACTGGGGTTTCAGGTTCTGGAAAATCTACTTTAATTAATGATGTCTTGCTTAAATCTTTGGAAAGTCATTTTTATAAAACAAATGTCAGACCAGGTAATCACAAAGAGATCACTGGTTTAGAAAATATCGATAAAGTTATTGCAATTGATCAATCTCCGATTGGAAGAACACCACGTTCAAATCCTGCAACATATATCGGCGCATTTACTCCAATTAGAGAACTATATGCAAATACAGCATTGTCAAAAGAACGTGGCTATGCACCTGGACAATTTTCATTTAATGTTGCAGATGGTAGATGTTTTGCATGTGATGGGGATGGTGTCAAACAAATTGAAATGCAATTTTTATCTGATGTTTATGTAAAATGCGATGAATGTAAAGGAAAACGATACAACAGTGAAACGTTATCTGTGTTATTCAAGGGTAAAAATATTTCAGATATTTTAGATATGACTGTTTATGAAGCATTAAATTTCTTTGAAAATGTTCCTTCAATTAAACGAAAATTGCAAACAGTGTATGATGTTGGATTGGGCTATATCAAGCTAGGACAGTCATCAACCACTCTTTCTGGTGGCGAAGCTCAAAGAGTTAAACTTGCATCTGAATTATCTAAACGTGGTACTGGAAAAACTCTTTATATTTTAGATGAACCAACCACGGGATTGCATTTTGCAGATGTTCAAAAATTACTTGATGTTCTTAACAGATTGGTAAACTTGGGAAATACTGTTGTAGTAATTGAGCATAATATGGATGTAATCAAAAATTCAGACTGGATAATTGATCTTGGGCCTGAAGGAGGAGATGAAGGTGGTAAAATTGTAGCTACAGGTACACCTCTGGATGTATCAAAAGCGCCCGGAAGTTATACTGGAAAGTTTTTGAAGAGATTATTAAAAAAATGACTTTTGATATTTCCACAATTAACATTCCCACTAATCCTGGAATTTATCTGATGAAAGATTCTGATAAAAAAATAATCTATATTGGTAAAGCAAAAAATTTGAAAAACAGAGTTAAATCATATTTTACACAAAATCAAAACTACAAGACACAAAAACTAGTAGAAAAAATTTCAGACATTGAATTTGTTTTAACTGATAATGAAAGTGAGGCTTTTCTCTTAGAGTCAAATATGATTAAAAAATACCGTCCAAGATTCAATATTGAATTAAAAGATCAACAAAGATACACCTACCTTAGAATTTCTGATGAAAAATATCCTCGCTTACTAGTTGCAAGAAGAACTAGAGATGGAAAATTTTTGGGTAAAGGAAAAACTTTTGGTCCCTTTACTCAGGGCAGCTCAAAGTTGCTCACTATTGGAATTTTGCGAAAAGCATTTCAAATTAGAATCTGTAAAACTTTACCAAAAAAAGTATGTCTTGAATATCACTTGGGAAATTGTGAAGGACCTTGTGAATTCAAAGATGCGCAAGAACGATATGCAAAATATGTTTCCTCATTAGAAGATGTTCTAAAGGGTAAAAACCAAACGAAAATTTTCACAAAAAAACTTGAAGAAGAGATGCATCAAGCGGCAGAACTCCAACAATTTGAGCGAGCAAAAGATATTCGCGATACTCTAATTCGAATTGATAGTCTTCAAACTAAGCAAAAAATGGAGTATGTTGACAAATCTGATGAGGAATACTTTGGAATTGGCATTCAAGAACAATCTGCAATTGTGATGAATTTTAGAATGATTAATGGCGTGATTCGAGATAGTGATAAGTTCTTTTTTGATCTAGTGGCTGATAATTCTTTTTCAAATTTCCTTTTTCAATATTACTCTACTCACCAAATTCCTAAATTCATTCTAGTCAGTGAGATTCCTAAAAATAAAGAGTTATTGGAATCTTTACTTTCAGAACAAGCAGGATTTGATGTGCAAATTTCTACTCCAACTAAGGGGAAAAGACAAGAGATCATAAACCTAATTTTAAAAAATATTCAATTAATTCATTTGAAAGGAGATGATCCTGGACTAGTTGAATTAAAAGAAATTCTCAATTTACCTACAATTCCTAATATTATAGAATGCTTTGATATTTCTAATCATGGAGTAGATTTTGCCGTAGGCTCAATGTCTAGGTTTGTAAATGGAAAACCAAACAAATCTGGATACAGAAAATTCAAAATTAAAACTGTTTCTGGAAGAGATGATTTTGCAATGATTGGAGAAATTATCAAACGAAGATATTATCGATTGCTAGAAGAACATTCTCAGTTACCTGATTTGATAGTTATTGATGGTGGAAAAGGTCAACTCAACGCTGCAATTAATTCCTTAGAGTCATTGGGATTGAAACTACCCTGTATTTCTTTAGCAAAAGAAAATGAAGAAGTTTATGTTCCAAAAAACAAATATCCTGTTGTAATTTCTAAAGAGAAACCATCTCTGAAAATTTTACAATATGCTAGAGATGAAACTCATAGATTTGGTGTGGCATATAATCGAACAATACGGAAAAATCAAATAAAATAAGAAAAAAGGAGTTTTTTTGGTTAGTTCACTGTAACACTACCGACCATCCAAGGATGAACCATACAGAAATAATCATAGTTGCCTGCATCATTAAACGTAAATGCATATTCTGCACTTGCCATGACTAGACTACTATCGAATACACCTGATGGACCATCTGCTGGACTTCCACCAGTTACTGTGTGTGCTGCTGTGTCTATGTTAATCCAATTCACTGTATCTCCAGCATTAATTGTAATGTCTGCTGGTAAATAACATTCATTAGATTCTTCACATCCTGGTACTGACGTACCTACTGGAATATCCACTGTGTGTGTTGTTGGCCCTACCTTCTTTTCAGCTGCCATAGCTTTTTCAGCTGCCATAGCTTTTTCAGCTGCCATAGCTTTTTCAGCTGCCATAGCTTTTTCAGCTGCCATAGCTTTTTCAGCTGCCATAGCTTTT
>Ga0224501_10003598_pt1 | contig 12216 bp, 10 predicted proteins | sample SF_Oct11_sed_USG_4_FD_169105 | JGI IMG/M metagenome (GOLD analysis project Ga0224501, IMG submission 169105) | Sediment microbial communities from San Francisco Bay, California, United States - SF_Oct11_sed_USGS_8_1 | ecosystem: Environmental > Aquatic > Marine > Sediment | place: USA... | reverse complement strand
TGATCAGGTCACATGACCCCCCCCCCCATCATTAAAGAAGACTGCATAATCTTGAAATGGCTTTGATGTTGAAAATGTCAAGCCTCTGTGCTATAAAACCAAGCAGATAATTGGGGAAGGAAAAACTCAATTATACAGCAGGGGCTAATGAGTAATGGGATGTATAAATGTGAGGGCTCATCAGCGAGGCACTCAGAAGTATGACATAGTTAGCCCATTGATTGACCTGAGCTTGCTAACTGAGCTAAAATTAACAGATGGGCACTGACACCAATTACACTGGATGTTTTTTTTAAGCAAAACTTTCGCATTGCCAGTCATGCGTGAAATACAGTTGAAATTTCTTAACCCACATATAACTGATTATGTCACTCAGCACTCATGTCTGTACTCGGCCAATACGCAAACAACATAGATAGAACTGATCACTACTCAGAACAATCTGTTTAGTTCCGCATTTAAAGCCAAATACATGCTTCTCTAATCTCAGTTCATTATACATATTAAGGTAATCAACCAGTCTGCTCTCACAGACCATCAGCATACATTTCAGTCACCAAGTTTCTCCTGCGAAATTTTTACTACGAATCTATTGTGGTACATACACATCAATCAAACAGTCAACCGCAATAACTCTAAACAACTTTATGGATCAACACATACACACCTCATCACTAGCTGTCAGACACATCAGTTTCCTTCAACTCAGCAATTCACTACACAGCAGCATTTTAAAACCTTACAAGTTTTCTCTCAAAGTTTTTAATTTCTATCACAGTCTGACACAGTACAGTATGTGACAGCAAATTTGCCTAACTGCTAAGGTAATTATTGGCCCGTCCCCTCTGAAAATTTTTGACCACTGGGCCGTATCATATACACGCTACCCTCTGTGTAAACTGTAAACCAACCCCTCTACACCGATAGCATCCATTTTCTGAAATGTCTCGACAGTTCCTCAAATCCCCGATACTAGCGATCATCACTTATTTCTTGAACGAGTTTGTTTAGCGACCAATTTCATACTCATGTAGCTGTGCACATTTTGAGATCAGCCCTCTTCAAGACCGATAGTGTCAAATTCGTCTAATGACTCAACTATGAAAGGGGTTTGGCCATAACGATGACACACATCATTTCTATGTAAGCAGTATAGGAATCCCTCACTGTTATGAGGTATGGCACGATCTACGATACGAATGATTATTCCCCCAGCACCTGCACCAAACTGATGCCTCAATAGAATAAGATAATGCAGTTATCAACTCAACGAGAACCCCTTTGTGTTACCGATACTGATGATAACGAACACCTTCTTTCAACCTGATACCTGCAGTATGTACAACCAAAATACCCACTTATTTTCTACTCGGTACTTGGTCATCCTATCCAACGCACCTATGTCTTGTTGGAGCGGCAGGAGCTGGGAAATACGTGATGATTCCATTCTCACAGTGGACCCTCAGCGTGACTAGGACTTGAAGCCAGGATATTTCTATATTAAGTCAAGCGCCTTAGCCATTGACCTATCCTGCCAACCCAACTTTCAATTAACTCTAGACACGGAGTTAGGGGAGGATAACTCTACGACTCTAAAGCGTGTAACAGACCAGGCCCAGAGCACTAAAGGGCTATGATCAGTCGCATTGATTCACAAGAGAAGACCAGAAAGGCTTGTATATTGCATGACTGCCTCACAATCATCTTTAACTAGATAATCATATATTCTCGCACTAAGACTTTCTCAAGGAAAAACTGTTCCAGGGATAAACAGAAGCACTTTTTCAACTAGCCACCACAACTTCGCCTGCTTACCTCAAACAGAAAGCGCCTTACACCTGAAAGACAAGAGTCAGTGTACATTAGAAGACCTTCTAAGTTATTCATTGATAAATTGTCTTTCACCGTCGCATGCCTACCTCTTGCCTCTTTAACTTCCGCGGTACCATAGAACTTTCCCTTGAAAACGACTCCAACACCCCGAAACTTTGAAACAAGATCTTGCGGGGATTTGTCACCTACAGAATAAAATTAAAAAGATATGCTAGCACTTGCAAAAATAAAGACTGCCCTGGCAGCAACATTACCAGCATGATGGCACAGAATGTTATCACAGTGTGCCATCATTTAGCAGCACTGCTTACAGCTAAATATGAAACTAACAAAAGGTTATAGCGAGGAAAACCCATTCACTGGGACTTCCCAATATAAGATGTAGCAGTGTTTACGCTGTGACAAGCAGTTCAGCTATTTCGTGAGAGCACACGTAACAACATGATTAGAAATGAGGGAGCCATGCATCCTGAAGATGAATGCATTGGGCACATCTGCATGGCTGAGAGATGAAGCAATAGTCAACAGACTCTCTAAAACTAATGCCAACTGGTATGGATGTAGGCTGTAAGTTTCATATTTGTATCAAAGTTCGGTGGTATGCGTTGCTTACTGTTGAGGGCATATACTGGATCAAATAGTGTACATACAACAAAAGAGTTACTTGTTACTAAATAGAGAGGTTAAGATGCTAACAGTATGCCAAAACGGTTTGCTCTAACCGTTGGCTCAACATAACCGTAAAGCATAGAGAGGTTTTGAGCCCAAGTTCCAGCGTAACGGTCCACGGAACCCTTCGAGAAATGATCCAGCGGCTACAAAGATCAAAACGAGGTCGTCGTCTTGTTCTCGCTCAGTTTCTAGCCCAGGGAATACTTCGATCGACCCCTTCGAAGAAGACTACCACAGCACTAGTACTCAGAGCGCTCGTTAGGAAATCTCGATTTACAGAGTCATTTTTTATAATGGGTTTTGGGCCACATGGAACACCACTGTCGTAATGAAGAACGCCAGATATGTTGCCTGGGTATGTTCCACCGAGGTTCGCAGCGAGTAGAACAGTAACCGTTTCGAGAATCCTACCGGTTTTGCTAATGGTTAGGAGTCGCAGGGAAATCCTTTTGGTCACATGACACGCACATTTCCATTATGTATATAGCGCGGAAGGGTAACTGTTGCCGGTAACCGTTTGCAGCTTAACCTCTCTAATAACACTCTATGAACGATATACCTATGCTATACGAATAATATATGAAAAATTTACATAATTGCGGTAGAGTACCTCAAACTGCCTGATCACAGAACGTTTGCCTGTGACTTGTTGAAGCCACGTTGAAGCGTAGTCCACCAGCTTACCTTTTTTACCCTTTCTTTTCTCCATTGCTGTCTGTACTGCACCAATTCCATCCTTGGGTGCACTCATGGCAACTGCAAAATTTTAGTACATGTAATTGTATGCCCAATACTACTACCGATTGGCCCATTCAATATCAGTCACTATCTTTACGTTGCTAGTACTATTTGTAACCACTAGCATGAAGCGATGGCACATGGCTGGCTGGACTAGTTAGATTTAGAAATATAATTAGTAAAAGTTAGGCCGGGCTTCAGTTGAACAAAGATCAAACTTATGTCCGTGTCAGGTGTACCGTTTAGCCCAAGATGGTCTCTTACCTTCACCGTGTCAGATTAGAATTCTCCAGATATGATGCACCGACTCAAATATAACCAGTCAGTGACTGAGTTAGTTAGGCTAATTTCTGCAGTAGTCTACTGACTGGTGGCTCGTCTTTCAATTGAGTAACCCAAGCAAATCGGCCACAATCACTTCATCACACACTTGCAACTTTTCTTGCCTTCCTTCACTCAGTCGGTGAAGTTCACTGAACAGTGAGTAGTGTGTACTGTATTGTATAATATTATCTGTACTGTAGTACTACGTTACTGGTTTGTACTAGTAGTTAGTTAATTAGTACTACTGCTACTACTACTAGTCAGGAAGTGTTGATCACTAGTACTAGTAGTAGCAGTAGCACTGCCACTAGTCCTAGAAACAGTCCAAGTACTAGTAGTAGTACAGCTACGAGTTACTAATACTACTACAACTAGTACTACTAAAACTAGTACTAGCAACTAACCAACCAGCTAACCGAGTTACAACTTACAGTTACAGTTACAGTGAGTTACATACTTTACACGGTTTACTAAGTAACTAGTAACTACTAACTAACGTAACTAACTTGCTTAGTTACTACTAAGTAACTTGGTTGAGTACTTAGTTAGTAGTTAGTTACTAGTTACGTTACTTAGATTTAGAAGTTCGTAAGTAACTAGTAAGTAACTAGTTACTAAGTTAGTAGTTAGTAAGTACTTAGAAGTTAGTTACTTAACTTAGTTAGTAACTACTAAACTAGTAGTAGTAGTACTACTAGTACTAGTAGTAGTAGGACTAGGTAGTGGTCAACATCACAAGAATTATATTGTTAACAATGACATGATCATTTGAGCCATTGTCATTATGATTGTCAAACCTACCTCAGGCAATTAACAGCAAACTATTCAGAGGAAGTTGGTTGGACCATCAGCCCAATACCCTACAACTAAAAGTAAAATGGTGTTAGAGAATTGAAAATAGCCATCTGAGGGATCTGCTCCGGGATATCATGTATATTAACGGTTAACCTTTCATAATTGACGGAATCCCAGGAGATTACCCAGCCTATATACCCCTTAAAACCTTCAATAGGAAGCAGGCGCCTGCTCCCTATTGAGGGTTTCTATATGACCAGATATTGAAATAGGTGAATAATAATTTTTATACATTAAATTCAAAAATAAATTCGGGCGGTACAGCTGGCAGCGGAACATTTTCATACAATGGGGATTCCGTGTCGCTTGTTGGTGGGGGGGGGGGATGAAGCTTTCTCGGCTTTTGTATGCGGCTAACACCCGCCCAGCTTCTGTGTATGTACGTTTGGCCTCAAAGGACGTTCGCCTTGAACGTGGTACAGACGTTTTAGTAGATCAGGTGTCTTTTGAAATCGCTGCATAGTCATGTTTATCTACAACAAACCCTGCCGCAATCCAATCGTTATGCAATTAGTTACTCACTTACCTGTTACCAGTTAGTTACTGTTACTGTTAGTACTTAGTAGTTAGTTAGTAACTTAGTTATTACTAATTAGTTACTAACTTAGTACTTCATTGATTTGGTGGTACTTCTTTCTGGTAGTTCTAGAGCTGTATACGCGAGATAGGCTGCGTGCTGAGTCGCCGACTGAGCCGGTCATGGTTGATTGGTGAGCAGACTTGGTTCACTACTGGCAGCCCAATCTCACTCACGCATGTCGAACTAGTAAACTACTAGTCACTCGATATGCAATTGGAAGAGGATGATAGAAAAATAATTTGCTAAAATGTAAAACCCAGAACTACCTTTGCTGTTGACTTGTGGTATGGACTCGGTAGGAGGGGTGGCTTTGTTGTACCTGCTCGAATGAATAATACTCAATTTTTACGTTTGTCTCCCCCACTCAATCGTAAATAAAATAGGCATCATAGATGCCATTTGTAAAATTGATTCCCCTGTGTGGGTCAAGAATTTCATGGATGCGTGCTTCTACTAGACTTCGTCTAATTGACTAGAGAATAACAATTTATATGTAGCTGCGAATATTGGGAATGGGCGTGCATAGACATAGAATTTGGGATGGATTTACACCTTGGGAAACCTTCAAAATTGAAGGATACTACAGTAGCGTTCCCAGCACCAATCTATGGCTTTTCTATACATCACCAGCATGGGTGAAAGGGTTTATATAGTGCTCCTGCGCACCAGGGCTGGGAATGGGTATATACACCTTGGGAATTCCTTCAAAATTGAAGGATACCACATCAGTATTCTCAGCACCAGCCTGTGGCATTGCTATACATCACCAGCATGGGTGAGAGGGTTTATATAGTGTTCATACGCACCATGGCTGGGAATGGATATACACCTTGGGAATTCCTTCAAAATTGAAGGATACCACCCATGCCCATCGCCAACAAGAATTATGGTACAATTTGACATGATGCGATTAAAGGTATTCTGCCAGGCGGTTTGATGTTTGGTATTCTATGTCGCTTAGTTGACTACAGATTATCAACCTCTTTTTAGATGGGGAAAACAGTTTTGATGAGATAATTAGTAAGATTTTAGATTGTGTGAATCAAATAACAGTTATGTCTGTCTTAATACTTCTTTCTGATCTGCGAAAACCATCCTTGACCAGCACTGTCCATGTATACAGTTACATCGTAAAATTCGTTCCGATAACCCAATCTGGATATACGACTCCTGAATCGATCAAAGTACATTGCACTTTGAGATCCATGAGAAGGAGCCCATCATACAAACCAAACCACCCTGACGCCGAACAGCTAAGCAGGAAATTTTTTTGTCACATACTATGAATAGGGTTTTTAGTCTAGTGTATTTGCTTTTCCTTTTATTGTAAGCATTTCAATACTATGTAGGCAGCATGAAACCTCAGAAAATATTTAACATAGCATTATTGTTGGAAGGAATAGCTGTGATAGGGTTAGTCATAAGTTGGTTTAACTTCGTGGGATATCTCGGAGGCTATCGCGCTGGACTGAAGATGGAAGGATTTGGGGTTCAAACCCTGCATGGCCATGCTGGGGTCTTGCTGTGAGTGCGAGCTCCTACCACTATAGAAGCTACAGGCTAAAGGGGTCTGCTAAGCGGAAAGGCTTAGTGCCTATAACTTAACACAAAATTTCAAGAGTTGAGTGGAGACCAATTCAGTATACTATAACAATTTCTTACTAAATCTTGACGCTGTCGAAATAATAATCCTACACCACTGATGTCCACGTGCTGCGCAAGCATAGATGGAGTCACGATTCATTTATTTTTTTTATTTTCTATCACCCGTCGTCTGTCCGTGGTTGGACTTCGGCCTTCTTCTTCGTTGTTCACAGGTTGTGTGGTGTCATTGAGGGGAGATTGAGCCATTTTCTGCAGCTCATAACGGGTTGGCAGAGTGCGATCAGCCAGGGAAAAATCCCTTGAAATACTCCGTTGTGGCTGCATGGGAATTAAACCCTGGCAACGGGGAGGACAGACAGTGAGCTATCCCACTGACCTATCATGACCCACTTCATTTATTTAGCTCTATGTAATCCACACACAAACATAATTAAAATATGTTAACAGTATCACGTGACTTAGCTTAAAGTATAAATTATGATATTTGACCAAAATGAAAACTAGCATATACGTGTGGGGCATGCGTCATGCAGATGGCAGACACTTTGCTGGCTCTTTGGTACCAATCCAACTATCAGTAACAGAGTTTATATAAAAGCCTCTTTTGCGTGAATAGCAAGAGCATTTCCAATCACTGCGGCGCACGGGCAATCACTTAGTTTCCAGCTTCCATTTGTACAGGAGAGTTGATCGAGGAGCTGATCAAGGTGGGCTGAAGGCTTAGCTGACAGCAGCCATCTCTTCTGATTGGTCATGACAGTTCATTATGTGAATGTTGAGATAATCTGTAGAAACCAAGAAAAATGTGAGGAAAGGAAAATGATGCTCAAGCGAGCAATTATGCAGCAGAGAAGCAGACATATACTCTCATTATTATGAATGGGATGAGCATTAATTAGCCTTCAATTTTGAACGGATTCCCGACTGAACAGTCTCATCCTTAATCCTAGATGATCAGGGTGTACAATGCGCATATACGATGTCTGAATCTATTGTTAAAGGGTAACAGTTCTCAATACATTGGTAGATATAAGCTGCGTCAAAGCTTAGAGGCAAACTGAGAGTTGTCCAACCATGATAGATTTGGTGACAGGAAAAGACAACCCTCAATTTTCTCAAGCTATACGATACAAGGGCGAGTGCTTGTCCGGGTTGGGTATATTACAAGGTTGAATAAACAGACAGTCGCCAGGTTGGATATCCAGGATATCTCACAGAAAAGAGTGTATACATACCTACATTACTTAATTCGCAAACCTGGTCGAACAGTCTGCGTGAATTAGATGATGACACCACTGGAATTTCAGGATTGGCCAAGTAAGTAAGCTAGTGAGCGAAGGACTGCTGTCAAATTCTACAAGGCATGACATGATGGTGATACATAAGAGATCATTGCAAAAGTAACGCCTGTTTTGCTGTGATGAGAACAATTTTTCTTGAATACAATCCAAATTTTGAACGATAAACCGCTAAATCTTCAAAGGGTCAACACCAATGGGCCCCAGTCTCACAACTATAGAATCGTGGACTTTCAAGAATTCCATATTCAAGACCCTGCTCTTGGTGTAAGCACAATCCGAATTTGGGAAGCAGTATGAAGGATACAAGAATGACCAGATACCAAGCACCACTGACAATTGGTTAGGTCCTGTCGGTAGACTGAAGACGTACCAAGAAAATGGAACTGTAAGGTGGAGTCATTACGCCAGGAAGGCAGGAACAGATGAGGGTTGTATAGTAAAGCCATAGATTGGTTCTGGGAACGCTACTGTGGTATCTTTCAGTTTTGAAGGAATTCCAAAGGCACATAATCCATTCCCAGCCCCGATACGCATGAGCACTATATACAAACCTTCACCCATGCTCTGGTGATGTATAGTAATGCATACAAATTTATACTATTATAATATCCTTTAATCTTGAAGGAATTCCCAAGATTTATACCCATTTCCAACCCTGGTGTATATAGGCGCTATATAAACCCACTCACCCATGCTGGTGATGTATAGTATTGCCATGGATTGGTGCTGGGAAAAGTACATTCTTCAATTTTGAAGGAATTCCCATGGTTCACAACAATTTCTAATTTGAGCTCTCATGGCCTCATACACACATTTTCCATTCTCGGCAGCAGCTTGATGGACAATGGGTACACTCATACCTCAAGCAGAAAGAACTTCCACGGTTCATTCCCATTCACAGCACCAGTCCACATGTGCACCAGGTAAACACTTCCATATACGCGAGTCCTGATCCAAAGCTGCAAGGCTAATGAGCACTCATCAGGACTTTTACCATGCCACATGCAACAAATAAGTTTTGTTTCGATATCTGTTAAAGGGGTTATGACATGGGCAAAAGTGACTTCATTCGGTTGTGGGCTGAATACCCAGTTCAAATGAAAGCTTAGATATAGCCCTATCCAATGCGCATACTTAGAGCCCTTGATGACGTACTTTTCAGACCGTCGACGCACCAGAATTGGCCTCGGGATAGGAATTTGACAGAGCTGTTGGTGTTTGCATTGATTTCTCGGCTTACGCGCCGATGTTTGACAAATGTATTTGCGTGTGTATACTAGACTTGTAGTTACACAAGTCTGAATAGAGAAACCGTGCAACAAAAATATAGAAATAGGGTTTCAGAACGCAGTTTTCCACCTCTGTCATAGAGCGTTAGTGCCATTATTGCGCAATTATAGCGGCCCGAATGCAACGGCCTCTATTAAGGGCTAGGGAAAACCAGCAAAGCAGTGTGTTTTGGACCTGGGGGGAACCTTCTGGGATTATACCATCAGTTCTGACGGGTCACTTTTACCCAGATTTCAGGCCTCTACAAACGACTACCCCATACTTGCCAAGTTGCTCTGAGGAAAATAAAGGAGACAGGCCTCAAATTCCCTGGTTTTGGCCCCAATTCCCTGGAGATTTTTTCCCGTGATATTTTGAGCAGTTTCCCGGAGTAATCGATTGAAACAAGGAAGTTGCATTGCTTGATGTTGAGGAACCTTAAATCCTATTTGATACCATATACTAGTCCATTATTATAGATAAATCTACTTTGCGAGAGACTAGGCAAGTATGCTAGGTACACATATATAAGGCAGCATTATCATGATATCATGATTATGTATAGAACAGCGATGACTGCCTTAACTAGTCTCATCAACAAAGAAAATAAGTCAACTAGTAGCCCTTCAGTTCGACCTTCAGTATGAAAGATATACGGTTTGGGTTTTCTTCAAACCACTATAAAAATGTAAAACCTGTTAATAAGTGCCTTTATACAAGTGCAGGTGTTTGGCTTAGCAAACAGGCACTGCTACTGGTCTGAGTAGGAATGGATTGAAAACGAAACTACTTACTACTTAGTCAATTAGTGTTACTGTTAGACTACAGTCAGAAGAAGTCATAAGATTAGACTAGTCAATTAACATCAGCTATTCAGTAGTCTTGACTAGACTAGACATAGTAATTGTGACATAGTTCTAGTAATTCAGTGGATCTATGTCTATCAGTCCATGTAATTATGTATCAATCATCAATGAATCCTATCCTCTCAGTCTCCGGCTCCGAGTCTCACTGTCACTCATTTACTTGGCCATCTATATCCTCCTTGAAGTCCTTGGGAGCGATCAACCTTCTGAGTGGGTGACTCTGTGCCACTATTTTCTTGTGGGAGACATGTGTCTTAGCCATTGTATGCCTGGTGACATCATGATCATGCTTACCCCCAGCTGCAAGTGCAACACTAAACTAAGTACCGTTACAGTTACACTGTAGAGTGTAGTAACTAAGACTAACTAGTAAGTAAGTTTAAACTAAAGTGTGTATTGCAAAAGGAGCAGTAAACATGATTCACACCTGACCTACTAGGTTGGATAGAATCAAACTCTGTTATCCACTCTTTAAAATTTACACGAGTATTTCAGGTTTTTAGACATGGCAGCTAAACAGCTAATAGGTAGTATTTTACAGCCAATGCTTTTACTTTCCACTTTGCTTTTCAGCTTCACGAAGGTTCTGCCCGCTATCATACAGGTCACATATATACTTTTGTCATTTAGACATCTATTGGCTGAATGTGTGAATGTGAGCTAATCAGAGGCAAGATACCAAAATAGGGAAAGAGTGCGAAGTGGGCATTATCTTCCGGTGATCCAGCGGCAGAGTGCCGATCCTGCATAGGATATTTTTTCAATTAACATCAGGTGAGCAGCAACCAGGACAACGCAGAGTCGACATTGCCGCTCTACCAAGTTCGCCCCTGACCTAAACACCGGAATCGGAAATCTAACCGAAGTAAATAAAGTCGCCGCTCTGATTAGTCACCGCGCTTGCTACTCTTGGAAAAATAGTGAATGCAGCGGCGGCTCATAGCGACACTGTGCCGCTGAATTGGGGGAAGTTGACGCCCATTTGAACGGCAGAGACAGCGATGCTGCTCATGTTAACACTCCCCAGCGATTTCCAATGGAACAGTTTGCTTTTAATAGCGTAAGAACACAATGATCTTCCCGATTGGTTAGCCTGTACTGGGACCGACTGTCTATCCATATATTTATATCAATGGCTATTACTAATATTCTATATGCATCAGAGAATCTACATCATAAAACCTGTGCAAACAGCAAACTATAAACGGATAAATCTAAAAGATGAATGTCTCTTGGGCGGCAGGTAGTCGGTAGAGATCACAGGGAGGTTGAACTGGTTGGTGATCCAATTGTTTTTCTCACAGCACGCGGTCTTTAGTCAAAGTACTGAAGAGTTTCTTGGCCGTAGGCCTAAAAATATAAAACACTTCTGTAGTTTTTCCGAATAGTTCTATTGAAGCCGCTTATAGTTTTCCTAAGAATGTAGGTAATTCTAGATTATTGTTAATTGGTAATCATTTGACCGTTTTATATAAGTGAATGTTTCCTTCACACACTGCACACTCGAATTCACCCACCTCATCAAAACACCAACAGCAGCCAACCCAAATAGTGTGAAGAATAAAACTCAAGTCTGTTCAGTGACATAAAGGGAGGGACTAACAACTGACCCTAGGAATCCCCTAATTGACCAATCAAGAGCTCGAGCTGGTTACAGCTATGAGTTTTCCATGCAAATGGCCGTAATCTAATTAGCATGACAAAACATGGTCATTTTGCATCAAGCACCGCAATGGCATCTATTCCCAACTTTGTTTATTTTACCCATGAGATGACAAGAACATAGTTACCTTACCTGAGGTGTAACAATTGATTGATAAATACTCAGATAAGATGGCAAAATGGCTAACTAAGTTACAAATACACCTTTACGCAGGTTTTGTGACCGGTTTATAGACTGAAACGTAAAGTTAGCCAAAAGGTAGTAGTCTAGATTGAAAGCCAATGATCGTCTGGCCAGAGTTTTGCGGAGAACTGAGCAATCAGAACAGTTGTTTGTTCTACAAGGCCGCGAAATTCAAAATTATAGGCCACATTTCCCATGAATATCCATTGATTTTGTGCTCAGTTTTCAACGGTTGACTGAAAATGAACATTTCTTGTATAATATGTTAGAGTCATATCATTTCTCTGGAAGTCTAAAAAGATATTTATAGTATCATGACAATTCAAG
>Ga0224501_10003597_pt1 | contig 12220 bp, 8 predicted proteins | sample SF_Oct11_sed_USG_4_FD_169105 | JGI IMG/M metagenome (GOLD analysis project Ga0224501, IMG submission 169105) | Sediment microbial communities from San Francisco Bay, California, United States - SF_Oct11_sed_USGS_8_1 | ecosystem: Environmental > Aquatic > Marine > Sediment | place: USA... | reverse complement strand
CTCAGTCGTTCAGAGCTGGGCTTGCAACCGTGAGAACCTAAGTTCGAATCCAGGTAACAATGGGCCCCCCATTGTGAGTATGATCTCACATGTATCCTAGTTCCTATCACTCCAACAAGCTCCGGACTTAGAAGGTCCGTTAAAAAGGATGACCAAATGCCCATAAAGAACAAAAGAAAATTCAGTAACAGACAGTAGGTGACACTGAATTTCACCATCTTTAGTAGTGAATACAAAATTGATAATTATTTGTGTGTTCTGGGAATACGATTTTTTCACGGCAACTGGTTTTAGTACAACATTTCATCAGATATGGTTCATCCTGGAGCACCACGAGTGGGTCAGTATTGATGCTCAACCTCAATATTGAGGCTTATTTCTTGAGCTAGGATTGACATGCGGAGCTCAAACTCACAGCGGGGTACATCTTGATTGGAGTTGGAACCAATGCATACAAGTGTATGTAGAACAAAAAAATGTATAAAGCTGACCCCGTATCCTATAGGATCATATGAGCAGATAACATTCAACAGGGAGGTGAAGAGTGGAAGAGCATGTCGATTCTTAGTGGAAGTCAGATATTCTATCCAGGGATTGGGTAACACTTCCAGATCTAAAAAAATACGGAGGCTATCGTTAAGACTGAAGACAAGATAAGCCATGATAGTGACCAGCTTTGGTAGTTGTCATATCGCAGAAGTCTTTCGTAGATCTTGTTTTGTAATAAGGGAGAATTATACAAGATTAGACCACGCTACTACCATTGATATGAATGTATGAACTGGCAATCAGTCTGCAAGGCTCACCCCTTCAACAGTCATTGAGTTCTGGTGTTATCAAATGGAAACAGTTTCATTGGACTCGTCGTAATTTTTGGCAGACCTGACGACGCTGTAAATTGAATGGTTGCTAATGCAGAGTTGTTTGCTCTTTAACATCATAAAAGAAAAGGGCAACTTGTGATACAGTTGTAGCGATTTTGCGTCGTTTATGTTTATATGGATAGGCAATTGCCAGTCTTAAGGCCACGCGAACTGACTTGCTTGTGACGCTACAAATAGACATATAGTCCTATCATCGTTTACTTTGCTCAGTTCGGCCACTAACGCAGAAGGTTCGACTCATGATAATGGACTCACCATTATTGACCTGATAGACTGTAAATGATAGACAGGTTAGTATCAGTTTGAGTATCTCTGTTCGGTTTTTCTCGTGTTGTCCATTAGTAGTTGGATTCTGAGCAAAACCGACACCGGCCGCCCAGATGTATTCACAGCTATCAACTGACTGCAAATCCTGAGCTGAATCCTACAAAGGGAGCCAGGAAGTACAGACTCCAAACAGTCGCAAGCTGCTAACAATAATCTGCAGAATGGTACCAAAGTCAGTCAGTTCGGGCTGCACACACCCTCAATCTGCAATAAGTGATTGTATGATTATTCTTCACCTTGATTGGCTCTCTTTTCATACGTTGGGTCAATACTATTCTCAATTGTACTCGTATAACTATAGTCAGAAATGTTAAAAATGGCACGTGTCTTTGCTGTTTGTGGTCAAACCAATGGGTTCTTACAGTTCAAAGTTGATTCAATCTGTTTGTCAATGTTCCACATGGTGGTTCTTTTATTATCGGACCGCGTAGACCACTACCACATGCCAAACTCAGTGATACTAACTTGAAGTGACACTTGCCATGTAAACTTTTTGGTCTAGCAGCCCTGGGGGGAGGGGGGTTCAAGGCTACGGACAAAAAACTCATGGCTTGTTGAAGCCATGAAAAAATTGAGTAGACAACAGTCATTACGTATGAATTTCTGTGACTGTCAGTTAGAGGCCTAGCTATTAAGGGCTCTACAAGTAGTCTCTTGATTGAAAAGTTTCCACGGGAATTTGAGCGCAGTAAAAAGTCAACAAATTTCCTCGATGGGTACAATACCTTTCATCCTAAAAGTGCTGAGCAAATGAAGAATAAACAGAATCGTGTTAGTGTAGAGTGTAGTACTTACTGGGCCTGACTTGCTGATGTAATGTACGGTGAAATCCGGACAGAAGAGTAAATCCTACAAACAAAGATAACACGGTGATATGTTCGTTAGTAGCCAGTCTTAGGCAGCGCTGAATTGATTAGCTCAAAGCTCAATCACCCCACCACCCCTAACCCCACCAACATCATCCCACAAAATAATTCCTATCTAACCTCTAGTCAAGTATAATGAGGCTTATTTTTCCTAATGTATGGGTCCCTATAGTCATGAAAGTTGAAGATGGTCGTGGTTTTTTTGCTGCTGGTGGTGGTGGTCAAACCGCGAGTTCCTACAGTTCAAACTTGACTTGATCCGATTGCCAATGTTTTAGAGTTGTGGTTCACTACCACATGCCAAACTTAGTGGAACTAACCCGGAGATAGACACTCGCCATATAGACTTTTCATTCAGCAGACTACTTGTAAAGTCCCTCTCAAATGGATAGTGAGAAACTATGTACCATGTACCCTGAACCCCAGTACCTCTGAAACCATGTACACTGTAGTGTCTAAACCAGGTACCTGGTACTCTTGAAACCATGTACCATGTACCCCAAGCTCAAAATTATGTACCCAGCACCTTGTATACTATCTATGCACTCTCATCAGAAACTTGACAAAAAAAGTGAAATAACCCCAATAATGTTTAGAAGTTATGCTAAGCCCTTGTGTTTTCAGTATAACACAACCTGAGAGGGACAAATAGAACCACTTTTGTGTTTTCCTTTTCATTACTCAATTTAAGACACAATGTATCAGGTAAATTTCATCGCTTTGAATTTCACAAACTTTTTTTTACGTTAGAATATCATACATCCGTGTATTGAAAGTGGAAACATATTTTTTTATGCTGAAAAGTCAGGAGTTTTACCTTGATTTTTAAACATTGGGGGGTTACTCAATTTTTTTGTCAAATTTCTGGTAGAAGTGCATGGTTTCCAGGGTACAAGGTACATAGTTTCGAGCTAGGGGTACAGAGTGCATGGTTTCGAGAGTACATAGTTTTGAGGGTAGGGGTATGTAGTTTCTCACTACCCCTTTCAAATGGACCTCTAACTAGCAGTCATGGAAATCATTGCCTAAATCCCTCCAAACTCAACAAGCCATGGTTTCTTTGTCTGAAATCCTTGGAGGGGCTCTATACCAGCCATTTGACTGATGGACCGAAAAGTTTACACAGCAAGTGCCTTTCTCCGGGTTAGTACCACTGAATTTGGCATATGGTATTGGTCTACGCAGTCCAATACTGAAAGAACCACAATTCTGAAACCTTGGCAAGCAGATCAAGTCAAGTTTGAACTGTAGGAACTCATTGGTTTGATGACTAGCAGCAAAAAAAGCCAGGGGGGTCTTCAACTTTCCCGACTATAATCATCAACACAATGCCCTATAGCGTACTTGTGATAATACATCTAATAATACTCTGCTACATAGGAAGGCAAAGGAAGACTCATTCAACACATAACCCTCTAATGGTCAGCTACACCATAGACTTTTTCATAAACTCACACAAAGAGCATCAAGCAGAGTGCGAGCTAAAGGCATGCCCTGTTCCGATGAGGCAGCCGAACCACTCTGTGGTGATATAGGAGACCAGAAGAAACCGCTCCAGTCCACATCCTCAAAGATATAAGGTATAAGCCTAGTAAGGAGGCGGACGCAGTTCAAAACTGTAACAGAACATCAACAAGAGGCTTATGAGGATGAACAGTCGGCTTAATTAAAATGAATCAATAGTTAGGCTATGATCTTGGATTCGAATCTTTGTAGCGGATATTCGGTTTGGCTGAGGATAGAAAAATCCCGTCTTCAACTCCTAGTCACGCTCAGCCTCCACTGCGAGAATGAGCTCCTTGCATAATTCCAGCTCCTACCGCTCCAGAACACACCTCAGGCTTACAAAGTCAAGCGCCCGAGTAAACAAAAAGTTGTAAGGGAAACTTTGAAATCAAAACCTTGAAAATCAACTCGCATTTAGCAGACTAATTGTCATGAAATGCCTGGTACCTGTCTGCTGTTCCTGATGAGAATTGCACATATTCTGCGCACCAGCTACTATCCTCTCAACAGCTTTATAACAAAGTGTCGCCAAATTGCTGGGCATTTCTTCCCGCAATGCCCGAACCTGCAAAAAGGGGAAATCGTGGTAGACTTCATCAACCCTAACTGCCCCGAGTAAAATGTATAGGAAACATCACTCATTTAAGGTTAGTTGTAGTCGCCTCAAAGCCTTAGGGAAAAACAAAAATTATTTCAACAATTGGTCATACCGAAACTCACTTGTGAACATCATCACTATGTCTGCATTCAAGGGCAGCGTCATCTAACTAACAAAATTACATTCAACTTTTAGAGATCAATGATTATATAGTCATTTATATAGATTCACTTCAGAACGTAAATCGTCAGCCTTAACTCAACTGCATCTACTACATGAGCGCAAGGAACACAGAGTATCTTCCGACGAATAAGACATACAAACTGAGAATGGGAACAGTGAATCAAGAGTTACCTCGGCAGCTGGGATAAGTGTAAATACATCCTGTACACTGGTCACGCTCTCAGACCAGAACTGACTCCAGAAAGTCTCATTATTCACCTCTACTGGCTACAAAGTGCAGCGCATTACACACCGGTTTCAAAGGTGTATTGAAACTGAGAAAATCCCGCATACACTGATACAATCCATCTTTGAGTTTGAGGTATTCAAGAATAGAAATCAATCGCCATGAAATTGTTGCAAGTAACATGACAATCTCGCATAAAGGGACGTCCGTTGCAGCATTTGCTCAATCAGTTGCTGTGACTGTGACACTCACTGTAGTTCACTGCCACTTCAACTTTCAAGTCACACTCACTGGCTGGTGACTTCCAAATCAGATCAATTACGAATTAGGAAACTTGTCGGTGTGTCACCGTCGGTCGGGGACTGAATCACATCACTGACTTATTGAATTGATAGTGAGTGACGGTGACTTAGTAAAACTGACAGACTGACTCACTGAGTGACTGTGTGTGTTAGTTAGTGAGCTGCTCACTGCTAGTCAGGGTCACGCAGTGACGCACGGTCAGATCAGAATCATTGAATCGCGAATGCCGATGTTTTCGGGCACAGGCTAATACTCACTTGTGTCTTCGATGTGAGTTCGATGACAGCCTTCCTAAAATTTAATTTTGTGTCCGCATTACCCATTTATTAGCTGTCTAGGTACAAATAGAACAGAAAAATATGGTTCGGTTGGGAAAATAACAGCGAAGTTTTCCCACCGGAAATAAGTTGTACGTTGTCTCGTGTGTCGAAGGTATGAAAATAATGTTGTTTGTCAACAAGATAGGCAAAGAAACAGCTGATTACTCCGAGTTTCCTTATTGTTCGATGTTTTGACGCTGTTCACGCACTCCTACTTTTATACTGTATAATCTGAACCCATCACTCAGCTATCAGTGAATTTGTCTTCCTTGCTATTTCAGTCATTCTGCTCGTTGTCACCTCACAATTACCAAATCGGTCCGTCAATCATTCCCACAGCACAAGTCCCACTACTAACTTAAGAATTGACCTCTACGTGCTACAACTAGTACTAGAGCTGTTTCGGCATCTGACTGAGTCTGATTGTCTATGTGTTACTAAGGTACTCTCCGCTAAGCCCTGTACCTGTAAATTCTGTAAGTGATATGATCGGCTACACTCGGTGGAGTCACAAAACATTGATGTCAGTATCCTAGCTAACTAGTAACTTCGAGCTGTGTACAAAATTATTTGCTTTCAGATCTGAATCAACACAACGCTCAGGAAATGGCTATGCGAGTGCATCCTTCACAACTAGGCATCGAATATGATGAGAGTGCTACAAACTGTTACTGCAGATGTCACAGAAAGTGTGTGAATGAAGACCGACCTGACCCTGAACCTGCTGATGGTGAGTATCGATCTACTCACAGTGATAAACAGGTAGTGCAAAACTTAAAACTCGTGCCCTGAGATCTAGAACCTCTGGAAGCCAGTACCCATACCTCCAAAACCCTATACCTGGCACCCAAATACCTCCGAAAAAAGACGCCTTGTTTCCCAAAACCACGCACCCCAATACCTCCGCAAAGTACTTCTCACTAGTTCCAAGCTCTAAAACGAGTACACCTCTAACTAGCTAAGTTTTGGTTAACTAAATAAACTAATGACCTTATCCACTAACTAGGATGACTAACCCAACATTAGCCTGATATTTCGGCATATTAGGCCATCTTGGTTTACATTGGTTGAGTCTGAGTCGAAGCATTTTTTTGACAGCCGAGATTGAGTGGACATGGGACCGGAAGCACATTTTAGACAGCGTTCATCTGAGTTCGGATAACAGAGAGGTTCTTTTTCACAAGCATTTCAGCAATGGAACATCAGCCGTACGAGGAGAGCTTGCTCTTACCTCGGGACAACACTACTGGGAGATCAAGATGACCACCTCTGTCTATGGTACTGATATGGTAAGCACAAAAGAGGAACCACAAACATAACTGCTGTGTTACTGCGCGGGATGATAATTCCTTACCTCAATTGGTGAAAACTCCACTCACTGACTGGCAGGTTTGTGGTCTTAAAGATGGAGTTCAAATTTTATTTAACGTCTTCGTTGCATTAAAGGAAGTCAATGGTGGCATGACAAGAAGCTTCAGATTTTCAGTTTTTTTTCAAAAAAGAAATCCACACTGCACATAAGAAGATTGTGCGCGAGGCTAACTTGTCTCTTGTCCCTCATTCAACCTAGGTGGAATGGCAGGATAGCTCATTGGAAGCTGTAACCTGCTGTAATTCTTTTACAGATGATTGGTGTGGGCACAAATGCTGTGAATCTTGGAGAGTTCAGCAGTCGCTTTGTCAGTCTTCTTGGCAAAGATTCCGAGAGTTGGGGCCTTTCCTATTCTGGCAATCTTGTGCATAATGGCATCAAAAGAAATGTCTGCAAGCGATTTGGACAGGGGATGACTATTGGTATCCACCTCGATATGTGGCTAGGGCGGCTCTCGCTGTTCAGAAATGGCCATCACATTGGTAAGTTTGTGCAATGGATTCCATTCATAGAGGGAAAGTTTTACCATCGTTGGATGATGCCCATCAAAAGTAGACAGCTTGTGTTTTCATATCCACTATATGTGTTGTTCTATGTAATGGCGACCAAGCGACCCTCATGTCATACATTATCTTGGAAGTTATCGGCTATGGAAGTGTTTCATTCAAATAGTTAGAAAAAATAAGAAGTCATCCCCTGCGTAAATGGCCACAAAATTTTCCGTTAGAAACTGTACCCAGTCCAGATTCCTTAAAAACGCCTTACATCTAAATGACCTTGACGGTTAGGTGAAAATGTGTCAAGATAACAACAAGTTATGGAATACCTGCTGTCAATCGCAGTGAAAGACCACTTTGTGTAGCGCTTGACAAGTGCCCTCAACGAAACTTGCTGGAAATCTAGTATTGATCAGGTTGTTTGGATTGTGATTCACATGTCATCATATCATGTAGGTCAACCCGTAACCAGTGGCCTGCGTGGCAAGCAGATTTATCCAATGGCGTGCTCGACAGCAGCCCGCACCGGCATGAAGGTAGTCAGATCTACCTCTTTCAACACTTCCCTGCAGTTCATGTGCTGCCAAGTACTCCGCCAATGCGTCCCGCTGAATTTAAATGTATCAGAGGCTGTTAATTTGGCTCCGGGACTGCGAATGTTCCTCGAAAACAATCTGGATTGGCTAGTGAGGCCCTACGCTCCAGAAGACAGTCACGCTGTTGTGGCGGCCATGCGGCTGAAGCGCTCAAAATGCAACCAATCAGAAGGTGAAGGGGGAAAGCAACGCAAAATGATCAGACTCGAACAGAACGGAGAGAGCAGCTCCACTTAAACCAGAAAATGCTGATGTGCCATATTGTTTGTGAAATGTGAATGTATTTATTGTTTAGAATTAGAATTTATCAAGTTGTCAGGCAACAATACTATGGTTCTCTGCCCAATGTGTATACCACCATATATATATAGATATTTTGATAGACATACTTATAACAGGTAAAATATGTATTTTTAAGAAAAATGATAAACAAATATATACTGAAACAAAATCTACAGAACTGTTAGATTACCACGCCAATTTTCAACACAACCATTCATTATGCAATTCATCCAATACCAAAATGGAGATGGACGCAAAAACTGTATAGCGAATCATGAAGACCCTGGGCAGTAACTGATAGTATGGGCATTATCACCGGATGCTCCGCATCGAGGGCAGACATAGGCTCGTAAGACTGGGCAGAGTACGCGCCCGTGACTATCCTTCAGAGTATGAGTAGAATAGATCTGGGAAGGCAGACCATTATTACGACAGAATGGACACAGCGGCAGACCGCTTCTTTTCTTGGTTAATGATTGCGCTCGTTGCAAGATCATACGGCGACACCTGCAGTAAAGAGAGGACTTCTGGATCATATCGTGTATCGAGCAAAGATAGACATTAGCTACTATCATGGAAATTATCGATTGCAGGTGATACATTACCATTGAATTTTGGTAACAATTCACAACAAAGCAAATAGGGATAGTGGGATATCCCGATGGTTAAACCTCTTGGCTCAAGATTGTTGAGCTCAAGTTTCAATCACATCGGAAATCCATTGTGAGAATGAACTCCACACAGGTATATGCCTCAGGCTTAGAAATGCACGTAGCTACAAGCCTCGGGCTTGGCAAGTTCACGGATTGAATGGCCATGAAAGAGCCCAGGTAGAACAACACCAATTAATACATGGACAACCAGGAAGTAAGCCATTTATTGGTAATACAATACCTGTCTTTCTCCGAGAACGGTACACACTGCAATAGCTGGTCTATGGTCTCTTCTGCCTTACTCGACCCATGTTTCAAGCCTTCAGTGAGAATCAGCTCCACAGCATAGTTTGATATGCTGTAGTTGTTATATATTGATGGTAGCTGATGTAGTGGCAGCGGCAGCGTAGAGGATATTTTTGGCTGCGGAAGTTTAGGGGTGTTCATCGATTCTAAATATGCGGCGAACACTGGATCCTGGAACAGGAAATAGATGGATCTTGGTTTATAAAATCTGAGGTTTTCCTAGAAAACCATTATCCCAGCTCAAAAAATAACACTATTGAATGACAAAAATAGAGCAAGACCTAGCATTAAAATCTACAGGCTTACAGGGAGATTTATCCAAAGCAACTGGCCATAGTCACTCTGTAGTTCTTGCCATACTTACGCAAGGGGCCAAATTACCTCAACAAAAATTCTTAGCGTAGCACCAGCTCCTTCACCAGCAATCTTCCAAGCAGGATCTACAGTCCACACTTTGACTACTGGTTTCACTGCATGAGGGAAACTTACCCAATCTTTCTTGAATATATCAGCGAGGGTTGGGGCCTGGGTAGTCGGCTGCAGCACACGGCAGCAGTGAGAGATGATATCTGGGGTCCCCGAGAATGGTGGAGTCAGCAGCTCATCTTTATTAAGATATGCTGCCGGAGACTTCTCAGGAACGACGATAGAGAGCTGGTTCCACTGAGAGCTAAGACCCTCATCGGCAGATCGAGAGAAGAAAGAGTCCCTACTAGCGAAAGCCATCGTTACCGTTCGGGTGACCTAAGTGTTTAGCAGGATGATGAGGGCTTGCCTGGGTTTTTATCCCTCTTTGAACAATGCGTTGGCCCAATCCCATCAACTGATTGGCCCCTCTGCTGTAATAATTGAGGATTATCAACTCTGCCATCCTCTCTGTCCTCTATTCCCCATGAGGCAAGCATCTGGACACGCTAATGGCGCATAGTGCACGGGCAGTGATTGTAATCGGTGCACAGGGGTACTTTGGGGTGCTCTTCAATTTTTTATTCTGCACCCGGTGGAAATTACTGGTTCACTCTCAAATTATGTTGCATGGTTGCATCAATGATTATTTTTAGTATAACCAATCTACAGCACAGCATCCATATTTCAACCTATTCTCTATCAAAGTGCTTCTGTGAAACATATAAGAATCATTCAGGGGACAGAACAGTTACTGTTTAAATGTATGCGTGTGTGTGTATAAGTATGTCATCATTGTTATTTTGTTCGGCTTGAGCATAGTGGCAGAAAACTAGAAAGGCTGCAAACCAGGTGATCTGGTTACATCACCTGTTCGGTGAGACTCAGTGTATGCTGATGGCAGAGGACCACGGATGCTGGGATGGTTCGGAGCAGTAGCTTGTACATGTACCTCTGGCCAATACAAACCCTAATCTAAATGCCATTGTGGGATTGAGCTTGTTTTCAGCGCTGGATTACAATTTGGTATCTATTTGGAACCATATTTTCCTATTAGTAATAGAAATAGCAGCAATATCAACTGCTACAATAAGAATTTAATGTGTTTATGTAACTTAATTAGGGGTTTATTTTGTACACGCAGCATTCATAATTTATATGCACCATATTGAGAAGTGAACTTACATCCATATATTTACCCATAGTATGTAGAGGTCGGCAAAGACTGCATTGACGCTTGAGATATAGAGAGCAGTGATGAGCTCGAAGAGAGGTTTTTGTCTGCAGTGAGAAAGAGATGGCCAGCAGTGATGATGATGATATACCTGCTAATTAACCATCGCCAATTTGCAATTATTAGCCCTTGATTTGGTTCTGACTCGGCAACAATATGTGACATGATTATTGAAGCCATCTCAACAAGTGGCAAATTGTCTGTGCCTAACCCGATATTTTAACTCAAATAGGAAACCACTACGAATGGGCGAGAAATTTTATTCACACAACAATAAATACAATTGTGGAGTTGATTTTGTAATTGTTTTCATCCGCCCCAACCCTGATGCCACCTAAAAACAAGCGCACCAGACTGCATATATTTGAGGTTCAAAATTGTGACACGCTGCATTTGCGTGCTAGACCCAAAAATTCTAAAAGGGGCCCAATGGAAGAAAATTAACAATCCATTCACAGATCATATCATTCAAATTCATCCTATTCCGCAACTAACATGGCACTGAGTAGGCTTCAGGCAAGATCTGAGGGCTTCTTGGCATTTCTATACTGTAAAACCCGCTTCACCTCCCACTAACTAAATAACTAAATAAAGAAAGTTTAATCTTTCCATAAAATTGTCCAACATGTAGACTGTCAACGGGTCCCAAGGAAACATACACATTGGATACATTTCAGTGCTGGACTTGCAATCATAATAACCTTGGTTCGAATCCTGGTCAGGACTGGCTCAGGTTGTGAGTATGAGCTGCTTACATAGGTCCTAGCCCAAAACAAGAACCAGCTTTACATGAGGTAAAACAATACATTGATACTGACCCGCCCGTGGTGTTCCACGCTAAATCGTAGCTGGTGCAAAAACATGTATATCTAACCTGGCAGCTTCATTCACCATAACAGTGAAGATGTCAAACAGGAATGGTGGTTAATTTCGTTCTATTCCAATTCCATTTTTTAACCTAACATCCTTATAAAATTTTTTGAATAAAACGAAATTAACCACCAGTTTGCCTCAATGAAGACCTGGATTTAAGTTAGGTGCTCGCGGATTTAAAGCTTCACTATATTTGGGTGCTCCCATTGCTGCACCGCCACGCACTATATCACATAACTAGTCCCGGTAAAGGTTTTCTATTGAGGCATAGTACTTTTTTTTATAAACTGTGAAGTATTTTAACTTCGTTTTGTGTTTATTACTCTTGAATGCTCAGGTTTTTACTATTTTCCTGTGTTTTTCATCTCGCTATGCTAATTTTTATTGGAATGTTGGTAGTCTAACATGCATAGATACAAGCAGTGTTCGTATGGTATGAATTTACATATAGGACAAGACAATAAAACAGGCTATCATATAGTGGACTAAACATGGGCATCAAATGTTTCTAAATCATGTTCAGGGAAGAAGCCGGGTCTTGTTAGAACTGTGGGAGGGTGAAAGCGATGAGGAGTAGCACCCGTCCACCTCAGTTACCTCAGTAGCACCCGTCCACCTCAGTTACACTGTTACTAACAAGCTGGCTCTCTAACAGCCACTTCCCCCACCTCACCCACCCCACCTCAACCCACCCAACCCACCCCACCTCAGTAGCACCCGTCCACCTCAGTTACCTCAGTAGCACCCGTCCACCTCAGTTACCTCAGTAGCACCCGTCCACCTCAGTTA
>Ga0224501_10003596_pt1 | contig 12221 bp, 6 predicted proteins | sample SF_Oct11_sed_USG_4_FD_169105 | JGI IMG/M metagenome (GOLD analysis project Ga0224501, IMG submission 169105) | Sediment microbial communities from San Francisco Bay, California, United States - SF_Oct11_sed_USGS_8_1 | ecosystem: Environmental > Aquatic > Marine > Sediment | place: USA... | reverse complement strand
CAGGCTGCCCAAGCAGCTACTCTTTGGCGAACTAAAATTCGGTCACCGCACCCAAGGTGGTCAAAAGAAAAGATACAAAGACTCACTCAAAAAATCCCTGAAAGACTTCTCAATCAACCACAGGAGCTGGGAAAATATGGCCCAAAACCGCGCCACCTGGCGCACTGCCACACTCAAAGCTGCGGCTTTGTTTGAAGAAACTCGACATAAGGCTGCTGAAATCAAACGCTTGGAGAGAAAATCCCGAAGCTCTACCTCCTCATCACCAGGAGCGACACTAAGCTGCCCCCTCTGTTAAGATTGTTTCAAGCACCCATCGGACTCAACAGCCACATGCGTGCGCACGCACGAACTGCCCGCCAATAAGATGACTCAATGAAACAGTTGGTCTTCATCACACATGATGGACACACACACATATCAAGAAAGACAGTGTGGCATATTACATGCCAGATAACCTGCATGGACAACATAATATTCTTAGTATCAATCAGCATCTCTGAACTATCTTTGGTATGACCAATGTGGTAACCAGCATAGGGATGAATTGGTAGGTAATTACTACTACCGGTTTTCAAGGTGGCTGAGTAATCCCACAGCAGATATAATGAGTCTAACAAGAGCAGACTTACCCGAAACTGTGTCACCTGGCAGCAAATATAGTCGGGTGGACCTAAACCTTTTATTTCAGCATCGACCGGTCGAAAGAAAGGTTAGATGTGCGCCACCAAGCATACTTTCCCGCTAAAGGGAAATGACAAGCCTTGAACTAACAACAACCACGCATCCATCGGACAACTCCACCATTGATAATGACAATTAGTACTCGGCTCTTATGATTACAGTTGTCACAGTCAAACAACTCCGAAACTAATAAAATCTATGGGTATATAAGAGATGATTAAGCAGAGAAACAAGCTATCACAACGTAATTGGTTAAAACGACTGACTCTAGATACAAGTCATTAGATGATTTTGAAGAAGCTTCCTGCAGGCATGGAGTAAAACCGAGTTGGGAAACTTCATAAAATATATTCACCAGCTAAATGTCCAGTACTTCCAAAAGTCTTCTAACGTACAAGAAAATCCTGTCAAGATGCGGATTATGACCATTAGAAGTAGCTGTTCCTTCTGGAGATCGATGGTCTGAAACTGCCTTTTAGCAAAAGAATGACTGAAAATGTTGTTTTCATTGCATATCTGATGAATAGTCTGAAAAGTGAGACATCAATATTCAAGTATTATACATCCTCATAGATAAAAAGAACTTACCAAATTGCAGCCATAAGGTCTATAAAAATGCCTACAGTCGTGATACTTAGGGTACCTAGTCTCTGGAACATTCGTCTGCATATTTTCTCTGGTGTCGTTTGAACAACTACTCTGCAAAATGTATCGTATGAAATGTTTAACAGGATTGTCAGTGTTGAGTAAAATACACGGATTGAGTCAGGCTTTGTTGTACGAGTACCATCAGTGATAAACTGAAAGTGCATGCTTAGATTGAGACAAAGACAGGATTAGGCCAATTTCGAGTTAATGTACATGTGCATTAGCCAAGCAACAGCTAATACAATAGCCCATGATTATGGCGATAGCCAATCATTGCCAATATACTATATAGACTAGTAATTAGTAAACAGAACACGCGCTGATCAAGTTATTCACTGGAGTGGAAGTGACTAGTGAGACTATCCATATGCCAGTGACTGTGAATGTGACTGAAAAGCGACTGCTGACCGACCTACCAGTTAAATTACCTTTTAATTTTTTATTTTAACTACAGTCACAGTGACTAGTCAACTAACCTCTAAGTGAGCAGGGCTGGAGTGAATCACCGAGTGAATGTGACTCTGAGCCTGACTCTGTCTGTGACCGACTAAGAAGTGAATGTTATTCATTGAATGAATCGAATGAGTAAATGACTGATTGTTACTCACTCACAGTCAGAGAGTCACACTCACAGTCACTGAGTCACCCAGACTGACTCGCTCGCAGTCGCTCAGTCTGACTGACTCGACTGGCTGAGTCACTCACTCGTCACTGTCAGTGAGAGTGACTGAGTTAGTCACTGTGCGTAACTCAGTCACTGACTGTGAGTGAGTCACAGTCAGTGGGTGTGAGTGACGGCGCTACACAAAACATTACTAACTGAGTGATAGTGATAAGACAATAAATTAATATAATTTAAATTTACTATTTTTATTTTTTAGTTTACTCACTCGGGTCAGGAAATCACTAACTTCAAGTTCAAGTTTAACTTAACTAACTACTAAGTACTAACTACTAAGTAAGTTAGTAACTGTAACTGTAAGTCAGTCAGTGTCGGCTACATTGCAGTGATTGCACGCAAACCTCTGGAAGTTTTAGTCACCTCTAAGTCTAACGTAACCGTTGCCTTGTGAATTCCCGTTACAGTTCGATGTGGAAAAGACCAAATATCGAATACCAACGATGACTAGGCTGGTAGAGTGCTTTCCTCAATCTCAGCTCGTGTCTACCATTAACAACTACACAAAGGGCACACCAGTCGGCTTTTGCTCGATGCTGAATTGCAACTGATAACCCTGAAAGGTTCGCAATATGAGCAGTGGTTTTCCAAGTCCAAATCAGTTAGCGGCTTGGTCCGGTGCATTTTTTATTTATGCAGATTAATTTTCACCGAGTTATAACATATGTATATATTCACTTATCTATGTAGATACTATAGTATTAGATATTATTCAACTCCAACTTTGGTTTTTCCACGAATAATATCTGCAAACTACAATATTCTATTTGTTTGATGGAAACATATGTTGGTGTAGTCAGACAACTCCGACAGGAAAAGTCTGCCCAGTGACGTATGTCACTGATCTGCCCGATATGAATAGATCATAGAAGACAGAAGTAGGACCCTCCTACTTCTACGGGTAGATGAGTTAGCTAATAAAGCAATGTGATTGCAAATTACTTGGTGACAGGAAAACCTGGTTGCAACAATTGTGTAGGGCAATCTTTTGTCAGCTGATGGGGGGGGGGTGATCTAAAGCGTGGAGTCACCTCATGGTGGTGGAGTACGCTGATCAACCAACGTCCTCCTCCCCAAATTTATTTTTAGGGGTTCCGTCACCCCCTAAGATTTTAAGTGCTGACAAAGAGTGAAATCCACCTTTACTCTTGCACACTTGCACACCTACTAACTACATTTCAAACATGGGATGCTGAGCAGACTGCATGGTACGTCTATCAAAATCCATTCTATGTGTCTTATAGCATAATTTATATTTTAGTCGCTCTTGTGATATAATGGCTGATCGCGTTGGGTTTTACTTGATCCTGTTTATCAAGTTTTTTAGGGAGCAAGATTCAGCAAGAACATAATTGTAAAATTCTTTATTTTGTTTACACTGGGACTAGCCCCGTTACAAGAAGAATAAATCGTAAAAGATTGGTCCAATAACTTAAAGTTTCCTGGACCAGTGACATAATCTAATGTTGCTGCTTATAGACAACTTGCAGTTGGGGAGCTTACGCTGTGTTATTACTTTGGTGATTGTCTTCTCTTATGCAATCATTAAACCAGCGTTACGCATGCTAAACTTCATTACACGCTCAGTCACTACGCAGACTGGCACCTATAACTATTAATCTTATACTGCGGTAGCTCTGGATAGGTTTGGAATAGCTAATGAATATTTGCCTAGGTTATAATTGGAATGATGCCACTGTTTAGTCGTAAAAAGCACAGTCACGCGGACGGAAGCAAAATGCTCTCGGGAAAAACTCGATATGATTTGAAGAAGGATCAGGTTCTTGGAACGTGAGTTACACTCTTATCATACAACTAAATATACAAGTACTTTATTGTTTTGTTTGCATCCCACACTCTCCAAGAGCGAGTTTAGAGCTGTCAGTAGAGTTGATGACAGCGCTGGTGAACCTTCGGTGGCACGTAAAAGTCAATCACAACCTGTTGGGCAACTGCTGACTTCTACATACGTAGACTTCTAGCGAAGTAGTGGCATTATTCATTCACTGAAATGGAAGACATCCTAGAATCATCCTTCTATGTACTCATTTAACAAGTATAAGCATTAGAAAGAGGCGTATTTAACTCGATCAGGAGGTAGTGGCTGATCAACAACCAGCTGAAATCTGAAGCAATAAACTCTCCCTTTCCAAATTTGTGCCATGCGAGAAAAGGGTTTTGCTCGGCAAAGACAAAGTGATTCTGTGTAGGCTGGTCTTTCAGTCCAGCTCTTACCAGCTAGTCTGCGGAAGTTCGACTCAAGCATCTGTCTATGAGTTGAAGTCAAAACCTCATTTAAAAGACTTGCTGAAAAGTTTCTGGCTTTTAAGTTCTGATGATAGGAATGCAATATCTACAGATCTTGAATGATTGAATGACATAGGGAATGCTTTATGGTTGTCAACTGAGTGTCTGCCTAGTAACTCTTCTTATTTCCTAGTACAAGTCAAAATCAATTAGAATCTACTCTGGTAAGAAAGAAGTAATGGAGAAATCAATTGTAGCTGTCATCATTTCATGAGTAATCACCCTGTAACAGAATTTTATTAACATTTTTTTGTTCATCTTTGACTAATAAATCTATGGATTTCTTCCTCGAATATAGAAGATTGATAACCATTTACTTTATCAAGATCAGTCGCTTTACATCAATTGATCACACGCTCATTTTGCACCACAAACTGTGATACCCAATCAATACCGAGACTTCTGGGTGTGAATGGAGAGACCATGTAAAAAGCGAAAGGTGTATACCACTGTTAGTAGGCTGGCCTACACTCAATAACTGAGCTAGTACTTGCTGAGTGAAATGCACTGGGGGGCGCGGGGGAGGCTGGGTTCGTTCATACACATGCCCCTGTTATTCACAGTCTTACTATGACACACATTCAAATGGACCATATTCCCGGTACATTTTTGCTATACAATTACACCCGATGCTGTAATTTACCGTGTAGATAATAACTAGGTCTCTATCCCTTGTCTGCAGTGGATATAGATATCATAGTTATATACCTGCTGTTCATGAGACAAGCCTTCATTGACAAATGTTATACACGTATGACCATTATGATGTTTGGATGTACTCGGTTACCAATACGATTTCTTTCATAAACTTATGAAAGAAACCATGTACGTACTTGTATAACCATAAAATATACCCCACCTAGCTATGACATATAGAGATCCTTGGTAGCTTTTACCATAAAGTAGTACAGTAAATGGGAATTGGGGTATTCTGCCCGAAGGCAGGCTTCTCATGAAAAGGCTTGCCATGGTGTGGTGGGAGCGTGGGGCAGTATTGAGGTGGTTTCCTGTTGCCTTCCTCAGGTTCCTGTTTGAGGGGGGGGTCGGTCTAAGCGGGTAAGCCATTCGTTTACACATAACCCGTCGAGAATTCAGCTACTCTTATTGAGAAAGGCGAGGTGGATCTTCAACAACCGTGGAGTAATCTTGACCCTAACTATCCACTGGTTGGGACCTCAATTATTTTTACCGTGGTATTCCAAAGCCACGCTAGCAATTTGGAGTGAAGGGCTTGCTAAAGGCCCATACCAGAAACACACCTCGCTGGCAGTGAGGTTCGAACGTTCTAGGGATTGCAAATCCGGCTTTGTATCAATTGACCTATCCTGGCCATTTAATACAAATCATGGGTTAAATCCTGGTCATAATGAGCAAGTTCCCACTGCGAGTATGAGGTTCTCCCAATTCCCATAATCTACCACTCCAGAACAAGCCTCATAGGGATTATAGAGGCTCTGCTAAATAAGATGGCCCATATACCTGTCTAGAACAATAGAAAGAAAATACCCCTTACATTTGTCTTAACACATATATTGTGTCTTCCATTCTTTTGATGTGTTTGGTCTTAAGAAAGCTACGCAACCTAGTTATGAATCATGAACCCCTCAAACAAAGATTATCTTATGTTTGCTTACAGCACCAATCAGTTCCGTAATGAGTATCCGTCACTCCGAACTCCAGCCATGATCATTACTTACATGGGTCTGCAACAAACCATAAAAATTATAACCTTGCAATATCAGTGAACGAAAAACCAAGGGCATAGTAGAATTGGTATCAGCTACATCATGTAGTCAGACACCCATAAGACTGCAATTCACAGCATCAGTTGAGGTTATATCGGTTAAAGCAGTACCTGCTTTCTTCAATATTGTTTGGCTGGGTGCTTATCGCGATGTCTCCATATTTTGTTTTGTAACTCAACCTAAAATGCCTAGTTAACCTAGTTATTCTCGATTTATCTTGTGGTGCCTAGGCTGATAGCGGATAGCTCAGCGGTAGTTGCCGGACATGTGAACGCAGGAACCAGTATTTAAACCCCAATTCAAATGGCCCCAGTCCACTGTGGCTGTGAGGTCGTTCCATCCATCCCTAGCTCATAAACAAACAGACCTCCTCATAAGTTGCAGTTTTTGCCAATCTACTCATGCTCCTTGCTAAGCCACCTACATGACTGTTGAACAAACAAGCATCTAACACGGCAGCTTCATCATAACTGTGAAAAGAATATACAAGAAAAGAACCACCTAACAGTAGCTGTGTTAGTTTATACCACCAACAGTGGTTAATCAGAAGTTCTTTAGGAGCTATTGATCTCATTCTCGAAATTCCCGGAATGATCTTTTCATGTAGATCTTAGAATGCTCAGAATGTCAGCTTGTCGGCAAGTCTTTGCATAACACATGACCCAAAAGACTTCTGAGCGGCCCCAGGGTCCCAGCCCATGCACATTCACCACAGTTGTGTTATCATTCTTGGAATTTTCCAGATGTATCAATTGAAAATAGCTAATAAGTGCAAATAATACCGGAGTTGCAGGTCTATTTTATAAGATAGCAAACACATAAGAGTTACCTCTTCAAAACCTGGTCATCTCCATTAGTGTTAGTTATGGCTATACGGGACAGTGCATTAACATTCTGCTCTATTACTCTCATCAGTGGCTATCTCCGCAGTAGGTACACCTGATGCACACTGCAAAGTTAGTTCCGCGCACTCGCGGATCTTTAAACTTCATATTTATGACAGGGATGATGAATTCCTATCCATTCATCTCCGCGTTTCCAAGGAAACTCTTTTTTTTGTAAAACTGACTTAGAACTCAGTTCCTCATATCTTTGCCCAATGAAGTATACAGAGATTTATAATACACAGGCTATCCATCATAAACGTATGCATGCGATGATAAATTAACTTTGGGACTGGGTTAAATACCCGGACCATACTCATGGCATGGGTTTATTTCAGTCGCAACGTACCACACCATTACTGGTAGTCCCTTGTGAATCTCAATGGTGATTGCCAGATGTTAACACCACAAGTTCTGACCAACAGAAAAGCTGCGCTTCACCGACATTAGAATGATGTTTGTTTCACAGCCCGTTCATCAGAGGCGAGTAGGGGAAAAACATATAGCAAGTCTTCAAGGTGTGAACAAGGATGAGAAACCTTGCGTCAATAATGATGTTGAAAATGAATAAGTGAACAAAATCATTATTTCCACCTCACATTCTGTCTTCACCTAAGGTTGATGTTGTAGAGGCTCACTCGTTCTGCCTTCACCCAAGGTTGATATTTTAGAGGTGCATTTTCAAAAGTGGTGCTAGGAGAAGACAAATCAAACAAAGGTGCCCTAGTCGCTGTGAAAATGATAACCAAGAAAGCGATTAAGGGCAAAGAGGAATCTCTCCAGAATGAGATCAGAGTTCTACAGAAGTAAGTGGAAATGGGTGGCTGCGATAAATGATTACGGAGATTAAAATTCTTCAGGGAAGAATAGACAGATGGTTGATAGTATTTGTCTTTTCCTAATTATGCATAGGAGTGCAGTACGATCGAGCGCAGATGCAGTTGTGGTCTCGTTTTGTACTGTACGGAAATGCTAAGCTGCTAAGCATGCTCTGTGCTTCAACACCAAGAAAGCCTTCATGATGTCATAGCTAATGAAATACCACAAGCTTACTAAAGAGAAAAGCCTTGAACCAAGATCATTAGATCCTTGGTTTAAATCAGGCTGGCCATGGTCAATTTGCAGTACAATTGTGCTTGTAATTACGTTTTTCCAATGGAGTTGTGGAAAAGCGTTCACGAGTGTAAAAACGGGACATTGGAAGCTCACTGGAAAGACGCTGATCACATAGTGCCCTCATGCCCAGATTTTAAGCCCTGTTGATAAGCAACATTGAATCCATGAGAAATTCCATGCATGAGATTCACAATAATCGTGATCTGTTAACATGCAGAGCCAACCCCAGTCTCATGCTTTTCTCTTTCCCGAATATACAATCCAGGTTGGGCTAAGAAAACGCTTACCTACTATCACAAAAACATTCTTGCATATTTTAGTCAAAAACGGGGCTGTTTTTCCGTTAATGAGCATCTCATTTTGGCATTAATTTGCATAACAGTGATGGGTGGGGATACCGCTGTGAAGTTTTGATAGAATTGACATGCCGTAGGATCGTCTCATTAAGTCATGTAGGTAAAGGTTGTTCCCATTGCCGATATGGCTGTGTGGGGAAGTGACTGTTAGAGCGTCAACTTGTACTGGTGATGGTTTAACTGAAGTGGGGCATCACTCCTCTCTCTCTCTCTCGCCGCTTCCGCTCCCTTTAGGCCTGAAGAGAGTTGTATACCCATTTTATTGCTAGGCAAGCAAAAGGAGTTTTTGAAAAATCATGCGCACAACCTGTCTTGAACCCAGGACCTTTAGCCTCAGTGACGAACGGACTACCCACTGAGTCACAGTCCCACCCTCTGACCGTGTAACGCTATCATACATTCTGAATACGAGACATGTAACTCACTCGTGTTGCAGGCTGCATCATCCTAACATCATTGATATGTTGGACTCGTTTGAAGATAAAAACTACTTCTACATAGTCATGGAATTGTAAGTTCATAGCCCTTTGTTAATACCTTATCTTGAGTTCAATGATTAATGGCAATGAGACGCGGAGTGAAACCATAGTTTGAGTCTACCCTGCATAAACTCTAGTTAATCAAGCTGGAAAGCAGTACTAGTATTCTTTATTAATAGCCGAGAACAGTGTGTATTGGTAGAGAAAGACCCTCAGTCATTACTAATCTAAATGATCACATTGAAATCTTGCATTTTGTTTTTGACCTATTTAACTGGTGGTAGGTTATATGCATTGGATAGGACTTGGGTGAAAATAGAAACATTTTATACATTCACAGCATATCAAAAGGACGTATCAAAACCATAAAGGTTGACATTTCAATTGCATTGCTGCTATCTGGCTGATGTGTATAATTATATTTTATTTTTTATTTTATTAAAGTGGAGCCTTGTTTTTAAAATGATACACAGTAATTATTTAGAGTTCACAAAATTCAAGGCCTAGTCAAAAGGGTTCTGGGATCAAAGTTGTTGGAGAAGAATCAAATCTATTCTATTTTGAAGGGAATGCAATTGTAACTGTGTAATAATAAGTTAATTTAATATTGTAGAGTAACTGGTGGAGAGTTATTTGATAGAATTGTCTCCCGTGGGTCCTACACAGAGAAAGATGCCAGTCACCTTATTAAGGCTATACTAGGGGCATTGGATTATATGCACACAGTGGATGTCGTTCATAGAGATCTCAAGGTATGTGGGGAAAATAGGTTTCCTCAAAACCGCAACTCAATAGCTGACTTTCATATTGCGTGTCCGATGTTAATTTGCATGTCATCCTAACATGGGGTAGCTGACTCTGCAAAAACAGGCAATCTTAGACGCGTACAGTTGGTAAGTTCTACCGATTACAAAATGTAGTGAGCATATATCCTTGGTCTTAAGATCATATGCATCATGCGACAGGCCCAAAATCTCTATTGCGCGCATATATAGGATAAGAAAAGATAGTTCGATGATGAACTGCTTCCACAAATCTGAGGAAAACCCGATTCTTGCAAAACATTTACATTTGAGCAGTGGCTCTCACTGTTTATGGGAATTCTCAAGCGGGCCAATCTAAGGTGAAGTGTTTTGTGGGGTTTCTCTGTTCATTGCTGGATTCCAAAATGGACAGTATTGATAACCGCAGAAATGTTAGTGATTGGGCTACTCAGAAACGGTAGAAGTATTGCCAAAAGATAAGTAGGGTGACATATAATTTGGCATTAGGAAATCAGAGCCCTATGGGTCATTTAACACGCTCAGATCAGTTGTCTATTTAGTTGCCGAACAACTGAAACGATAACCTCGGCTTGTAAAAGCGTAATAAGTTTGCTTCGACAGTCACTTAGGCTGGGGTATGGCAATAATTGCAATGGTCACTCCTGACTGGTGAAATCCAAACTATCCAAGATACTAACAACAGCAATGGCTAGTGTGGAATCTGATTCTGATGTCTGTTCATTCAGCCGGAAAATCTTCTATACTTTAATGAGGATGAGGATTCTAAGATCATGATAAGTGACTTTGGCCTGTCTAAAATGGATGAGTCCGAAAACAGCATGAAAACAGCTTGTGGGACACCTGGATATGTCGGTAAACTATCAGTATAATATGTCCAAACTCTATGCTGTATATGTTGTATATGCTGGGCGCTCCAAATTGTGTGCTGTATGCTGTATACTATATGCTGCATGCTGTATACTGTTCTGTATACTGTACACTGTACGGTATATGTGGTATATACCCTATGTACGGCATAAACCGTATGTATATGGTATATATGGTACATAGGGTACATAGGGTACATAGGGTATATACTGGATATACTGTATATGCTGTATATAAGGTATGTACCCTATGTACCATGTATACAGTATATACGGTATATACGGTATATACGGTATATACGGTATATACGGTATATACGGTATATACGGTATATACGGTATATACGGTATATACGGTATATACGGTATATATCCTATGTACTGTATATATTATATGTATATGGTATATATGGTATATACCTTGTATACTGCATATACCGCGTATACCTAATATACTGCATATATTGTGTATACCGCATATACTTATTGCGCATACCGTGTATACTCTGTGTATCGTGGAGACCTTGTGTACTGTGTACACTGTGCATACTGTGTTTGCTATGGTGATGATATCGCAAACACTGAGCATCTTCTATCAACTCATTGCTCGTAAAATGCATGTACACCGACTAAGCACATATTGGTTGTAACGTTAGCCAAAGCCATTACCTCATAACGCCTCGAGTCCACTGGGAAGTGACATTTCATACGTTATGGTTTAATTATGATCAACGAATCAAAAATAGCCATTGCAAAAAGCATCAATACTTTGTAGTGGTTGGAATCTAATAATGCTCTTCCCCACACACTGTGCCCATGTGCATGCAGAACGGAAAACAAGACAGCTCAGTGGCTAAAGCGCTTGGCGTGAGATTTTGGGTTCAGACCTCTGTCATGCCGTGCTACCAATCTGAGTCTGAGCTCCTCACATCATCCCCAGCTTCAACCATTTCCGGCTTATAGGAGATTTACTAAATAGAGAAACCGAAAACATGAACGTAAATAAAAATATGCTTCCTCTTTATTTTTCAGCCCCAGAAGTGTTATTACAGAGGCCCTATGGACGAGGAGTAGATCTCTGGTCGCTAGGAGTTATCTCTTATATATTGTGAGTGATGCTCGGAACATGGGTAAAAGGGTAGCTATATATCTCGAAGCACGACGTGATTTTCAACAAAGGAGGCCAATTCTATGGTCCACTCTGAATAGAAACCAATGTCTCAGTGATGGTACCCATGTAAAACAAAAAATGATTTTATGGATCATTGTCAGACCACACATAGCCGTAGGATCATACAAAAGCTAGCGAGAATTCTATTTTGTGCTCATTTCATTATCAGTGAAACCGACTGTTCACAAATCTTATTACGGTGAGCAACTAGAACTTAAGGGTGGATCAAGACAATCCTATAACTTTTTTTATGGTCAGTTTGAGGACAAGTGGTAATTGTCCATTAGTCTTAATGAATCAACAGTAATGTCATTTGCTATTGGACAAAATATGTTAGAAATCTTCTGCACAGAAGCTTAACTGCTATTCTTGCTAAAAATCTCGTAAATCATGACTCTAAAACGATATCACCAATGGTTAGACGACACAAAAAACTTTTCGTGATGGAATTTAGAATTTGGTGTATTACATAAATGATACCAATATCTTGGAATATAAAGA
>Ga0224501_10003595_pt1 | contig 12222 bp, 12 predicted proteins | sample SF_Oct11_sed_USG_4_FD_169105 | JGI IMG/M metagenome (GOLD analysis project Ga0224501, IMG submission 169105) | Sediment microbial communities from San Francisco Bay, California, United States - SF_Oct11_sed_USGS_8_1 | ecosystem: Environmental > Aquatic > Marine > Sediment | place: USA... | reverse complement strand
CAGGCCGATAAGAAAAAATCTGCCAAAATCATTGTTGATTCCAAAGACACGGACGCGTGGCCGTCTATTGGTCTGAAAGGTAATGGAGACTGCATAGCGTGTCTTTCCCATTCGTTTGGCTCCTGTTGTGTGTTTATTTGTTGTTATCATTGCTTGCACCCGCAGTCACGGCAGCCTCCTTGCATGCATTTTATATTCTCCCCATCACCATTCGCCCCCTTTTGTCAAGACTTGGGCTAATTCTTGCAAATATTGACAGGTGAAAAAGACGGCTTGTGCAACCCAACAACGGCTCAGTTGCAAACCTCAGGATCTATGATGACCAGCGGTGCTGCTAGTGTTCTCGCTTCTAATCAGGAGCAAACAGGTGCTCTCTCAGACAACGCAACCTCAAACTCTGTGATACATTCTACTTCAGGTGAGAGTGAACTTTGCTTACAATCCTACCCACATGCCTGCGTGTGACACTCTGAATGCCCACTGCCCATCAGAGTTGCCGAGTCAGCCTTTCCGACCCTTGTTGTCGAAATTCCTGGCTTTTATGTCTGTCACAGAACAACCGAGCTCATTTGTAGTCCTTATTAACTAAAAGTCTCTAGCCTCGAGACAGGCTCAACTCGCATTGATTGCCCCATCCATTATTTTGTAGTCAATTCGCAGGATGGTGCATTTGACAGAAGCTCTTCAGAGAAGCCATGGTCAGCTGACAGCTCTTCCACAATGACTTCCGGCTGGGATGGCAAACAGGTCTGTAATTTTAAAACGGGAAACACAAGGTCTGTTGACTTGTTGAATGATTCTCTGGTCCGAATGTTTGATGTGATCTTCAAGGCTGTATTACAACCTCAATAAAGTTCCTCTCGGTTGATGCATCCCACTTTACTGAGAAGCAGTTGCATAATGACCCCTCAGTGTGGCTTAGGTTTTGAGCTGTTGCCTTCCACAATGCAGTATAATGCAATAACCTTATTGCTGGGCCATTCACCGAAAGGTCAAAGGGACTTGATGAAGCTACTATGATGGGATGTCACCTATAGAAGTGAACACCTGCAATTCATGAGCCTGCTCTTGTTGTAGAATCCTAACCAGCCAAACTCAAGTACGGCTAGCGGCAACAGCCAATTTATGGGCTGGGGTCAATCTGCATTCCCATCATCTATGGGTAACAACAATTCAGCATCGCCGAAGTGGGGATCATCAGCCAATAGCGCGCAGTCCATGTGGGGGTCGCAATCCCCCAGCTTGTCCAAGCAACAGGCCTCCGCAACGTCCAACTGGGGAATGCCTAGTGCCAACTCTTCTGCCAGTCAATGGGCCAATAGTGATGGCGGCGACGTCAATGAATCATGGGGCCAACCGAACCAATTAGCCAACACCGGAGCAGATGGTTGGGGAGCGCCAACCAGTCAGTTTAATCCGTCCACAAGCTCGTCGAAGTGGGGACAGCCCCCGGCTACCAGCCAGGGCACCGCTGTCAGCACATGGCCCACTAGTACAGCTAGTCAGCCGGTACAGAAAGTATCGTCCGCTGCAACGGCCAGCGCAAACACTGCCTCAGGGCAGTGGGGTGCTATTTCGAGCGCTGGTCAATCGAGCACTACCTCCCCAACTACCAGCGCCTCAAACGCTGAATTCGGGTCTCCTCCTGCTACTGAAACTAGTCCAACGTCATGGGCCGGGGCGGCAGCAAAAGGCTTACCCAAACCCCCACCAAAGCCCGTGGAGCCTGTTGATCCTGTGCAGCAGCAAATCGAGGCATCCATCAACAATCCAGACGGCTGGGGACGAGTTCCTATCAGACAGGACACACACTGGGGTAAACCACCGGAAAAGAAAAAACAAGATGACTCGAACCAGTGGCAGGCTGCCCCAAATAACGGTAAGGGTGTAAATGTGTTCACTTCCCTGTAAAGTGGTATGCCAGCGCGATGTGTTGTGGTAATGTACGTATGCATTTTGTATTGAAACACGCATTGCCTGTGTGCACAATTGTAACCTCGCCGGCACAATGCTGAATGGTGTCGTTTTGGCGCTACCACCCGCTTGGTACATGCATTGTATGTCAGAGTGGTTTCTTGGACCTTTCATGTACATAAGTGGTGTATAAGCTACTCTAGGTCACTCATCAAGTTTGTTGCTGCATAGCTCTCGGGTGCTGAAAGCTGTAAATGGCATTAAGTCTATTTTGGCAGGAACGGCTATTTGGGAAGCTGCTAAAAACCCATCTGTCAACAAGTGGGAAGATAAAAGTACCTGGAACCAGAAAGTTGCTGGTAATAATGACCCAAATGTGTGGAATGGCGAGGGTTCAAAAGGCAAAGATAATGCTCTGTGGGATGATGTACCAGCCAGTAAAGAGCCGGAGTCAATACAGTGAGCATTTTACAAGCCTTCTTCAGTTTTAGATTCAGCAGTCTTCAAATCTTGCTACCCATTGGGAAGCCCTGTGAGGAATTGTACGTTCTCCTCTGGTTGCGCATATTATCGTCAGTTATCTCATTATCGGATTGGCTTTGTAGAGATCCAACAAACACCTGGAACCCAGCCGCACAGCCTCCTATACCGGGTCAGCCTAGGTCAGCTTCGCAGTCATCCGGGGGTGATACTCCCGACGCAGCCTGGTCAGCTCCACCTCCCAATCGTTCTAGTCCGCCATCACTCGGTGACAATCCCGGAGAAGATGGTAGCTGGTCTGTGAATGGTGATGGGAAACCGCCCAACTGGGGCGGACCTCTCCCCAGTGGCCCACCCCGAGGTGGACCGCCCGAGACAAGTGAGTTCACGATCTCCTCTCCTGTATTCATGTTGGTCCACTCGTCAACACACTACTAGTCAGAAAACATGCGTTTGTTAGCCTATTTTATATTACCCCATCGGCCTTTTGTCTACTGGCAATAACCTACTGTAGGAAGCCTTGCCGACGAACCACTTCACAGTAATTTTTCTTGGTCATTTTCTCTTTATACCCATGAGAAACTTCACTTGTAGATGCATATTGGGGTGATCAGCCGCCTCCCAAGTCTGCGGGGTGGAACTCACAGAACAACCCTGAAAGTCGCTGGAGTAGCAGCAGCCAGGGCGGCAGCGGTGGTTCCTGGGGCCAGCAAAGCAATGGCACCTCATGGGGTGGTGATCCGCAACCTGGCTGGAATAATCGCAAGCCCTGGGAAGAATCTGGTGGGGGAGACGGTCACTTCAGAGATCGTCGGTCATTTGTAAGTGGTTTTGGTGTAACGGAAATAATCACTCAAGATTCACTGCGGGATTCATTGCTCAATTGAAGGAGTTTTTGTTAAAAAATATGTTGCCTTCAGAACCATGAAAACATGGACCCATCCATGGTCATTCATGCTAAACTATGATCTAGTAATGGTCGGTTCAAACCAGGAATGTTCTTTGTCAGCTTTCAGATCACAAAAGAATGTTCTTGTTAGCTACCTTTGATGTTAGCTTGTGCTTTGCTTCGGAGAATGATCGATCTTACAAAGAATGTTCCTGGTTTGAATCTACCATAACCAAACTGTACCACAGTAATGTTGTCAACCATCAGTACAACACGTCCGTATAACAGGGTACATGCGTAGAATATTTGTTTGTAGAAGAGCGAATCTGATTCCGCGTATGCTGACGATGCTGACATGGGTGACTGGAATGAGAGTAACTCGGTCTGGTCAAGTGCTGCAGGCTTCAAGAGACAAATGCCACCACCCCAAGGCAGACATGTACGTCAGTTTCACTGGTTTTCTTTTTGTAAACTAGAAGCGTTGTTATGGATTAGGAATCTGATTGTATACACTCTGTGTGCGCAACCCACAGCGCCTGCTGGCGGTGTATCATCATTACCACTATCATTATAATGATCTGCTATCACGGTGAAAATGTTCAACTGACAGCGGTACAGTAACTACTGTCATTTATTTCAGGGCCCTATACCGGAGAATCCCATGCCTCCCTCAATGAATAAGTTGGGTCCCTATAGCAGCAACTCGACCCCAACCCAAACTCGCAACCAGATGGTGCAGCACATAATGGGATTGGGATTCTCGGTAAGTAATAAACGAGAGGCTCCTCCCATGCTGAAAGGTGTATTTTTAGACCTCTTGCGGGTGATGACGACCTATTGTGTTGTTTATGGCAACCTAGGATGTAGCAGATACATATGAGCGTCGAAACGTCAATTTATATATTATCCTGGTCTGGTGATAAACAGACTAGCAGAGTCATCAACTCAAACCATGGGTGCTCTTGCTGCTAGAAAAAAGGCTAATCATTATGTACTCGTTTTAAACTTATGGTATTGTTTGCAGAAAGATGAAGCGCTTCGCTCTTTGATTGCCAATGACATGAACCTTCAGAGTGCGATCAGTGATCTGTACAACAACAATGGTCACTATATGCCACCCGGTGACCGGCCATTCAATCACATGGTGCCCCCAATGCAAAATACTCCCTTCAACAATAATGCTCAACTCACCAAGAATGTGCCAGTAGGCGCACGAACCGGTGCTGTCAAACATAACTCCTCTCAGCCCCACCCCATGGGTGAGTATATGCTTGTTAACTCTGGGCATTACCTCACATAGGCACAAAAATGCCATAGGTCAGTAGCCAACCTTGAAAGTGAAATGCTATTGCAATACCTGCAATCTATGCCTTAATAGGTTTGAATCAAACCCCTAAGAAAAAATTGCATGAGTCGCATTGTGTGTCAGTCTATGATCCTCGGCATTCTTCTCAATTCCGTTGCATTTGATCCTTTTAGGCCGTTCGAGCTCTGCGCAGCAGCAACAGCAGCAAAATCAGCAGAGAATGATAGTACATCAGCTGCAGCTGGGCGTGCGCATGGGCAATATCCATCCCAACATTCTCAACCTGCCACTCACCGACAAGACTCTCCTCTCTATCCAACAATTGCTCACACATCAGCAGCAGTACCAGCAGCTCCACGATAATGCCCTTCAGGTAAACAGAATCCAGTAGCCATGAGTTGATTTACATACCCAGAGATCCTACAATCGACTCCTATGATGATTAATGAAAGCAATCACTGGTTCATGCGATCCATATTGATGTGAAGGGAAGGGGTGACTGTCGCTTTTGCCGTTTTCATACACCCTGGCTATTGGTCATGCCCAAGTTGCATTCTGAAAATGTCTTCACATTCTATCGCTCCTTATGCAGATGAGAAACAGGGGACATAACCAACAGGCCATTGAGAATACCAAGCAGCAGATGCACCGTATCTCTGTTAGTATGAAGGCGATTCAAAGTCAACTGCTTCCTCCTCAGGTAAATATCATACCGCAATGAAAGTGATGATCAAGATAATGATGACTGGTCAGCGGTAAGATAAGTACAGCGCATTTCCTAAGGCGTAGCATGTCACAGTTACATAGGTTTTTCAACATATTTTTAAGAGTAGTTTGGTGTAACACACTGGCTCTGTTTTCCTGGCTGTTTAACTCGCAGCGCTGTTGTTATCTTCACAGGGCCCAGGCATGTCAGGCGACAACTCTATCCCCGATCATTTGTCCAACCTGTCACTGCTGCCAAACACCGGCAACACGCCACAGTCTCGTCTCAGTCAGTGGAAGAAGATGCCGAGTGATCTCCCAGTGTCTGACAAGGCACCGGGTGGCAGACACCTCCACCCATCTCACTCAACACCAAACCTGCAAGGTAATTAACTACCGACTGCTCCGTATCCCTGGTACAAAAGTATCCCAAGGCTATAGTCTGAAATTCAGTTGCGAAGGTTTCAATCAGGTCAACATGTAAAAAAGTTGCATAAACCGCTTGAAGAGAAATTAGATGAGTATAATTTGTTCAGCTTTTGGTCCATAGAATCGCTTTGCGTACATGTTTGTATCGATAGAACATAACGGTTGGTTCTTTCATATGACAGACTTTCCCTCCCCTTGTTTGTAGGCGGCATGCTTGGTGAAAACAACACCTGGTCAAATGCCGGCAACCAATCAGGCGCTAGTTGGTCAAACATGTCCTCAGCCAACCAGTTCCTCGACAGTCGCAACGAATCTCAGTCATCCGGACCCGTTAGCTTTGATATACCCGAATTTATACCAGGACAACCATGGCAAGGAACATCCAACAAGGTAGAAGACGATCCCAACATGACTCCTGGCAGCGTGGCGAAGTCTTTGTCTGTCAGCACATCAGGTAAGTGTCTATGTATCTGTAATCACTTGACAATGTATTAGTTGTTGCTCTAAGAATCGTTCATTGCAAGTCATATTATTGTTTGGTGGTCTTTCTTTCTTACCGCAGGTCGTAGCAGCACTGATCTTGGATGGAGCTCTAGCGGCGCATCCATTCCACGAAGCACCTGGTCAACTGGTGGTCCCGCCTCACCGGGTGGTGATAACTGGGGCAACCATGCCATGAGACCACCCCCAGGCTTCAATAAGAACATCAACCGCAGTATTTCTATGCCTCACGGCCCTACAGAGAAGGTGTCTGCATTCAGTCCAGGTTGGTGTCTAATCAACCTACCAGCCAATCACAATGCACTTTTCCGTCTTTAACTTGACGATCGGTAGGGCATAATCGATCAAGGCAAAGGCTTTATTGTTGCCGTTAACAACCAGTCGCGCAGTCGTCTCTGTTGTATAAATCTGTCGAAAGAACCCACGCGAGTCCCCACTCACAACTCATTGGCTATCGCTGGTTGTAATGTAACTGTAATGCGCTTGCTCCATGCTTGCAGTTGGCTCCAGCTGGGATTCGGCTGGTGGTTCTGGCTCCAACAGTAACAGCACTTGGCTTGTGCTACGCAACCTTACGCCGCAGATAGATGGAGCAACGCTCAAGACTCTTTGCCTGCAGCACGGACCGCTCCACAATTTTTTCGTCAACCAACACAACGGACAGGCACTAGTGCAGTACAGCAGTCGCGCTGAAGGATTGAAGGCACAGAAATCTCTCAACTCGTGCGTGCTCGGCAATACTACGATAATGGCCGAGTTTGTTGAGGAAAATGAGGTGAGTAACTATATAACCGTAGGACCATGGGTAGTAAGCCCAATCACTGCTTCATTACTCTAGGGATACTTACTACAAACGCGACTTTGAAATAGCCTTGCCCCATCTGCGAACATCAGGAACTCGACTATTCATGCTGAAAGCTAATAATAGTCTTCAATTTATCGCGCGCACTGCTGAGGCCTGTTCCTCTTATCAAGGCTTTAGTCAGATACACCCAGCCCAACCATACCCCGCATAATCACATATCATTTGAGATTATCCCATCTTATCTGTGTCAGTCTGAAATCCTTGACGCACCGAATCCTGATTTCCATATAGAGACGGTGTAATGAGCAAGAGGATGATGGTTTCATTGCAATTTAGGTTCAGCGTATCATCGACCAGTGCCAGCGACACAGTAGAGAGCCCGGCATAAACCGCTCCAACTCTATGACTTCCACACCATCCGGAGGTCTCTGGCCAATGCCAGCGTCCACCAGCGCCAATCTGTGGGGCAATAACACATCGAGCAACTCCACCTGGGGCAGCCCTAACCTGCTAGACAGCAGCATGACCAGCGGTCTTCTTCCAACTGCCGACTACTTAGCTAACAATGAGTTCTCCATGTGAGCCGCTCGCCACTCGGCTAATGTTGCCATACAGAGAGTATTATCGGCTGGGTAACTATAGAAAGAATTACCACGAATCAACTCCTCCTGCCTACTGTATTCTAATCTATACAATTGAATCTACGTGTGCTACAAACAATTCAGTCATAATGATTATGGTGTGCAGATGGACGGTGTATGCATTTTTCGGATGTAACTATGCCTTATTAGTCGTATACTACCCTTATTAATATTGCCCTTGACACCCGTTCTTCTGAAAAAATGTGTGATAGGCGACCATGTCCACCAAAACATACCACTAAACCATAGAGCTTTTTATTAACATGCCTTCTGAAGAATTTCTAGAAAACCTTTGAAAAACCCAAAAAGAAAATGAAAAACGTGACATTCAGCTATTTTATACCAACCAGATCTTCAAAGTGGCGTCATTGTATGTGTATACCATTGCAATCAAATATTTTATCATTTCTAAGTGCCAATTCTCCAAATTTACTGCAGCATCAAAGCTGTGCACGAAGCTTTCCCATCACTGCAGTATATAGGTTAGACACGCGCCTATCGGGCCCAATCTATGGTGATGGTATCCATCATTCAGAGTATCTCTCCCACCCCGAGACGCGTTAGTCATAGTTTGATGCTGGCCAATTGGTGTAGTGCCCGTTCTCTTTCTCATACAATGAGTCGCATACTAAGTATTGAAAAGGATATCTCAAACCGGTTCTAGAAATATTGTGTATCTCATCAATGCTCTGACTGTATTGGCTGTTGGTGCCCGACCTATTGTGACAATAATCAGCACTTAACCTTGATCTCTCCCGTAAATGCATACATGACAAAGTGTAGTCAGTATTTTTGTTCACAACAGACTAGTAAGCCTCTGTGTTATCAAAATCCTTTGCATTCCGTATTAGCTCTAAAAATCATTAAAAATACCAAAAAAAATACAAAACCTAGAAAAATCCGAAAAGAAAATCTGTGTAAATGCAATCGTTGGTGCTATGGTATGATTACTATGTGTACATGCAGCTTTAGCGCAACGGTGAGAAATCTGTCTCGTGACATTATGACCAAATTTGCCACTTCATATCCCATTACTTCTGGATGCTAGCATCAGTGCTCACGACAATACTAAGCCCTCACTAAAATGCCCTACAAGCCGAAGTCTATTCTATTCATTTTTCAAGTCCAAGCCTTTGGCAAGGTAGTTTGCTTTACTTTATTAGCCCGCTTATTATATTATTCTCTTAATGTGAACGACTAAAGCCATGTACATCCCTACCCACGTACAGCCCTCATCACAGATTTACTATAATTTCATAATCACGCTATGATATTTCACTGTGTACCAACGCAGTTAAATACTGACTGGCTGTTTTTACTAACGCAGGTCTTCTGTTGTTTTGTCACATTTTTCTCGTGTGATGCTATTATAGACAGTGTAGTGCATATTTTGGTGATGATTCTGTAATAAAATGTTGCTGTGGAGCTCACAGATGTTGAGCTGACCACTACTTAAACTGTTGACTTGTCTCCCTCCCCTGTATAGGTTGGTTGCCCTGCCGGCCACCCAATCATGCTCTGCTTACCATGGAGTTCACTAAACAGTAATGCTGTGCTCTTTACTTAACATATGAACCTACATGCTGAAGATCCCTACTTTGAAGGTCAGCTTGAATGCTTTCTTTATGTGCAAGCTTGCAGTCAAGAATCATTCAACCAGCGATTTACCCAAACTGTTTTAGTCTGGACTGCCAGCTTAACGGCGTCGTTTATGGCCAATATCATTTGATGCTTTTATTCCACCTGCCATTCTCTCGGTCTCTTCAGTAATGATTATGCACGCGTTAAGAAACCTGTTGGTCTACGGTATCCAACACAGACTGGATTCAGATAATTATAGAAGTATACATATAGTATAGAAAACCGTACACTAGTAAAATAGGATGCCTGGGTCCACAGGTATTCGGTACCATGCCAGAAGCCAGCACAGAATTCCCTAAACCCTTGTTATCGGGTGAGCCAATTGTACCCAACTTTTTTGTTCCACACGTGTGTGTATATAACCACAGCAGATAATGCGACATCGCTTACGAGTGACCATCCAAAGCCCATATATCCATTACCAGTACAAGGCAGCCCATGTTCTCTGCTATCAAAATACAATGCACGTGTCACGTGAAAGCTATGCGCAGTCTTTTTATATGTACTGACTGAAACCGATTTACCAACTCCTTCAGGTCACATGATAACCTCGGTTTCATTTCATCTTCGGGAATTTTCTGCCCCACTTTGGGTACGATACCGTATCTCTCATACAGTTCCCGTCTAACATTGTCTCCCCTTGTCATGGCTCGTAACTGCTCCCGGAGAGCATTCCACGCCTTATTGGCTGGGTTATTTTCTTTTCGTATTCGTATTCTCTCCTGTATGTCTCTGCGTATTATACTCCAGTGCTGCTGAGCCGTCTCTTTACGTCTGCGAGCCTCATACACCTCCTCGTCATCGCTGTCGCTCTCATCCTCTGGAGGTATAGGGCTTTCCGCTGCTGCCTCCTGACATTCCTGTACCTTTTGAATCGCTGCCAGTTCTCGTGCTCGTTTTTTCTGTATTTGATCCTTCATGTCTGTTTAAAATAAGATTATTAATTATATTATTATTATATTATATTATTAATTATTGCTGCCGCAAAACCATCGATCATTCCATTTCAGTGTCTGCAAGGCTTGGAAAAACAGCAAGTCGTTACATTTAGGTTCAGACCACCCAGGATTATACCACAGGACAAGCAACGGATGACTGTACGGCTTGGCTTCAAATTGTAACCAATTGGAACCAAACATGCTGCTCGTTTTTATCTACAATTGCAGCGATAACCTGGGATGAAAAATACAATTCCAACTTTAAACTTCATTGCTGGCTTATGAATTGTTAATTATTGCATTAGAAGTTTCGAAGACCACAGGGACCAAAGTGGAAGCGTTCACTTGCATGAAACCTATGTGTTCTCGGAATCCCTCTCGTTGCAGCCTTATTAGTTAATTTACCGTCCCATCGGGTGAGCTTTTAAAAATATGCCTATACATATTGAACTGATGAAACTGAGCTGATGTCCTATACCTTTGAGGATTCTTTTAGCTATCTCGCTGCCAGCATCCGCCTCCATGAGTGACGCTAATTTACCACTCTCAGCACTTGTGTAGGTAGGCCCAATACAGTTCACACTCTTGATATGATCCGCAAACAAATCCCATGCTGTAATGATGCACCTGCTATACTGGGTGGTGTGTACTGGGTTAGAGAATTAGGTTTCCTGGACCTACACCATTGGCTGTCTACTCCTATATTTACCGAATGGATTAATACCTACTAGTGGCTGTGAATTTGGTAAAAATCAACACTTATAACATGACCTCATTTTGTTAGTGCCTTACTGGTTGAAATGTCCTTCAAATACTGAGAAACACTCCCATGCATACCAAGCCGAAAGACACGGAACTAGTTGTTACCTTGTACACGCTGAGGCTCCGATTCGGGCTGATTTTCCTGATCTTCTTCACTCAGGCTCCTTTTAGAGGAAGGTTTCCTCTTTCTCTTAATTCCATTAACTCTGTGGAACAAAACATGGAGATTCGCTTGACCAGCCCGGCATTGCTACATAGAGTCACATACAAGCCAATGGGATTTTAGTTAGAATAGACAGTCCATAATTGCTTCTTTAATTTCAGGATAATTGGACATTGGTTTTCTCCACTAGTCTAACGCTCAACAATAAACAATTAAGTGATGAATATTTTTAGAAAGCTTTGATAGCGTGATATGCAAACCCGTCCTTGTGGCTAGAGGATAAACCTGGATGGCCCGCCTAACTTTTCAATCTCTGCACTATATTTATCCGCTCACTGTAAAGGCAGCCAAATTATAGACAGCACCCAAAGATGTACAACCGGAATATCAGTACATACTAGTGACTTGATCACTGTACAGTGCATGATGCCGCATCAGCCAGATTTAAGCAACAAATACATGCAGTAAATGGTAAATATACAGAGAAATGATGCAGATAGAAAATGACTCTCCTCCCCTAAAATTGAGATCCTTTGCTGGTATTGAAGCTCAGTGAAACTCTGGCTATAATCTTATGCTGAAAATGAGCCATTCTTTTTTGGATATTTTAAATGAAGGAGAAAGCTAAAGAAGAGAATGATGATTGTAGCATGGTATCCAGTGTTAGTGGATTGATTGGCAATGCAACCATGTCACTTGCAAGTAAGCAATAATACTACCAAGATTAAGGATGATTACTACCGCGTATTCACTGACCAAGACTCAATATAGCATATGTATTGCGATTGTATTTGTTGCCTGAAACATGTGGAATGAAATAAAGAGTTTGTTATTGAATGAAACCTGAATTAGCACTCCTGGTGACCAGGATGAATGGTAAATGGTATCATGAGCTGGTCAGTGAAATACTTCATTACACTGATTACAAACTGGGGGTGATATCCATCTCACCACCTGTTCAATCACCTCATTCTCGATGATCCAATTAGTTAAATCTATGTTTTCAACCATGATAATATTACATCACATCCTTACATGCGTAGCAGAG
>Ga0224501_10003594_pt1 | contig 12224 bp, 8 predicted proteins | sample SF_Oct11_sed_USG_4_FD_169105 | JGI IMG/M metagenome (GOLD analysis project Ga0224501, IMG submission 169105) | Sediment microbial communities from San Francisco Bay, California, United States - SF_Oct11_sed_USGS_8_1 | ecosystem: Environmental > Aquatic > Marine > Sediment | place: USA... | reverse complement strand
TTACAAATTTTGGTTAACGTACTCTTCATAAGCCCGTAACAATCCTTTGTTTGGAGTTGTGTCATATTGCAATTGCACAACTGATGAAATATTTATACATAAATTCCAGGAGATTCCAAGGTGTAATAAATTAGTCCCACAAGCTTCTTCTAGCTCGGAGCATTGTGCCATATGATGATACCTTGCCAGGCATGTATTTGAGACCTATTGCTATAATATTGGTACTTGAGGATGCGTCAAAGTATTTACATAGCTGAGAGCTACTCATGCGAGAATCACGCGATTCAATTGTCCAACCAGCGGAAAGAGTGACTGGCGGCTTTTCTTCGCGCTCACTGACTGATGAAAACCACAAATATGATTACCTGGGTCTGGTAGACCGAATCACCCACTATTTGAAATTGCACAATGTTGGTGGTGACTCGAAAGACGGTGCCACAGTGTAAATGTCCCTAACAGGAATTTGTTGTTTTCTGTCACCTACGTTGGCAAAATGTTTCCTTCTGCGAAGATAATGTACTAAAAGATCTGGTAAAATGCTAGCAATCCCCAGGTTGTAGTCATAGATGCACCCAGAGGGGGATACAACGCCCCGAAGGGCAGGCTACGACCTTTCGAGACTTCCTGACTGCGTAATTTGGGAGTCAAGCGAACTCCTGGCACAAACATTTATAGGATACCCTGGGACCGCCACCTGCATAGGACGATCAGATAGCATAGTTCCCAGTGGTACTTTGGGCCCAAATTCGGAAGGTTCCCAGAAGTTGCCCAAAGCTTTTAACCGGTCATTCCGAGCTTCTTATAGTTTACATGCATACATGCATGTACCTTAGGGAAAGGGTTTTTGTCTCAGATGCCAATGACTGTCTGGCCTCGGTAAATATGATGCTTTCGCTAATAACAATGCTATCTCCTAAACATTCTATATAGGGTACTGGTGTTGCGGTGGCTTTGTGTGTAAATGGTAGGGGCAAATTGAATGACAATCATTTCATATCTCCATTCAATCATCCCGAGTACCTGAAATTAGAGAGTTCTCCTGCTATGACAGCTGATTTGTGTACTGGGAAAACAAGCTCCATTGTTAAATAAGAGGATTGAGAGACGCTTTTTATGCCACAAGCTACAGTTTTAGATAAAAATTTTGATCAATTCCAGGGCATTCATTACCCCTCATTGATTAGTAAGGGCATGATTCATGGTTCAAGCTGAGCTAGTTTAGTCTGGGATTTTTGTCCTGTATATAAAGAATAGGTGCAAGTCATTAGGATGACTATGAATTTGATCTCAATGTACTTCTGGATGTAAATTTGAGACAAACTTGTCCTAGGATCTGTCTGTTAGGCGTTAGATGATGATAGTTATTTACAGTATCATTAGTGTGTCATGTAGTTTGATGCATTTGTCTAGTAGGGTTTGCCATTGCGGCCATATTTACTGTTTCCTCTCCACCATAACCAGGACTGAGTGTGTCGAAATGCACTGACACCTCCTAATCCTAATTAGCTAATGTAATGGTGTGAAACAAGCCTTCGTCTCATTTCTCCATGAGTGAAACCGTTGATGAATGGTACATCGGCTCGCTAACTTGTCACTCATTTAGAATAGCCAGCTCTCTTTTTTATAAAAGGTAGTCATTACACCTGTGTGACCCCTGCTGGGCTGCCTTTCCTTATCATTAGAGAAAATTACCATCATCTTCATCATAGTAATGGCAATCCATTGACCAGATGGATAGGTTTCCCTAATGGACTGCTGAGCTGCCATGAGATGGATGGCACTTCTTGGCCCGGGATATGGATGCATCAATAGCCTAGGTATTGTGCCTGTTAGCTAGGGGTTGCCATAGGCATGTGATATCAGCCAGCCTGCAGTTTGTATTCAAAGAAGTGGTGGCATTAAATGTTGTTTTATCTGCCTTTATTTGAATACCTGTGTGTTTTGCTTGGCATCTTCAGGGACCCCTCCCAATGCCCTCTGTGATGCTGTGGTTATTATGGATTCCTCTTTGTTGTTACATACCTTGCCGAATCTCCAGCACATGAACACTTGCAGCCGCATTATGCGTTTATACCGAATCAAATTTCCAATTAATTGCGTTTCCTAGGGATTTCAGTCTGAACCATTTTGTTGGTTTTTATAAGTGATAAAATGATAAAATCCATGGTTTTCCAGTATTGCTAACTACTCTAGGTCTTGCTTGATTTGATACAATAATAAGGTACAGGTGTTCAACATGCCCAACAAGAACTCGAAGATAATGCTATATTGCCCACCTCTCTGTGCTATTCAGTCTGTGGGCAGGTCTGTGCTGCTTCGCATGCGATTGATTTGTGTTGTTGCGGCTTGACAGGTCTGGCTATTGATTTCACTGATAGGCTACTGGCTATAGACAGGCCAGTAACAACGCGAGTCAGTGAATGAAACAGTCAAGCCATCAGCTGTTTTCTGGATAATCCTCTGTCTACTGAGAGAGTGAAAGGAAGCCTCAGCTCACCTGGCACAGTATAGCCATGCGCCACAGTGCCTAGCAAACCAGCTCAATTCCAGCGAACGGTAAGTTAACAGGAAGATAATGTGACTCGTGCAATGATTGGTACAAATAGCGGTACGAGTGGCCCCAGTGATGCAGTAGGATCACCATAGGGGAACTTGATTGCATAATACAGTCAGCTGGCTCCACTTCTGCTGCTCATTTTTTGTTCTTGATGGACTGATCAGAGCACATGCTTTTGTATTGGATGCTACCCGTCATTGTCTCGCAATGTTCATTTGAACGACTTTAGTCCAAAGTTTAGTCCACTGTAGTTGCTCAACAAAAGTGCATTGTTTATAAAAATCAGGCCATCTGAAAGCACTCTTTGAGAGTCAGCGAACTCTGAGGTTTTCTATAGATAGTCACGTGGAACAACAAAAGTCTGTCAAATCTGACAAGTGATAGAGATTAGTACAGTGCAATCTTGGCTTTGTATTCGAGAAAAAGTGAATTGCAGTTGAATCAGTGAAAATGAGTTTCCAATTTGTTCCCGCTTTGATCGGTTTATTAAATCACACGTATAATTCTGGGTATATGAGCCCCATTCAGTATGCACCGTATGAAGATGCATGACAACAGTAGGACAGAGGAAATTTACAGTCAGTCATTGACTCCTTAAACAATTGAATAATCATCTGTGCTTTATTCCATGGTGTTGTATGGGGGCGATAACTCTACGATTTATTTAGGGTCAAAACCAGTCAGCAAAAACCCGTTCACTGGTGGGTTCGGTCTCACTGTGTTTAGCTGTTGTTTTGAAAGCTATTTGTATCAGTTTTCCATCTGTCAGGTGATCAAGTAGTACACATGGTAACATAAAGTGCATAGTATCCATGCATCCATCTCGGTTGAATGACTGTGTTGGTGTGGTACGGTAGTAAAGGAGTGACCAAAGAACGTTGCGAACTTTCCTGAATCGGGACTTGCCTAAACTAACCCAACTGTACAATTCTTTTTGGTAACCGGCTCCTCTTCTGTAGCCATAGTGACACCATGACCTCACCGTCCGCGCTCGTTGAGACCGTCAGCATCAACTACGATGACTTCAATGAGAGTTTTCTCACATGCAGCACATGTCTGACGATGTATGATGGTTCGGAGCACTCCCCTAAGCTTCTGCCATGCTCTCACACGGTAGGCATGACTATTATAGCTGGAACCTGTTATTTGGTATCAGTATTACTTGTATTACTACTAACTACTTAATTATTTAGTACCTGTAACATCTGTAACCAGAACATGAACTGGTGTTGATGGCAGTCTTGACAGTGGCGAAAGTTCTCCTTTGCCCATCACCATGTCCGTAAGAGAATCATTCATACCCTAAGAGTAGGGCCCTCGTAATTCATACCCTGATTTCCCTAAGTCGTAACCGCCAGGCTGGTTGGGGATGCGTAAACGTAGCCTAAAAGAGTCTGTCCTTCCAGCTATTGCTTATTTCTGTACTTTGCTCAAAAATCGCAATCAGCTGTTTGGCCAGTATCCAGCTATTTCAAGATTATTTTCAAGAGTAGCTACGTATTTCTCTGTGTTTGCATGTTGATATAAGATGTCGAGTATCCTGTACAAAGGGGGTTTGTTTGCGTTTCACTTGACTAGCTTTTTTATCATTTGTCAACGGACACAAGTGTATGTTATAGGGTAGCGGGTACATGGCCCCTGGTATCAAGGCACTCTTGTGTTTGTTCAGTAAGGTGCGGTCATAGTTTCCTCATGAGCGGACTTTCAGCCAGTAGCTTGTAGGTCCTGGTTTCCGTTTCTGCTCGGTAGTTATTCGTCGGGGTGTCAGGATCATTGGCATGTTGGCACCTCTGTTCGTATTCGGAGAACCTGTCAATGCGCTAGCGGGCTATTGAAATTCACAGCTGATAAATTTGAATTGTCGAATATCATAACTATCGCATATGCTATGTTGCCATGAGCCAGTGCCTGTCCGCCTCGTCTTCCAGAGAGTTCAGTATGTAGGTCCCAATCTGGAAACTGAAAACTGCAATGGGGCAAACAAAATCAGATTAGTCATTGAGAATACTAGCCAAGATTTGACGGGATGGTTTTTCCAGGTAATATTGGAAAACTCGATGTGAATCAAACTAAAGGCTAGCCTTTTTTTCTTGGCCTGTGTTCTCTATCTTAGGAGTTCATGGTGAATGGTGAACAGGCTGGCATTGCAATAAAGAGGATTCAATTTCTCTGATGGACCTTAGCCCGAATTACTGGTATTTTACGTAGACGATAAGCTTGTAGTTAGTACCTGCTAGGAATGTACTAGTTGTGGTTACGGCTTTAGATTCCCTGGAGAGACAGGATTTGAACCTTGAGTTGTGGTTATGGTAATGTTTGTAATTTTTTTCTCCCAGCAGCTGGTCAGGTGGATTATGCATAAGTTCTGCTCATTGCAATTGCAACACCTAGCCTGGTTTAATTGGGTGAGGGGTTGTACGGATTGATTTAACTACATTTTATTATTAGATACTTTCCTCAACGAAAAATAAAGCCACTCTTCATCAAGATTTTGACAGTACGACACGAAATTAATTTCCCTTGTGCTATTTCAAATTTCTAGCAGTTAGTTGTACATAAGCTGAGGTTTTGTCACCTATTGATAGTAGCTTTTGTCAGATTGTTTGAACGTACCTTGAGTCAGGTGATGATGATTTGCCTGTTTCCAAGGTAGAACAAAGCTCAAGTCATGTTTTGTTTTGCAAAAGCATTGTGACTGCAAAAGAGTTGATCTACGTAACCGTATGAATGAATCTACACTAGTACCCCAGCTTACAATCCAACAGGGTCTGGCCAGCGCCGTCATCATTAGGATCAGGGGATGCTGTATCATGGCATCCTGTCGAGGATGGTTTCCTATGTCACACTCTCTGAGAGAGTATGAGGCTAACCAGCTACTTTCTCAGATAATCAGCTAGACTTTCTACCAAGAAGAGATTAATCAATCAGTTTCCTGTTTTTCAATGCAGTACTCTGCAGTGTAGCTGAGTAGCTTTAACAATGCACACACTCAAGGATTGAATGAGCTGAGGCATTAGACTTTCTATTGTGTAAGCACATTCTCCCGGAAACACCAGGCACTCCTTTCACCCAGCCGGATGAAGTCACCACCCCACAAGTTCACAGAGAATACGGGTTCAGGTCTTATAGAAGTATAATTCTATACGCCCAATAGTTTGTTCCGTTGGCTCCTGTGTAGATCTACGCCCATCCGGTAGCCACTAGCCAATCCAGAGTAGGTATATGCTAATGCTTCCAGGACATGGTCCTCAGCTGTTGGCATGGATCTACCTTTCACACCGTTTGTTGAGCTGTTGGGTGCTATGTTGTGGTCATGAGATAATTTGGGCAAGTCCCAAACCGCACAATCTATTTTTGACTTACCTTGATTTGCATGGTGTAAGTGCGGCTTCCTATCAAACAGGCGCCTTCGGTAGTTGATGTCGGAATTGCTGCTCATCAGTTAGGTTTGTGAAAAGAGCACAGAGTGAGAGGATAACTTTATGGAAAAGAGTAGTTGGGCATGTTGGCAATGTTGCTTGATTCTATGGAACATTTGGGGAAATGATTGACAAAAACGGGAAAAATTGACTCTCCCCTCGATTAAATTATTTAGTTTAAGTTAAAAACACTGGCGGATTTTGTAGGTGTGTAGAAGCTGTTTGGAAAGCATAGTTGGTAACAGCACATCATCTGAGACCAGTCAGTTCCGCTGTCCTATCTGCAGGGAAGCAATCTCTCTACCAACAGGTAAGTCTATACCTTTGTCTTTGTGTTAGGCAGTTCTCACAGTGGTTTGTTTCAGTATGGTGGTTTGTTTCAGTATGATTGCAAGCTGACAATGCAAGCCGCCACTTTGTCGGTTGGCGCCACAGAGTTAGGATAACTCTATGGCTGACTGACTAATGCAGATTATGGTAGCTGGAGTTCGGAACTACCGCACTCTCTAAGCTTTAGATTGTTCGACCATTGTTACTGTCACACTTAGTTGACGGCTCAGGCCCCATGCTTTAGGTACATCTACCTTAACTGTCCCGAGTCAGTTTCTTCTACCAGTCATGATCATGGACCACTGCAGCACCGACAAGGTCTACTGAGATCAACATATATCTGGTAGCAGTTATAACCAGACTAGTGGCTGTGCTTGTGCAAGTTTACACAGGTTCAATATCTTTCACAGAAGAGAATTCTGCTGTACCCTACTTGGTGACAGGCTTTATGTCATTACCTTACCAGTTAACCGACCTGGGAGTATAATATAAAAGCTAACCGACCTACACTCCACAGGGGAATTGTGGTGAATTGATTCAGTATACGATTATCCTGGCCATTTGTCACATTCTGTGTCAATGTAATGCATCAGCATGCAGATTATTAGCATCCGAGAGCCAGGCTGTGTGTCACAAGCACCCAGATGATCCCTCAATGCATGCACATAAAGCTTGTCAACATTGTGAATCCGGAGTCAAGCCGTATCCGACCCGAGATATCACATCACCATATTCAAAGGACACCCTGGGCAGAAATGGCTTGTCCAATGGTTTTAAAAGTTTCTTAGTCTCTGTTTATTTTGATTGAAATTTCCCTTGGATAGAGGTTGTTTTTGTTGAGGGGTTATTGTTTTGCAAGAAGTTTTTCTCATTGTCCTACCAGTGCTCATGTGGGGTCTCCTGATTAGTCTTGATTAGTCTGCAGTCAGCTGTGCACTGATTGACTAGCAGATTTTTGTCAAAGGTGGGGGTGTTCCGGTACACACCACGCCAATGTACCGCTTTATTTCGGAAGGGGGTCCTATTGATCCAACTCGCTCTTATTGGTTCTGTTTGCTTTGCTAGTAGATTGTATCAGGACGGCGGATCAGAAACAATAAATTCATATTTGAGTAAGCAATTGTGCAGCTTTGCTTGTCTACCGATGCCCAAATGTTTCTGTTGGAGTCAAAAGGAATATTGATGCATCGAGTATGAGGATTCGTGCATATTTTAGAGCTATAGTCGCATCAAGGACCCTGGCCAGGCTGTACTTACAAAGGACTAATCTTTATTGAATCAAACAACCACTGTGTACCTAGCTGGTCAATAGCTTGGGCAGGTTTTGATTCGGTTGGTCAACGAAGCTTTTCATTGACATTTTGTGATCAATGATTGAAGGCGTGGTGCCATGCACAGAAACCTCAGCATACTTATAGGTTGTCATGACTCTTATTGTAATCCCTTGACCCAGCTTGAGCTCAGAACAGGGCATTCGGTGCACGCACAGTGTCAGTCAGTCATCCAAGCTGGCTTCAAGACTCATTACAGGAGGTCGCCCTGAGGTGTGCTGAGCTGCAAGGTGGATCAAGGGTTTCTAGATTCCGGCCAATAGACAACTCTGGGCCTTTTAACATTCCGATTAAATCACAAAATCAGATATTTTACCTAAGTGGTTTTAGATTACATTTTCTTTTACAAAAGGGGTCTATGAAAGCAGGGATGTTCTAATTTGTGTAAATGATTAAACAAGCAACCCTCAGTCTTCTTTTCAAGAAGCCAATGAAAGCATCCTTCATAAAGTCCAGGGCGAAGGTTGTTACTTTACCCTTTTCCCTCTTCTGACAGATAATCCGGCTCGCCACACCCAAGTCCAAACATAATCATACCGATTACTGACAGCGCATTAATGACTCCTCAAGGCTGACCAGGAGTTGTCTGTCAATGGGATAATTGGCCTCTTGCAGTGACCCAAGATGTACTTGAGTAGGATGCCATCCTCAATGCCTTAGCTGGGTACTTTTACTGGGATAGCTCACCATGAAGTGGTCAAGCCCTACCGAAACTAGTCACTGGGGTACAGTCCTGTTAAAAGGACAATTTAAAGTACTTCCGATTCAGAGGAATTCTCAGGTTAAAGGGCAACATGTGTCACTACCCTTGATTTCTTTCTAGATTTTAGTCAGTAACTTGATAAAACGCTTGGATCTCCATAAATTCTAATCCCAGGTGCAAATCAGGCTGTAGACAGGATCAATGTCCGACAGTGGTACTGAATATGAGGACTCGAGGAGTGGAATGCTGCGGGACTTTTTCTGAACATCAGTATATACCACTACATGTATCATGTTCATGCATATTTCGGCATAGTGAGATAACTCACTGGCTGGAACATTCAAGATCCTGGCGGTTCAGCGCTGGCCATGGACTTTGGCTGTGAATACGAAGTCGTCGCGCAATTCTAAGCTCTGGGACCAGCTTCAGGCTTGTAAGGTTTGCTACATAGTACAACCAAGTGCCCACTCGAACAATAAAGTAACGTCTATTCATGTGAGCATTTGATTCTTGTAGGTGGTGTATGTGCATTCCCACCGAGCTTTCTTGTTAACCAGCTGCTTGATTTGATGACGAGACAGAGACGGGAGATTGTCCCTAAATGTGCCACTCACATGAGTCAAGAGCTGCTTTTTTGCGAGACATGCGACTCTATCTTCTGCATTATGTGCGAAGGTAAGATAAGATCATCTTGTTTTACATAGATGACATCACAATGTCAATGATTTGTCCTCGGGAGGGACCGTGGCCTCCTTTATTTAACGTCGCGACCAGAATCCGACGAGAGAGAAAAAGCACCAAGCGATGCACAGACTTAAAATCCAACCAGGATCACAAGGTCCAAAGCATAAGGAGCCACTGCGTCTCCCTTCTCCCTTATCTTGACAAAAGAAGTCTGCAACTATTCAAAGTGTACTAAGCCTACCAAGCCTCGAGCTTGGTTGCGGGCTAGTCTGTATAATGAAATAACCTTATGCATGAACGAAAGCCTACCAGTGCTGACTGACAGTAAATGAACAGGTGGCTTGGAATTGAATTGCATTTTATGAGGGCAAATTCTTCTGGTCAGATTCAATTCTCATCCCAATGACTCAGGTTGTAATACTGAGCAGTCGGATATGGTTCAATGAAAGCGAAAAATAATTACTTATCTGCGTTTACAGTGGCTAAATATATCGTATGACTGGGAGCTAATCATAAAAAATTGCTGGTACCTAAACTATCTCAAGTGGATTGTAGCTTTCATTGTTGTTGGTATTAAGCCTTTATCCAAAGTACTCCCTGCTGTATTCTGTCAAAATGACAAAGGGGACTGCTCCGACTGTTGCATAAATTTTATAACTGGATATCCACTGTTGGAGAGATTATGGTACTTATTCTCACTCTTAACTGCTTACTACAATAAACAAACTGGTCTTTCTTTTCTGCAAAAGTTTGTCTGCCGTAGCATAACTCCATGTGCATGTGGAACGTTTACATTACCCCATCTGACTGTGTTTTTTATGCGCTGTCTTGTGTTGTAGGCTCGGCGCATGGTGGTAATCATACAGTCATACCGTTCAGTATTGCTATAAAAAGAATGTCAGAGATCCTTCTTTACAAGGCCCATCTATGTGTGACCAACCTCAACAATGCCCAAGGTTTGTGAAGTTATCTCCCTCCGCATATAGTGTCGAACCCTGGGCCCCTCAATACATGTGTAGCCCTCTTTTCTCTAATTAAGGGAAACCGGTACAGATCACTAGATGATATGACCGATGAATTATCCTCGTACTTTGATCAGGCTGAGTGCACTGAATGTTAGGTATAAATGCCAGGTTAATTGTTATCAGGGGGAAGAGTGGGGTCTTAAATCTCATCAAATTACCAGCGCATGTAGTAATCAATAGTTGATATGTTTACATGTTGGAATCCAAACTAGGCCTTGCGAGTAGTAATTTTTTCTTGTTTGGAAACTGACCGCACTCCCAGTTGGGTACCGTTTATTCCATATTTTTGTTGTTTTGTACATAAATTAGGCAAACATGTTCGAGATTTTTTTGACAGCATACTTAGGAGGTCCCTTGAAAAGGATAGCGAAGTACCAGAGTAGACCAGTAAAAAAGTGTTTTAGTCAGGGTATGCCGTTTTGAGCACTCTTTCTGATAGAGCAAAAGTCAACCATTTATGACTGTTATAATAGAGAATGTGAGCTCAGAACTGGACCGCCTGGAGCAGAACACCAGCTCCACCATCGAAGCCATCAACCAATCGTTTGAAGCTATGCTCTCACTAATCGCCAAGCGTAAGGAAGAACTTCTGTGTAATATAGAGACAATCCGTTCCCAAAAAAGGCAAATATTCAACGAGCAGCTGCAGCTCATAGAGGCAGAAAAGGGAAGAGTGGAGAGAGACTGTGAAGGTATTTCACCCGGGTTCTGCGACTAGTGATGATGATTAAATAGGAGCATATTAGATGTCTTCAGACACGCAAACGTTTGCTGCCCGTCTCGGTGCCGTGAATTTGTTGGAATGCGTTGTGCTGGCCCAAACTCATGCTCACTGAAAATCATCGAGAAGACAACTTTGTGCAAAATGCACAAGAGTGAGAAAAATCATGCATTCGTTCATTCAGATTATCAATCTTTTGGGGGGGGGAACAAACGAGAGTCTTATTGCTCACATCATTTGACTTGTGCGAAGGCTGCTCAAATCCAAGTAATCTTTATTAATAAGGTAACCCAATTTATAACGGCAATGTTTGCTCGTCTGAAAATGTCTCAATTTCTGCTTATACTAGATAAGGTTATCATGGTATATTTTCTATACCGTTTCGTTAATATTTGGTGTGTCAACCTTGGTTTTGTGTCTTTAGTGGCCTTGTCAGAAAACGTATATACATGTCAGTGTCCACTAAGTTGTGTCAATGCACCCTGCTTCCTTCTTTAGTCTTCAAAAAGCAATGTAAGTAATACGCTGTAATGTGTCCCAGAAACGTATCATAGTTCTGTTACATACGTTGTGATTGTAGATACGTTTTGCACAGTTTTCTGTTGTACCAAATTCATACACGCGGATGGATTATAGTTTTAGGTCTACCCCACCATTTCCTATCATAGTTGACAGTGAAGGTTGACTAACTTTCCTGCCTGATTTTTTCTTATAATTTAGTGCCAGATGCTACATCAACTGAGAAGTTAATACCGTCATAGTTTTTTAAGTTACGAGCATTAATTTACTAGTTTCGGAGACTCGTAAGATCGCATGACTGCAAAAGTTGATGCTGTATTTAGTAAGTCGCCTCTGTTTTCTATGCGTACTAAACATGCGCAGCAAATCGGGTTAAATATCCAAACTATGCTGCTGCCGCATGCCGTCATTGAAAGCGAATAGAAAATGAACTTTTAAGAATAGTTCCCTTTAAATTCTAACCGGTAAAGATATCGGCTCCACTGATCCATCCCCATGGGTCATAACAATGTTTGTAATTTGTGTTATTTCCTCGCACGTCTGTAGTATAGTCCGGATGCTGCGCATTTACAGGTTTGGAATCGGAAATGGAAGTACGTCACATAACAAAGAAAATCAGCGATTTAAACGAGCGATTGAGCGCTACAACAATTCTCGCTGAGCCACGAGAGAATGCGTTCATCTCCTATGATTGGAGGAAGGAATTGGACGCGCTTATCGGACCATTCAGCACCTTCGGCAGGGTGAGTTGCTGATTGCGATACCACTCCTTAGTGTTGCTGAGGGAGCTTGCATGTAGCTCATTTTTACTTGTGATGATAACTCCATTCTGTGAATCTATTGACTTCGCTTTCTGTGATTATTGTGTCCTGCTGTCCCGCTTCCCCCGCCTTCTCGGTCAAGCGTTTCAGATATCTCTTGCGTAGTGTTTGTCG
>Ga0224501_10003593_pt1 | contig 12226 bp, 13 predicted proteins | sample SF_Oct11_sed_USG_4_FD_169105 | JGI IMG/M metagenome (GOLD analysis project Ga0224501, IMG submission 169105) | Sediment microbial communities from San Francisco Bay, California, United States - SF_Oct11_sed_USGS_8_1 | ecosystem: Environmental > Aquatic > Marine > Sediment | place: USA... | reverse complement strand
CGAGGGCGAAGGCCATAACTTGTGGGGTTGAAAATGCGTCCACTCCATACTCCGTAGCAAGTTGAGCGATTTTTAAGCCAAAATCCAGGTTTGACATGGCCGCCATTGTATACGTCAGTTTGGAGAAGCATTTCATCATGTATGTTTTAACTCCTGGAATGGATATCGTAGCCGCGCATTTCAACGAACAGTTATAACAACTTATGAGCCGCTTTCGCGCATTTTCCATAGTCTCAGTCCACTCCTTTTCGACTTCCTCGGTCCAAAAGTCTTTTCTGCGGTGGCGGGAATTTCCCCACATGAAACTCTCGGTGTGCCACTTTTCATCATGGATTTTCATCTCTTGCGGTGACCCAAGCCCGGCTAAAATGGGCATTACCCCCGGAATTGGCTTTTCTTCCCGGACTTTTATATATTCCAGCACTTCATTGCAAAGCTCCAGGAATTCATCCGGTTGGGCAATATTGATGTCCCCTGTTCCTCGAACAGCTATCGCCTTCAATCCTTTGTCTCCCATAACTGCCCCTATTCCGCCTCGGCTGGCACTGGAATGGCTTTGCTCAATAGAGGCAAAATAAACCCTGTTTTCACCGGCCAGGCCGATGGCAGCCACCTGGGCTTTCGGTTCATTTAACTCCTGCCGAATAAGTTCTCCAGTTTCAATAGCGCCTTTACCCTGCAGATGAGAGGCGTCACGTATTTCTACTTTGTCATTGTTTATCCACAAATAAACCAAATTGGGGGACTTGCCGCGAAAGATCACTTTATCATAACCGGCAAATTTCAATTCCGGTGCCCAAAATCCCCCCATCATTGAAAATGCCATTAACCTGGTCTGAGGAGAAATGGTAGAAACAATGGTACGATTACAACCGGTAGCAGGTGTGCCACATAAAAGACCAGCGGCAAATATCAGTAGATTATCAGGAGAAAAAACTTCGACTTCAGGGGGAACCCTGTCCCATAATAACCTGGCGTTCGTACCGAGCCCCCCCAGATAAAGCTCGGTTTCTCTTGGGTCCGTTGCAACCCTCTCAATGCTTCCACGGGTTAGATCAACTTCTAAATTAAACCCTGTCTCTGCGTACCTCATTTTTTTTCCTTTTTATTCAATTCTTTCTCAAGAGGTATCATGTTCAACATATTGAAGCCTAGCGATCTAAAGAATGAAATCAAATCACCCGTATACCATTCCGCCATTGTCCTGACTCTTTTAATCCCTCTCCGTTCAAAATGCTCCAGGAGGGCTTCTCCCAATTTTCTGCCTATTCCGCGTCTTTGAAAATCAGGGTCTACACCCAAAATTCTAATCCATCCGGTTTTTTCTCCGATACCGAATTCCCAGATTCTTATTTCTCCGATGATGAATCCAACGATATTTTCATCAAGTTCCGCTCCGAGGCTCATCATGGGGTCGCTGCGTTCAATATTGTATCGTGTTGCCTCTCTTAAATATTCCATTCGCTCTTCATTGATTATCCCCAATTTCCCTTCAATCCGCTTTTCGATTCTCACTATATCTTTAATATTATCCAAACTGAGTGGTCGTATCTTCACTCCAGAGCTGGCCTCTTTCCACAATTTTGTCCTGCCAACTGTTCTGTATACCACGAGCTTTTTGGCCATCAAAATCTGAAGATATTTGCTAACCGTGTGCCTCACGAGATTCAATTTTTTCGCTATCTCATCCACCTGCATCCCATCTGGATAATCTTTAAGTAGGGACAGTATCTCTTTTTCAACTTTATGCATTTTCTTCCTCTATGGTTACCAATAAAACTTCATGAGATGGTGAAAATCCTGTGCCAAATTTGAATTTTCCCCTGATTGTTCCAACCTCTGTCTGATTTTTCATTACCAATGCAAGCAATATTGCATTTCATGGTAACCAATATTCGTTACTAATATAAGGTTAAACTGCATTATTGTCAAGAAGTAAATCCAGATAATCTATCGACTCTTTATGTCTCCCTCTTGGTCTCCACGTGTTATCTACCTATAGCAGGTTGCACATTAAATTTTTTTCCTTATCTAACCGCTTGATATCAAAGAAAATATAAAATATCTAAATTTGAGTAGTTGCTCTGATTGTGGCTAAAAAAACACCAATTTTAAACGAAATCGGGAGGTAAAAAAAGAATGTGAATTTCTATCATACTGATATTAAATGAGATGAATGGTGGGCGATACAGGATTCGAACCTGTGACTTCTACCGTGTGTAGGATAGACGGGGAACAGAGAAAGCGCAAAAAATAAAGAGTTTCCCCTGTAAAACGTAGGAAAACCAGGCTTTTCGGATTATGACTTTTTTGATATTTTAACGGATTTTTATACATTTCGCGATATTTTTGGGCACACTTTGGGCACAGTTCTTAGAAGATGGACTACCCGGAGTTCATCGCTCGCGTGACTTCGCACATTCCCGACACAGGCCAGGGCATGTGGTAATTGACATATCAGGCAAGATTCTTTTCATTGCCGCAAACACCGAATAACGTTCATGTGCGTTGCATTCAATAAATTCTGTCATGCTACGACACCTCCTTTAGCCACGTTCAATAAGATATGTTGCGGGGGCTTTCATAGAATCATATAATTCATTCGTGCCCCTCCATGGATACAGATATTGTCACTTTAACCAAATTACTCATTGCTGAGCTCGTCGGCGCCGTTGGCCTGCCCAGGACTGAGCCGTTCCTCCGCCTGTTCTGGTTCCTGTTCCGCAGGCCGATGAGTCGCCTTTCGACATTGGGCCTGACCTTTGACCGGCTGGTAGCTGAAGCCGGTTTCCCCAACGCCAGCGAATGGGCGCTGACCCACTGGTGCAGCCACATCACGGCGCGCGGCACCCAAGACATCCCGGCCGAGGGTCCTCTACTGATCGTAAGCAACCACCCGGGGACATACGACGCTCTGATCATCTTTTCAAAAGTGGACCGTCAGGATATCCGCTGGATCTCCACTGAAATCCCCTTCCTTGATAATCTTCTGCACACCCGTAACCACGTTATCTTTGCTTCCAGGTCGAATGCACTCAAGCGCATGTCTGCAATGCGCAGCGCCATCCGGCACTTGCAGGCCGGTGGGGCCCTGCTGTATATCGGCGCCGGCCAGCTAGATCCCGACCCAGCCGTCTATCCTAACGCAGCCGAGAATATCGAAGAATGGCTGGCCGGCATCGACTTCTTCTTCCGCCATGTGCCCAGACTGCGGCTCATGCCAACGATCGTCAGCGGGGTGGTCTCGCCCAAATGGGCCCGCAGCCCTATCACCTGTCTGCGCCGGAAAGATATTGACAAACGCCGCCTGGCTGAATTCGGCCAGGGCATTATACAACTGCTCTTTCCTGGAAGGCTGATGTTCACGCCGTATGTCAGTTTTGGTCCGCCTGTGACTATTGAAATCCTGCGCAGCGAAAGCAGCCAGGAGAACGTCCTGCCGGCCGTTATCGCCCGCACAAAAGCGCTCCTGACCGAGCATTGCCGCATCTTCGGGGGATATTCCGGCCCCTGAACAGGAGTAAAGTGCACCCTTTATGTGATAGCTGAATAACTCACGGGACGATGAAAGTCATCGCCTTCATCACAGACTGCAAGGCCGCCGAGACCTCAGCCGATCTGAAAGAGGTATTTTTTCCGATGACATTGCTGAAGTTATTTGGCCTCGCGAGGCAATTGACTGTCATTCGGGCCGTTTTAATTCAATGTGAAAACAGCCCACCAAAATCAGTCCAAGAGCCCCTGCAATAAAGGTTCCACTGTTTTTTAGAAATAGACCTTAAAGTCGAGCTTAAAATGCTTGAATTCCGGATAATTTAAAACTGTTTTCTGTACTTCGGATAAATTTGCCATCTGATACAATCCAATGGCTGCAGCCAATTGCAGATTCAGGAATTCCGCCACTTTTTCTATTGTTAATGATGAAAACAATCCACATAAAAGTTCTGACAAAGCCATCAACTCTTCGTTAGCATGTGTCACCGAAATCCGTTTGCATCCCTCCTTCGCTCGCATTATACTTATAAAACGGTCTGAGTGCTGGATCAATTCGGGTATTCAGACAAGAGGAGAATCCAATGAAAAAGTCCGGCAATACCATACTCATCACTGGAGGAAGTTCCGGCATCGGTTTCGCTCTTTCGAAACAATTCATAAAAGCAGGAAACACCGTCATCGCATGCGCGAGGAATATCGATCTTCTGGAACGTGCTGCGTCTGAGCTTCCCAGGCTTGTCACACATCTTTGCGATCTGACCGTCGAGGCCGACCGCACGGAGCTCGCCGACTAGCTTTTGAGCGAATTTCCCGGTTTAAACATCCTCATCAACAACGCAGGAATTCAAAACTATATCAGCTTCGCTTCTACTCCGGATCCCAAGGCGATTATCGATGAAATCGGCATAAACCTTACAGCGCCGATTATTCTGACAACGCTTTTTATCCCTCCTCTGAAATCGAAACACGACAGCGTCATTGTCAATATTTCGCCGGGACTCGCGTTCGCCCCACTCGCATTTGTGCCTGTTTATTGCGTGACCAAAGCGGCTCTGCATTCATTCACTATGAGCCTGCGCCATCAGCTTCGCGATTTAGGAATTCGCGTGGTCGAATTGATTCCACCGATGGTGAACACGGCTCTGGGCAATGAAGGGCGGCGCAAGCGCAGCGGGTCCACTCATGGGTCCGAACGTCAGATGATGTCGCCGGATGAATTCGCGGAGGAAACTGTGCGCCGGTTTTTCGAGGGCGAGGATGAGATCGCCGTCGGTGCGGCCGTCGGGCTTCGAAAAGATGGGGAGTCAAGGTTCGAAATGATGAACCGTTGATTCGTACAAGTCAATAGAAAACAACTGGTGGGCGATACAGGATTTGAACCTGTGACTTCTACCGTGTGAAGGTAGCACTCTACCGCTGAGTTAATCGCCCACGGTTCTTTATTTTTAGTCGATTTTCGGGCTGATGTCAAATCCTCAAGACAAAGGAGGAAAAAAAATGTAGGGCCTGGTCCCTGAACAGTCCACCTTAACAAGCTGATATTGACAAGTGATCTATTTATAAATATATATATGTTAATGGCCATTCGGAGATGCCCGTATTGCAAAGCCATCATTGATGAAGGCTCTGAATACTGCTCTAACTGCGGAACCCAGCTTCTCTTTCCCGAGGATGAGTATATTGAAGAAGAGATCCCTGGGGAAGAGATCATTGATGAGGATGTTACAGAAGAAGAAACAGAACCAGTAGAAGAAATGGAATCGTCTGAAGGCGGATCTTCATCAGGGAAGCGGAAAAAGAAGAAGAAAGAAAAAGCCGAAGAAGGGATTACTGAGGAAGAGATTGTAGACGATATAGAGGAGTTGAGCGAGTTAGATGAGAGAGCAGGGCTTGAAGAGGAAGAGAGTCAAGGGGAAAAAGAGGAATTCGAAGTTGTCGAGGAGGAAGAGCCGAAATTTCGCGTTGAAGATTTAGAGAAGATTGTGGATCCAGAAGAGAAGGAAAAAGCTGAGATCGAAAAATTTTTAAAGTCACTCAAAGAAGAACGGGATGAGTGGGAGGGAGAAATTCCTCCTACGGATGAGTTTCCTCCCTGGGCTGAAAAGATAAAAGACGAGCAGCCGAGAGAAACACCAGCCGTTGAAGAAGAAGGGAAAAAAGATGATCTTAGAGAACTTGAAGAAGAATATCCTGCCGAAGAAAAATTGCATGCGGAAGAGGAAGAACTTGAAGAAATTCTAGAGGAAGAAAAGCTGGAAGATGAAGTCCTTGAAGAAGGAGTAGAGCACGAGGAAGAAAGATTGGAGGAGGAAGTCTCTATGCCAGATACAGGCATGGGATTGCCCGAAGGGCTGGAGCAGGAGAGCCTCCCTTTTGAGGCCAAGCCTGCCGAGGTATACGAAAAAATGGAAAAAAAGCCTCCCTCCGGACTTTCAATCTGGCTGAAGTCCAGAGCCTTTGATGTGCTTTTTATTGCGGCTATTTGGATCGTGACTCTTCACATTGCCTCTCGCATGATGTCTACTAACTTGTTCCGCCTGATTTCAGTCTCTGTCCTTCCTGTTTTCGCCCTTTATCTTGTTTTTTTAGCGGTGTATTTGTTCTTGTTTTTCTTTTTCCTGGGGCAGACTTTGGGTGATCACCTTTTTTCTCAAGAGGAGTAAGTCACTTCCTCTCCCAGTTTGAAATTTTTTCCCAGAAAACGTTCTTTGGCTAACTCATTTGAAGCCACTTCTTGAGGATTCCCCTCCACCAGGATCTCGCCATCCTCAATGACGTAGGCCCGGTCTGCAATTTTAAATGTATCCCTGACGTTGTGGTCAGATAGGACAATCCCAATACCTTTGTTCCTGAGCTTTATCAGGATTTTCTGAAGGTCTATTATGGTCAGCGGGTCGATTCCTGTGAAAGGCTCGTCCAGAAGGAGAAACTTTGGATCCAGGATCAGGGCGCGGCATATCTCCAGCTTCCGTCTTTCCCCACCTGAGAGGCTGTGGGCTGGCTGACGGGATAGTTTGTCCAAGCCTAACTTCTCCAGGAGCTGTCTCGCCAATTTAATCCGCTCCTTTTTTTTATCCCCTTGAAGCTCCCAGATCAGTTTGAGGTTGTTTTCCACCGAGGTCTTGAGAAAAACCGAGTCTTCCTGGGGGAGATAAATGATGCCTTGAGAGGCTCTCTGATGGGTTGAGCAAGGAGATATCTCTGTATTATCCAGAAAAATCTCACCGCTGTCAGGCTTGAGCAAACCCGCAACCATCTGGAAGGTTGTTGTCTTGCCAGCACCGTTCCTGCCCAAGAGTCCGATGGTTTCACCCGAGCGAACCTCAAGATTCACTCCTTTGACCACCAAACGAATGCCGAAGCTTTTCTTCAAGTTTTTGGCTCGAAGGACTGATCCGACCTGCTTCAAGACCTGTTCGATCAGAGGAAGAGCGTCCTCCTTTTCTTCTGCTTTATCGATATCAAAGGCGATCTTTTTTTCCTTTTTCCTGATTTTTCTATCTTCTTCTTCCAAAAGAACCAAGAGATTGGCGTAAGCCTCCTCGATCTCCCTGAGAATTTCTTTTCGCTTCCCTTCTGGAAATTCCTCTGCAATCGGTGAAATCGCGATGGATTCTGAGGAATACAATCTTTTCAGATGCAGGTAGGATTTTTTTATCTCTACCAGAGAGGCATCTGGCCCTAGTTCGAGGACCGCCAGATGTTTTCTGTACTCTTCTCTCGACATAATCACTCTTCCCAGAGGTTTATCTCGTTTCCCCGTAAAAGATTCTCTGAAAAAAGCTCAATTTCTGTAGCAAAACGGGATTCAGAATGGTTTATCAGAAAGGGCCTCTGATGTCGGGTTGACTGCCAGATCGAGTCATCAAATTCTAAAAAGCCCACATACTGGACGTCGATTCCCAAATATTTCGTAAGGGTGCTCTTTATGGAGGCTCCGAGATAAACATCTTGCATGTCTCTGATTTTATTCAGAATGAGATAAATCTTGAAGTTAGAGAGCGCGCCTTGGATGATATTCCCAGTTTCCGGAAGTCCCGTGAAGAAATCGATGAGCTCCCTGATGTTGCCTATCTTCTTTGCTTCTCTGTTGGTCCATATTTCTTGAGCCAGCCCTCGGAATCCAGATGCTTGCAGCGTCATCCGCAGTTTTCTGTAAATCGTATTCTTCATGAACTGGTACATGTTCTCCACGGCAAGGATCTCCGGTGTCAGCACGGCAATCCCCTTATCGGCAAATAGAAAGGTGTCGATGATGTTGGAGTGGCTGCCTCCTCCGACATCGATGAGAATGTGCTGGGCATTCAATTTCTTGATGTGTCTGAAGAGCTTGAGCTTTTGTGAGTACAGGACATGGTCAGCAGCAAGGGAGTAGATATCACCGGCTATAAGAGTGAGATTCTCGATTCCTGTTTCTACCCTTACTTCGTCAAGTGCGGCTTTCGATTCAAAAAAATCGGATAAAGATTTTTCTGGCTTTTTGATTCCAAAGACCGAATGGAGGTTTGCCCCTCCAAGATCTCCGTCAATAAGGATCACATTTTTTCTCCGTCTTCTCGACAGATAGATTCCGAGGGAGCTGGTGACGAAGGTTTTTCCTGTTCCGCCTTTGCCTCCACCGACCACCCAAACTTTGGCTGTTTTTAAAGGGGGCTGTTTTTCCATGTTATGAGCCGTGATCCAATACATATGTTATCAAACATTATAGGAAATATGGTATGGACGTCAAATTTAATTGCTCTTGTTTATTCCTATCGGCTAAGATACCGTTTGGTAACCTTAAATGAAGAAGATAATCAGCGCTTCGCGGAGAACCGATCTGGTGGCTTTCTTCCAAGATTGGCTCGCTTCTGTTTTCAGGGAGGAGAGAGCAAAGGTCTATGGCCCCTCTGGGCACATCTACACCGTGGATTTGAGTCCAGGAGCCGTGCATACGGTTGTACTCTGGTCAAAGAACTTCGCAAATCTGCTCGAAAACCGAGCCAGCTTGAAGGATGCCCTTAAAAAATATGATCAGATCTATCTCCACTTCACGATAACAGGCTTGGGCGGAACATTTATCGAGCGTGGCGTTCCGCCTTATCAAACAGCCCTTTCACAGCTCGAGGACCTGATCGTGTTTGTCGGTCATCCCCGCAGGATTACCGTTCGGTTTGATCCTGTATTCTACTGGAAAGAGGGCGATGAGATCCGTACAAATCTTCATGAGTTCGAAAAAATAGCTCCCCGTCTTCAAGGTTATGGGATAGAAGATATCCGGGTTAGCTTTGCCCAGTGGTATGGGAAGGCCAAGAGGAGGGCGGCCAAACACAACTTTTCCTATATCGATCCTCCCCAGGAAAAGAAACAGCATGATGCCCGGCATCTCGTCCAAGTTGCCGAGCAATGGAACTTGAATTTGTTCTCCTGCAGCCAGGACTTTCTCGCAGAGATTCATGGAATCCGACCCTCATCCTGCATCGATGGCCCTTATCTTCAGAGCCTCCATCCAAACAGAGAGCCTGTCTCGACAAAGAAAGATGGAACACAGCGACCGGATTGCCGCTGTACAGAATCGAGAGACATTGGGAGCTATACGCAGTCCTGTCCCCACAGTTGTCTCTATTGTTATGCCAATCCCAAGATTTAGAAAAGAACTCTAGATCCCGACAGCCAGTCTTTCTGCCAACGCAGGTGGCAAGCCTGCATTTATGATCTTTTTCTGGGCTGCTTCTATGTTATACGGAAATCGATAGAATTTGATTTTCCTAGCACTAGAGTCGTAGATGGCACAGGCTGCTCGGGGATTTCTATCTCGTGGCTGACCGATCGAGCCTGGATTGATGAGATAACGCACTCCCGTTTCGAGCTTGATTTCGTTACTTTCCCCTGTAAGGAATGTCCCATCCACAATATGGTCTTTAATCTCATAGATAAATGGAAAATGGGTGTGGCCAAAGAAACAGATCTGGGTTGAAAAATGAAGGAAAGCCTCTGAAGCGTCGAATTCGCCAAAGATATAGTGATCTTCGTCAAAGGGAGCCCCATGGCAAATCATGATTTCCTTGTTGACGATCAAAGGGCCCTGTTTCAGTCTGGAGAGAAAGCTGAAGTTTTTCTTGCTGATTTGATCTCTTGTCCAGTGGATGGCTGAAGCAGCGATCGGGTTGAATGTCTGTACCGTGTCCAGGCCGCAGACAGCCTTGTCGTGGTTCCCTCTTATCGTCGAGATGGGATTGAGAGTGCGGATTTTCTGGATGATCTCGTTGGGTGATGCTCCGTACCCGACCAAATCGCCCAGGAAAAGGTAGTGGTCGACTTTTCGTTTTTGGGCGAATTTAAGAAAAGCAAGGAAGGCCTCTAAATTACCATGAATGTCTGTAAAGATAAGATACCGCATGGCTAGTTTGTCCTAGTTTCCGTAAATGCGTTGTACATCCGATGGGCTCTGTATGAGCTTCGCACGAGTGGGCCGGCCTCCACTTCTTCGAAGCCAAAGTCCAAAGCGATTTTTTTCAGTTGGTCAAATTCGAGCGGTGAATAATATCTCTTCACAGGGACATTGTTTTTTGTTGGCTGGAGATACTGGCCTACGGTGAGCAGATTGCAGCCTGCTCGGCGAAGGTCAGAAAAGGTCTGCAGGATGTCTTTGTTTGTCTCTCCAAGCCCAATCATCATGCCTGATTTCGTAATGGCGCCAAACTCCTTGGCTTTTTTTAATATCTTGAGGGACAATCGGTAATTTTCTTTTGGCCTGTTTATGACTGGATAGAGGGATTCGGGAACCTCCACGTTATGGTTGAGGATATCTGGCCGGGCGGCGATGACAGTCATTAATGCGTCTTCGCTTCCCCTAAAATCAGGAATCAGAACTTCAATCTTTGCCTCTGGAATTTTTTGTCTGACAGCTTTCAATGTTTCGGCGAATCGGGATGCCCCTCCGTCAGGAAGATCGTCACGGGTCACAGATGTGATCACCACATAGAGAAGGCCTAGGATTGAGGCCGCTTTAGTCACTCGAGATGCCTCGTCTTCTGATGGGGAGGAAGGAGTTCCTTTCTTTACTGCACAAAAGGCACAGCTTCTTGTGCAGGTATCACCCAAGATCAGGAAGGTCGCTGTCTTATGAGTCCAGCATTCAGAGATATTTGGGCATTTGGCGCTCTGGCAGATGGTATGCAAGTTTTTGCTCTTGAGGAGATTGGAGACGGAGAAGAAGTTTTGATGAGAGGGAAACCTAGTTTTCAGCCAGGATGGCTTTTTTTTGGTCTGTAATTCTGACGACGACAAAATCCTGCTTTTGCAAAAGTAAATTAATAAAAATGACTAATATCTAAGTGCTTTTTCTTATAAGGATAGACTTAATAATATTCGAAATCTCTTTCTCTCTTCAGGCGTCTTCTCATGCGTTTTCGAGCTAGGGCGTCCTTCATGCGTCTTTTTTCGCCGGGTTTGTAGTACACGGAATGCTTCTTGATTTCCTTGATTATGGCTTCTTGTTGAACTCTTCTCTTGAATCTTTTAAGTGCACTCTCGAGCGATTCGCCTTCTTCAACGACGACAAATGCCACAAAAAATCACCTCCTTATAAGATGATGTGTGAGTTTATCGAATTCCCAGGGTAATGTCAAGCACCGATTTAGTCGGGGAAGCATCTCTATTTCCGTGACAGTTAATTATGAAGGTGTAATCTGTGGGCTTCGGATGAAGAGGAACCGTCGCCGCACTTCTCAATTAGGTCAGATGTTTCCCTCATCACGGAAAGAGAGATACTTACTTTAGTGGACGATTTATTAATATGTGGTATTGGGAAGAAAAGAATTTTATAATTTTCACCTCGAAATCTTTAATTGGAGATTATGTCAAATGAATCACCATTTTAAATTGAAGGGATTGTCGGCATTAATATTTTTCCTGTTTTTTATTTCTTCAGCTTGGCCAAGTGATTTTGATGTTGAGGTAGATGAATTTTTTTCTGCATGGGATAAGGCAGATTCTCCGGGTTGTGCAGTGGCTGTTGTTAAGGACGGTCAAATTGTCTATAAGAATGGCTACGGGATGGCCAATCTGGAGCTTGGTGTACCGATTACGCCTATGTCGGTTTTTTACATCGGCTCTGTGTCCAAGCAGTTTGTGGCCATGTGCGTTGTTTTGCTGGCAGATGAAGGAAAACTTTCTCTTGATGACGATATTAGGAAATATGTGCCGGAGATGCCGGATTATGGAACGCCGATAACCATCCGTCACCTCATCCACCATACAGGAGGTATCCGCGATTATCTTGAGCTTGAGAATATCGCTGGCATCCCCTTTGGAACTTATCACGAGCAGGATGCGCTCGATCTGATTATTCATCAGAGGGAACTCAATTTCAAACCTGGTGAGGAAAATTCGTACAGTAATTCTGGCTATTTCCTGCTGGGAGTCATTATCAAGAGAGCCAGCGGAAAAAGCCTCAGGGAGTTTGCACAAGAAAACATCTTTAATCCACTGGGAATGAAAAACTCGCGATTTCATGATGACTATATGGAGCTCATGAAAAATAGAGCCACCGGTTATTATGATGTTGGTAAAGGAAACTACCGAAATTTTGTTTCTACGTTTGATTGTGTGGGATCGGGGGGACTGTTCACCTCTGTGGAAGATCTCTTTTTCTGGGATCAAAATTTTTATCACCATAAAGTTGGCGGAGAAGACGTGATCGAGCTCATGCATACGCAGGGAGTTCTGAACAATGGGAAAAAGTTGGATT
>Ga0224501_10003592_pt1 | contig 12226 bp, 10 predicted proteins | sample SF_Oct11_sed_USG_4_FD_169105 | JGI IMG/M metagenome (GOLD analysis project Ga0224501, IMG submission 169105) | Sediment microbial communities from San Francisco Bay, California, United States - SF_Oct11_sed_USGS_8_1 | ecosystem: Environmental > Aquatic > Marine > Sediment | place: USA... | reverse complement strand
GTTCCAAAAGAGTACTGGCCGTATGAAAGAGTAGTGTAGTTTGCGACAAGTTCAGCTCCGCGCCATAGAGTGATATTGACACCTTTGATGCCGTGCTCGTCAGGATCTTGCTTTCCGTTACCATTGAAATCATTGAAGACAATACCATAAATTGAAGAAAAGTCGGTTCTGTTCGTGTCCCCAAATTCGACAAAATAACTGCGACCGAGTTCGAAAACATTGACATTGATGTCGTCGAGTGTTGTGCTGCGCCACCCGGGCGGATTTTGCTCATTGACACGATAAACTCCAGTTTCGTTGACAACGAAGGCAAATGTTCCATCAAGCAGTTCATTTCCAGAAGTCATAGTGGTTGCGAGTAAATCACCGTCTTTATACAGGCTAACATTGGCATTGACGAGCTCAAGCCCAAGTTCACCTAACTCTCGCTCTCCATTGCTATTCATGTCATAAAAGACGATGCCATAAATGACTGCGAAATCTGAATCATTCGAGTATCCGAAATTGTTATCAGGGTAGACACCAGCTGCAGGCGGTCTGACAAATATGCTTTCGGGGGTTGTAGGGTACCATGCCGGGTCGGATGGACCCTCCGAAGTTATTCGGACATCAGTCCCAGGCTGGACCGCGAATTGGTACGCACCACCGGGATCCGTCATAACATTAATGACGTTACCATCTTCTATTTCCAGAGTCACGTTCACGTTGGGAATGCCCTGTTCAGTTGTTGCGTTGAAAACGCCATCTTCGTTTTCATCGTTAAATACGCATCCCATGATAACGGCAGCCGCACTCGATTGGACATCCCCAAAGATCGCAGTGTAGATATGACCCAACTCAACAGTAAAGTTACAATTGTCATTATCTATCTTGACTCCTGGATCTGGTATTGCGTTGGTGCTAACATACCCTGGAAGATTGATCTCAGTGACCGTGTAAACTCCTGGCTGGGTAACCAACATAAAGAAATTACCTTCAACGTCAGTCAGCTGCCAACTGACTAGTTCTCCTCCAAGATGAAGAGTCACATTGACACCGGGGATCACGGGTTCACTGCCATCCCGTATCCCGTTCGCCGATATCCCTCCCCCTGACCCGTTGTCGTCGAAGACCAACCCATGGATAACAGCTTCGAATTCTTGGACACCGTAGTAGTGGCTAATGTCAGAGTCAGAGAAGGTGGCGTCAATGGTCGCGTTAACCCACTCACCTGTGTTTATGTCATAGATAGTTGTGTTAAAGTGAGCAGCAGCGTTGACAGTAGCCGTGTTGTTGTATTGACCAGGAGCGGCAGTGTCGACCACCCAGACGATCATCGATTCGCCTGGAGCAAGCTCTCTTTTAGGGAGCAAATAAGTAATGTCGCCTAACTGGTCGTCAACCAAAACAATGTTTGTGAGGGTAATGGATCCAATGTTTTTGACGTTGTAAGTCCAAATTAGGCTCCCGTTGACAAGAATCGGGGGCCCAGGAGGACTGTCCGCGTCCACACCATTAGTATATTTCTTGATCTCAATGGGAGGTTTGTCTCCAAAGTTCACAACGCTTCCGTTAGGAACGGTATATGTGTAAGCAGTCACATTATTTGGAGTGGTGCTGACCCATCCAGGGGGATCTTCTTCAAACACTTGGATATAGGTCTCGGGGAGACTGTACAACAAATACTCACCATCTGAAGAAGTCATCTGAGACATACCAGTACTCACACGGACAATCACACCTGGGACGCCGGGTTCATCTGAATTCTGTAAACCATCACCGTCCTTATCATGAAACACGACACCCCAGACTTGTCCCACTGTGCTATTCAGGACATCTCCGAAGTCTGCTTTGTAGTAGTTGCCATACGCAACGTTAACCTTTACCTCATTGGCTGATATCCTGGAGACGTTGGTTCCGGGGATTGCATTGGTGCTAACATAGCCCGTAGGATCGGTCTCGACAACATAGTAAACACCCTCTCCGCTGTTCACATACAGTATGTAGTTGCCCGTCCAGTCGCCATGTCCAACCAATGATCCAGTCGTGGGACCGAAGCTGCCACTGTTAGACTCGTTACTATATACCCCTTTAACGTAGGCGCCTGCAAGAGGAGGTTCATCATCATTCACTCCATTAACATTAAGATCGTCGAAGACAACACCGTAGATTACAGCGCCTTCAAAATCCCCGAAGTCGTAGGGACTATCGTTCGAGCTACCAATCACAAGTGTGGTATTGATCCGGTTTGATGTGGTGCTGACATATTCAGCTGGATCTGTCTCCACGATCGTGTAGTTTCCGTTTTCAGACACCCTGAGTGTGTACTCGCCACAAGAACCGGTTGCAACAGAGTAGATCAAGCCAGTTTCGTTATACAGGCTCACTTGGACACTTGGTATAGCCAGCTCTCCCATGTCTCGGTTCCCGTCATGGTCCAGGTCATGGAAGACTGTACCATAGGCAACGCCAAAAGAACTATTGACCGGGGCATATCCAAAGTTTACAGAAATACTTTCGTTGAGTTCTACGCCAAAAAAGATGGTTCCAGGTGTGGTTCTGAACATACCCTCAACCAGATCTGCGGTTACATTTTGGGGTCCTGATTGGAAGGTCGCGAAGTTGTATGCGCCGTATGGGTTTGTTATTGCATTTGCAAGGCCGTGACCCAGCGTGACATTTACACCGGCAATGCCAATTTCCTCTGCGTCTATTATACCGTTACCATTGTCATCAAGGAACGCGATGCCAAAGATGGATGCTATGCTTGCATTCTGTGTGTCGCCAAAGTCCACTCTATGAGCGTTACCCAATTCAACTGGGACATGCACCTCATTCGGCGTGGTGCTGCGCCATCCAAACAGATCAGCCTCAACAACGCTGTAAACTCCAGGCTGGAACACAGGGAAGGAGAAAGCGCCACACGTATTGGTGGTCTCGGAGACGACTAGCCCGCTACCATTATAAAGACTCACATTCACCTCCGAGATACCCAACTCGCCTAAATCTCGCACTCCACTACCGTTAGTGTCATTGAACACGGTGCCATAGATGACAGAAAATTCAATGGATAATCCCGTTTTGGGGTTATCCAGATTCTCAGCCGAGTTGAGATTGATTTCCTCACTGTCAGTAGCGCAGAAAAGACTCAAATCGTTAAAATCATAGAGCCCTAGAGTGATACCGATCGATTCCCAACTCACATACATATGCACATAATACCCTTCAATTCGGAATCCAACGGAATCTATATCTCCTAAATTGGATCTCTGCGGTTCATCTTGGGCGTTGGGAACTAATGGCCCCAGGGTATTATACGATTGTTTGAAACCCGGCCATATTGAGAGGGCATTGTTTCGATAGTTATTTTTTTGGGTGATTTCCCAATCAGAATACTCTCCAGAGCCGTCCATATCTTTGATTAGGTATAACTCCCCCATACCATTGCCTTTAACGTCCGTACATTTAGGAAAGTCCTCTAAAAACAGCTTATATTCGGTGTCTCGAATATTGTTACCATCAATCCATGCAGGGTCTGTCGATTGATCTACGTCAAAATACCAGCTATATCTCGCATTCCGATAGTCGGGCCCATCCCATCCGGGCTTTTCAATTGTACTGACTTTAATGTATAGATAATTCGCGTCGTACTTCAACCAGATTTCACAGATATCGCGAAAATCATCTGTACCACATTGATCTAAATCGGTGTGAACGTGGACCCAGCCGTCGACCCACCAGCCTTCGGGGGGAGATTGGGTAGATGCGTTTACAGGACTAGGTGAATATGATAACCCTAAAACGATTAGGAAGATAAAGGACAACGCAAAGAGTAATCTCCTCCACCAACGTATGTCCAGACCCAACCTCATTGACTCAACCCCACAGGACTACCTACTGTAACGGCTCGACGCCCTTGGACGTCGCTTCGGCATCAGGTTCCCGTTTACCTCGATAGCCCTTACCTGAGAAGATGCCTATCAGGCCACCGATTGCTGCTGCTAGGAGAAACAATCCAGCCAAGTATCCCAGTGATATGCCTTCCGCAGCAGTACCAGGAGGCCCTTGCTCCCCTTGGTATCCCTTGATGTCTGTCACAGTGAAAGTTGCCAGCGCAACGTTGCCATTAGCATCCACAGCCTTCACCTCATGAATTCCTACGCCAGTCTGGTCATAGGCACTAATAATGCATGTAAACGTGCCATTCTCATCTGTGAAAACGTGAAGTGGAACAGTCGGAAGATGCTCATCGTCCCAGTAGACGTTGATGATCGAATTAGGGTTGAAGCCCAACCCCTCAATGGTGATGGTTGACACGCCTTCCTCGGGGTTGAGGACGATAGACGCTGACAGCGCATTGGCGGGCATGAAAGACAAGTTTTTCAGAAGTAAGAGGCTAATAAAGAGCGTCCCCATGAATTTGAAATAACTAGTGGTATTTGACAAGATCATCCTCCTCTCTCTTTTAGACCATGTAATAACGTAGTTCCACTATTTATATAAAAGTATAACAAAATATTCGACCTATCTATAAACAGGGAATATGTCCTTCTGTGTACATAAACTAATGAATGTTCTCGCTACCTGACTCTCTTGGTGGGGTCGCGGGGATTTGAACCCCGGACCTCGCACGCCCCAGGCGCGAATCTTAGACCAAACTGGACCACGACCCCAATAGACTTGATCCGCTACCTCAAATTATTGAACAGCAGGTCTCGAATATAACAGCTTTTTCTTTCTAAAAGGTTTGCGCGCGCGTTTAAGTGACAGCAACGACTGCTTCAAGTTGCAGCGGCATCCGTAGATGACGAGGCTGGCTTAAAGATTTTCTCCAAGATAATAAAGGCCAAGAAAGAAATCACGATCCAAAATGCGGCGTCTATCACAAGGCTAGTCCATGTATATTCAGTGGGCCCGTTTAAAGCAGTCACTCGCCAGACTAGAGGGTAACCGTAATATTTGTATTCCATTATGCTAAATTCCGGCTGCCATGTCTCAATAAGCCCCGTAGCCGTCGATAAAACGACTCCGAAAACTATCGCCACAATTAGGGACCTCAACCTTAGAGTTTGCGACGTCAACTCCATCACCGACGATCTCAAATGTAAACTATCCTCTAATAATACTATTTTTTAGAACAGCCATTCTGAATACGCCCCCGATCCTTAACTAGCCATAACAAACTTTGCAGTTTTTCCTTCTAAACGTTGCGAAGCCCGCACACACCCAAGGTTTTTTCGAAGTTTTCTCGTGTGCGCTGTTGTTTGTAGGTCCTTAAGGCTCTGATCAGCTCTTCTCGGTTGATTTCGCCGATTTTCTTTTTTATCGTTTTTGCGGCTTGGCTTCCTATGAAAAGATATTGGCAGATGGAGGTTACGTTGGAAACTCTTCGGTGGAGACTGGCTGTTTCGAAGTCCACTAGGCATGGGTTGTCGCTTGAGTCTACTATAACATGTTTTGGAGCTCTGCTTAGCTCCCCGTGATCCAGACCCGACTCGTCCAGTCTCCAGCACTGCTCCAAAACTTCTCGTAAGACCCGTCGAATCCTAGACCTCGTTCCTCTTCCTTCAAGCATTTCAACCCATTGAGGAAGCAATGTTCCTTCAACAAACTCCATCAGAATGAAATTTTTAGTGGTGCCCAGCAGACGCGGTCCAACGCCAACGGCGTTCGCCCTCCTCAACATTTCTGCTTCACGCTGCATCCCAGCTCGGTCCGCGTCCACCCTCCGAACCTTCAGCGCAGCTTTTCCCCGATCAGTGAGGGCAACAATAACAATGCCAACGCAACCCTTGCCCAAAACGGGCACATCAAAAGCAGTTTTCCCTCCAGCAAACTCTACCGCCTTAACACCAATCTTCTTCAGCTCCTTGACGCGGCGCCTCAGCTCCCTCAGATCATACCTCGGGTAGCATATGACCCTGCCGTGTCTTTCATCCAGAAGCTGCGTCAAGGGCACAGTTTCGCTCTGTTGCAAGGAACCACCCCGATGAGAGTAGCCAAGATATCAATGACAGAAACTATCTCTTAAACCAATACAATGTTTCTCCTCCGAAAATCAGTATGCGACGATTCGGCTCCAAAACGGAGGGTAGATTATGAGTGGAAGACTCGTCGCGCTGCCTCGACTCCGGTTCCGACCTGCACAGGATACTGAAGAGCACTCAATGCGTCTTCGAGGGCTTCGATGGTCGGAATGGTTTCTTTTTCAGAGATGATTCCCAAGCATCCGATCCTTATAATTGATTCCTTGAGCTTGCTCTGGCCCCCAGCCACCGAGACCTTGTGTTGTTCCCTCATGATCTTTCGAAGCTCTGTGTTATTCACCCCAGCGGGCATGTTGACGGCGATAACAGTGTTGGAACGAACCTTTTCGTTTGGGAAGGGCTTCAGTTTTAATGCTTCCACAGCCTTGTAGAATGCTCTGGCGCAGGTTGAGTGTCGTTTAAACCGTTTCTCCAGTCCCTCCTCACGTATCATCTTTAGGGCTTCGTCTAACGCGTAGAAAAGCGGCACTGCCGGAGTGTATGGAGTTTCATTTTTTGCGCTGAACTCCTTCATCTTAACCAGGTCGAAATAGTAGGGTCTAGCCGCCGTTTTTTCTATGACTTCCCAAGCTCGGTCGCTCACGGAAACCATTGCTAACCCTGGCGGGCAGGCTAGGCACTTCTGACTTCCTACAACGCAGACGTCTATGCCCCACTCGTCCACGGGTAGACGGTCTCCTCCCAGCACGGAAATCGCGTCCACCACGAGGATGAGGTTGTTTTCCCTAGCTATTCTCCCGATTTTGGGGAGGTCGCGCACGGTGACACCTGTGGACGTCTCGTTGTACATTAGAGCTATAGCCTTCACGTCCCCTTCTTTCTCCACGATATGCTCTATCTGCTCTGCTGTGGGAGCCTCACCCCACTTCAGCGGCAACTCCACAGGCTTCCCGCCGCAGCGAACAATTTTTTCCTTCATTCTCTGGCTGAACACGCCGAAAACCGGGATGATTACCTTGTCGTTGGGGTTAACTATGTTACTGATGGCGCAGTAAACTCCACCTGTGCCTGAAGATGTCAGCACGAAAACGTCGTTTTTTGTTTGGAAAACGTACCGTAGATTGTTCAGTATGCTCTGGTGTAGAGCGTGAAATTCCGGTTCTCTGTGACTGATTATGGGTTTTGTCATAGCTTGCATAACTCGATCTGAGAGGTTAGTGGGTCCGGGCAACATTATGAGGCTCTTTTTCGTTTCCAAGCTAAGGTTACTCTCCCTGCAAAGTGGAACAAATAACAAGGAATGCGCGTCATCATTTATTAAGTCTTAAGGTGAGATCAAGTCTAGACTGGTCTCGGCTAATTTTCGGCTTTTCGCCAATGCGTAGCCAATTGCCAGTCCAGCTGCCAGTCCACCGAAATGCGCAAAAAGATTAACCTGTCTACCAGAGGTTATCAATAAAAGGAAAAATGAAAACATTAATGCGCCCATGATTGATTGTCCCAGCGTTTGCCCTAGATACATCACACACGCACCTAACATTCCAAATATTGCACCTGAAGCCCCAGCTGAAACCGTTGAGGGACCCATCAACAGAGTCAACAAGTTGCCACACAGTCCACCCGCAAAATAGATGAAGAAAAACTCTTTCTCGCTAAACAGCTCCTCACCTCTAACACCGAATATAAAAAGAAAAAGCATGTTGCCAAGAAAATGAAGCAGATCAACATGAATAAACATGGCTGTAAAGAGTTGCCACAATCCACCACTCATAACGAACCTGTTATCTTGCCCCAAAATTATAAGGATTTCACGATTTGTGTAAAGGAAATTGCCGCCAACCACCGATGTGAATGCGTAAACCGCTAAGTTTATGCCGATTAACGCTTTTGTGGACGTAAGTTTGAACAATTTCGCTTCACCCTAACCAATCTTGCCAAAGAGTTAGATGATGTCGGTTTTGGCTAGGTCCCGCAGCCGCTCCACACCATCAATCTCTTTGATAAACTGAACCACACTGCTTGGAAGTAGTTCCTCCCAATTTTTTCCATTCAACATTCTTTTTCGTATCTCGGTGGCTGAGTAAAGCTCTCGCTTGTGGAAAGGCACCGGTCTAACCTCGTAGCTGGCTTCGATGAAAAGTCGGCGGGTAAGCGGGTCATTTGTGTACACTACAGTGAATTTTGGTGTGTAGCCTATGACTTGGGCAACCCAAGTAATGTGTACGTGCACGTCGGGCACTGGAACAATCCAGTATCGCGAAGGCGAGATTCTTTCTTCCTCTAGGGCTCTACGGATCATAGTGACGCGTTCGCCTGCTGTGAATGGGTTGTCCGTTCTGTGACTGTACTGTGAGCTACCTACCACGATCACCAGTTCATCAAGCTTTTTCAGGATTTCCTTGACAGCCTTTAGGTGGCCCATGTGAAAGGGCTGGAACCTTCCCACGAAAAGTCCGCGCTTCACCATGGCTTCTTCCATCCAGAGACTCAATGTGGATATCGCATACGAGGACTTAATCTTTGTCCATCCTCAGTCTTCCCGTCTGGTGGACATCCATAAGATGTACTCGCTTGTCGAAGAGAATGTTTCGTCGAGATAGTTCGCAAAGACTCCGCTGACGTAAGCGTCGCGGCCTAATTCAGACTTCCAGTGTTCAAGCCAGTTGTTGATCTCTACTGAAACATTTTTACTGACTAGGTTTCCAGTGTCATCGGACGTGAAGTAGTGACCCGCGGGATCAAGTATCGTCAGTTCGTTCTCTCCAACAGGTATCTGCACACCCATGTGCCCTTTGTTTGAATTCGCTAGCGTGATGCATTCCGTCCAATGTTCCCCTTCGGTGAAGCGCAGTATCATGGAGCACAGTAAGATAGCCATGTCCTCGCAGTCTCCTTTCCCAAGGCTTAACGTCTCGTTTGGGAACTGCCACATTTCATCGTGGTACTCAGTGTTTCCTGACAACTCAGTTGGAAGTGTTGGGAAGAGGCCGTCGTATCTGTACTCAATTTGGTTTATTACCCAATTGTACATGGCTTTCACGTCTTCCCAGAATTCGTCCCAATTTGACGGGTCACTCCAGCCGCCAGTTATCTCGGTGACGATTTGTTCTACGGACGAGTTGTATGGTGTAATGAAGTTGGAGGCGTTGTTATGTTGACTGCGCTGGTTGATCCGATGTCTCAGTTGGTCATATTCTGATTGAAACAGAAAGTTTTGTGTTTCCAGCGCATCGTATTCGTGAGTTAAAGAGTTGTGTTTTAACCTCAACAAGTTATACTCCAAGCTCGAATTAAGGTGGAGAACTCCCTGAGCGACAATGACCAACACCAGAACCACGACTATGACGTGCCATCTATGTAGGCGAGGACGTTTTATTTCAGGCGGAGGTATCGCAGGGATTTGAACCTCTTCATCGTAATCTACAGAAGACTTCATTTTCACGATTTCTCCTTCAATCACTTCATGAAACGTGTTTTCTAAAAATAATATGTTTTATGAATTCTGACTCAACGAAGGTGAAACATGCGCTTCACTTTTATAGTAAACATCTATAAAGGTTAAATTTAATAGTGTCTCAGCACATTGTTCCATGGAACTGGAGGAGTAAGAATTGCACGAACAAGCACAACCGCCATATTTATTTATTCCAGGCGCCACCACGGTGGGCGTAGTCTGCTCTGACGGTGTGATCTTAGCCTCTGAGAAAAGAGTCTCTTACGGCTCTCTAGTAGTCAGCAGGGTTGGAAAGAAGGTCTTCAAGGTAGCTGACCAAATCGGTGCCGCCTGCGCGGGTTTGGTTTCTGACATGCAGATCCTGATTCGAGAGGTGGAGGCCTATGCGAACCTGTTTAGGCTGGATGCTGGAAGACCTATACCCGTTAAGTCGGTTGCTAAGGTTATGTCCAATCTCCTTTTCAACCGGAGGCTTGTTCCATTGATCACACAGACTATTGTGGGTGGGATGGACGAGGATGGAGCGTCGATTTATGCGTTGGACATTCTGGGATCGGTTATACCTGACAAGTTCGCCGCGGTTGGTTCTGGAGCCGAGATTGCTATCGGGGTTCTGGAAGAAGGATATAAAGAGAACATGCCTATTAAGGAAGCGAAAGAACTTGTGGTGAGAGCCGTAAAGTCGGCGGTGAGCCGAGACATCATGAGCGGCGATGGCATAGACTTTCTCCTGATCACTAAAGAGGGAATTCAAGAAGAATCCATAAAGTTCTAGACGGATTTCCGTAGTATTTTAGCTCATACTCTACCTATTGATAACGTCGGAACAATGAGAGATAGTAGAGTGTTTACTTCATCTTGCTTGATATTCGTATTCAATGAAACAGTTACTTTGATTATATACATTAAACTAGTTCTTTGATTGTTTGTTCAAGACTTGGCCTTTTTCTTCTTTTTTGCCCTTCTTTTTCTATCTTCTGAAAAAAACCACAGAAGTGGCATACGTGGCATTCTCCCCGATGTCTGTACGCCTAGAAGCATTTCCTGCCATATTCGGGAACGACATTTAGAACAATAGCCGTTGTATCTTCTGGCTTGCGAATCTGGAATGTCTATTCCACAAGTCTTACAACTAAGCATTGTCCTACAAATACTAATCAGGTAAAGATATATATAAACAAGGAGTCATCGGTGTTACCCTACATATGTTTCCTATTCAAAATCTATAGAAGATTGCTCCTCAAGCTAAAAATAGGAGTTGCAACACTGTGTTTAACTGAGGAAGAGTGGAGATTGAATGGGAAAATAGTAATGGGAATAGTGTTGACGCTGTTTCTGACGTTGCCATTAGTCACAGGTATTAGTGAGCGAAGCAACTTAGTTGAAGAATCGAGGTCTGTAGTCAAAAAGGTGGGTGTAGTCAAAGAGATAGGCATCGGAGTCTATTGGGATAGCGGCTGCAGTAGCCCGGTTTCTTTTGTTGATTGGGGCGATATTGCACCTGGGTCAAGCAAGAATATCAGTGTTTTTATGAGAAACGATGGGAATACCTCTGTCAATCTTTTTATATATACATCCAATTGGAATCCTTCAGAAGCAGCCGATTTCGTTCATCTCACCTGGAACTATACAGGAGAAATCATAGAAGAATTCCATGTCCTTCCGGCCACACTTTCTCTTCATGCCCAAGCTGACATAAGAGGGATTTCTACTGTCGCTTTTGACGCAAACATTGGGGTTGCACAAGAATCGATCAAGACGGTAGTTAGCATAGCTATGTTTGCTTCCATAAGTCCCCCAACTTGGACTGTAGACGTAGACCCTGATGCATTGAACTTGAAGAGTAAGGGTAGGTGGGTTACCTGTTACATCGAGGTTTCAGAAGGTTATAATGTAAGCGACATAGACCGAACCACTTTAGTGCTAAATGGCACTATTCCTGTTGATAAATTCTGGGTGGATAAACCACTAGAATCTGTCGTTGGTGACTATGATAATGACACTCTTTCAGATCTAATGGTTAAGTTTGATAGACAAGCTCTAATAGAATACCTTAGAACAAAAGGAATTACGGATGCTGAAGTAACATTAGCAATAACTGGGGAAGCTAATGGAATATCATTCGAAGCTACAGACACAATCAAGGTAATAGGTCAATAAAACAACTTCTTTCCTTTTTTGGATCATAAACATCCAATACTGATGTTTCTTCCAAAATTCTATTAGTTCTTTTTATGACATCATTTAGCATAACACTGTGTGTTGAAAACGAGAAAATGGGATTATAGATCTGTCTACGAAAAACAAGAGAGATCTAGAAAGAGTGCGCGCATGTGTTTTTGAAAAGCTGGGTAATTTGAGGGCGCAACCGTCGGGTGTTGTCCTTAGACTTTTGAGTGTTGCTGTGAAAATTTCTGTTTGAAAAACGTAGACCCCCTCCTCCCTACCCTCTCTCCACATACCTCGCCTGCTAGGCTTGCAATACCGAAAAATACTGTTTTTACATCCCATTCGATGCCAAACAGAGGTTGCGCGCTAGGGCATAGAGTTGCAAGCCGATCCGAAGTATTCTTAAGGATATATAAAAGGAGGGAGGCGGAAGCGCGCTACTTAGGCTGCTGCTGGGTGACGCAGTGAACTCCCCCGCCTGCTCGGACCAATGGACCAATTTCGATGGAAATAATGGTCTTGCCTGGGTAAAGCTCTTCCATCGTTTCTTTTTCTAAGGAAGTCATAGGAGTGGTCACGTAACCAGCAATAACTTTCCTGTTGAAAATTAGACAGTTCACAAACGTCCATCTAAATC
>Ga0224501_10003591_pt1 | contig 12227 bp, 9 predicted proteins | sample SF_Oct11_sed_USG_4_FD_169105 | JGI IMG/M metagenome (GOLD analysis project Ga0224501, IMG submission 169105) | Sediment microbial communities from San Francisco Bay, California, United States - SF_Oct11_sed_USGS_8_1 | ecosystem: Environmental > Aquatic > Marine > Sediment | place: USA... | reverse complement strand
ATAGGGTCACAGTGCCCCTGAGCTTTTAGATTCTTTCTGTTTACTTTATTGCCATGAAGGCTGTATGAACTTTGACAATGCAGCTGTGTAGTGTAGAAAATTTTCTTTGTGTAATAGCCAACTTCCTTTGATTAGTCACGTATATTTTTCTGAATGTGTGATCATGTTTTCCTTATTTGTCATTGGTGAAAACCGGTGTCATTATCCTGACATATTGACATTTCTTACAGCTATCTACCTGTATCACATCGTGGAGCTGGACTTGATGAAAATAAAGAGTGGCTCTGCCTTTATCCTTAACCATTTACAAAGTATGTATCACATTCATAGAACAGTTGATACCACAGACACATTAACTCATGGACATATAATGTGTATTGATTTATTGTGTATTTATGACCACAATACCTACGCTGGTGCAGAAAACTGAGGTAATATTTTGCCAACTTGGAACAGGAAATGCCTACATGTCAAGGCCTAAACAATCCCTCTAAGGCTTAGATCTAGACTAGATACTGATAAACTCTGATGCACTTGTAGATTTTCCCAAACTATCTGATATACGTTTTATGACTTATAATTATTTTTGTAGCCTGCAATATGGAGACTGATTGTGCATCGTGCGTAGCACTTCAGCCTAAAAGTGATGGCCTCTGTACATGGTGCAGTCAGCTCTCTAGGTGCTCCAATGGCTTCGACAGGAAAACACATTCATGGCGGAATGCAAGCTGTCACATTGAGGTTGGTAACGCTTTCAAAGATGGATGGTGACTGTTTGCAGTTTGTTTCATCGCGAAGACTCTTGAGCAAATGATGTTGAGTAGTGTTACTGATTTTGAAATCAAACCAATTACAGAGATTAATTTTTTTACCCTCGGAACAGATGGTTCACTACTACATGGTTGGTGCTGGAACCCATCTATCTTTATTTCGTTTTTCCTATGGTATTAGATGACACATTCAACTGCTAGAGATTGAGTTCATACGAAAACTGCAGAGCGTTATATTAGGTTGTGTTGTTAGAACCACTAGCCCCAAACCCCGACCTCTCACATCACAAAAGTTTGCTCCAACTCTATGGAGTGCGAGGCAACAGAATTCTTTAAAACCTCTATGGAAATTATCTTGTTACAGTGAAACTCGCTTAACTCGACCTCGGATAACTCGAAAACTTGCTTAACTCTAACCAAATTTTATGGTCCCTGCCTGGGTAATGATAATTTTCTGGGTATATCTCAAATCTTTAGTCATAACTCGAACTGATAAACCGTGGGTTAGTGCCATCAAACTACCTTTTCTGTGACTGGATGTGTTTACATTCTTGTGTAACAAGTTTAATTTCATTGTTTTCTTTTCATATGAGAAGAAAATCTTTAGAAAATTTTAAAAAGTTTAGCGAGGAAATGGAATACACTGGAGTGAAATGGACTCGCTACGGTGGCTACATGGCTAAAGCAAAGGGAGAGCATAACTCATAACTCATTCGAGTTATCCAAGTTTCACTGTATTTGTTTTTCTATAAAAAGCATCTCAATCATTTCTCGGGACTGAGCTCACTGTTTGATGTCTGTGAACATTTGAATTTTGTTCTAGTCAACTACCGAGTGCTCGGTTATAGAGGACACCACACCGGAGGTGAGTCCCATCACCCAAACCTTAACTACTCATTTCCATCACTCCCCAACAACAGTGCAGACCACAACAACCACAACAACAACAACAACAACAACCACAGCAACAACCACTGCTACACATACATGGCCTACTTCTGCACCGATGAGCAGTTCTACTAAAGTTGTGAGCTCATCGGTAAGTACCAAAGAACCATCTTTACCTAATACCACTGTCTTACTAAATACCACTACACTCAGCTCCATCATCACAACCAAACCAGTCTCGTCAGCAGCGGTCACAAATACCACAATAGCAGTAAACAGAACTAACGCTGCTATCGCATCTACCCAAATAATAACAAAAACACAACCAACACCGAAGATAACATCTGGGCAAGACTTTACCACAAATTATGCTACAACAAACGATTCGTTGGAAAATTTCACCAAATCTGATGTTTCATCGACAACAGACACCTCACTGTGGAACAATCATACCTCAATGACACCAGCAACATCAACACAACCAACAACAACAAAAATATATACAATAACAACAACTACACCACCACCAACAACAACTGTGCATACAACAAAGGCAACACCAACAACAACAGACACATCTACAACAGCAACAAAAACTACACTGCCAACAACATCAGCAGCACATACAGCAAAGGCAATGACAACAACAACAGCAGATGCATCTACAACAGCAACAAAAACTACACCAACAACAACAGCAGCACATACAACAAAGGTAGCATCATCTAGGCCGCAACCAACAACAGAAACATCTACACCCTCAACACCTTTACCCTCACTATCACTGACACTTCGAACATCTGATCCGCTTGCATCATCCCAGACAAGCAGAAATTCGAACCAAGATGGAGCCATTACCATCACTACTAGCCAAAAACTGGTCAGTACTGACACTCACATGGCGGCAACATCACAAGCACCTGCTAGTAGTGACAGCACTCACTCCCGTACAGCTCTACTGTCCGCTGTGGTAAGCGGTGGTATTGTCCCAATGCGTGATCCAGTTGTACACATTTTCTCTCTTTCTGTCTGTGTAATAGTTTTCCATTATCCTTTGATCTTTTATGACCTGCCATGTTATATACCCCTTCTCTTGGAAGATTTCGCTGTGCTTCCGCACGTGTGTCGTGTCAAAGAACATGATTATTATTATGTATTAGTTTTTGTAGATTGACCGTCAAATCGATGGTATAATTTACCATCTATACGCCGTCCTCTGCTGTATGGGGGTATTCTAAACGGTCTGTTTTTCTTTTCTTTTAAGGATACTTTAACTAATCCTTGGGTGAATCCTAAAGTCACTGGAACTTCTGATGTAACAACAGCGGCATCGCCCTGTGCTACCCAGGTAAGACCATGTCTCGTGTCCCCACCAACTCAGGTGTGCATAGTAATCCTAATGCTCTGTTACACCGGCTGATCAATGATATTCGACATAGTTATGCCCCCGTTTAAACTGTTTGACCCCCGTTTAGCTCAGCATTTTCAAGGGTACGTTATGAGGTGATTTTCTACTTGCCCCACAGAGAAGGTAACTCTATCGTGATCCCAAACCGACGAGGGTGTTGTAAAAGACAAAATTTTGCCCGAATCGGGAGTTGAACAAGGGAACCCTGATACAAAGCCCAATTTGCTGTCTCCACTAAGCCATCAATTCTGTGGCTGATGGCCTAGTCCCCTCACCTTCTTTAAAGGAAATGAGCATATTCTTTCCCTGGCACACTGTAAGTTAAATGAATTACCACCAAATCATCACATGCATTTTATCCGGTTGTGTTGCGGGCCATTTTGTCTGATTGGCCAAGGGATCGTGATGGGTATTATTGCCGACAGGAGAACATATATATGTTAGTCGATCTGCTGACAGCTGAACAGTCGCCATGACTGACTGTGCACCAAGTTTATCTCCCAGCCATTCTACTGCCACAATACTATATCTGATGAGCCGTTTGGAGTGTAGACCTTTAGGGTAAATAACACACCTATAGAAATCAGATGTAATAGATCCTTTGGCGTTATTTCCACAGGTCGGGGATAATTCTGTTGGGTGCTCAATGGAGTCAGCTGCATCCTCGCAACAAACTAAGACTACCAATAGTGAGTATTCCTTTTTACTAGTAAAATAGTGTATATGGTAAACCCCGTACTCCATCAGACTAAAGTTGAAAGTCCCTTCAGCCGAAATTGGATGGGAAAATTATGAAACTTTATCGCTTCTGAAATGAAAATGGTTTCAGCAAAATATATGTCAGTTTTGAACACAGACAATAATAATGACCAGTTTAATATGCTATGTTGCCCTTTTGCTCCTTTGTAAGGGTAAGATCTGATTCCTTTTTCTAACAGTTTTTCAACACTTCGTTATCTCTTCTGTTGTAGCTGGCTTGGCAACCAATGATAAGATCGCAATAATCATTGGTGTTTTTCTCGGAGTCGCTGTCTCGAGCCTCGTAGCATTCTTTGTATACGCATATAAAAACCCCAACAGCACTTCAGGAGTGTGGCTTATACAGGTACTCTAGCATAACATCGAAGTTTCTGTTCAATTTTTACTAATTGTAGGAACAAAATACAAGTGCAAGATTTATGGGACTTTCTCCATCAATCACCCTTTTACAACATGGCTAAGTAGTCTTCAGTAATGAAACTATGTGTAACATACCTTCCATACTTCTTTTATTACCAAATGAGTATGGTACCGGATACCGGACCATTCGTTACCCAACACATGAAGCATGGAAGATAAATAACTGCTCGTGGCAGGAGGGTCGGCCGCTGATGTAAATTCAGAGTGTTGCAAACGCATTATGCTGACTGGGCACTGATAGTAGTTGAACCTTATCTCAAGCGCATAATGAAAAGACGTGAAAAATATAATTCGCTCACTATTGGATGTTTCAGGACAGACTAACACACTAGACTCATGATTTTTATTCAGTAATAAACCTGAACTTTCCCGTGTTAATTGGTATGGAAGGCCGCTCAAATTCGATGATCTTAGAGCCTTCTTACTCAGCTAATCTGATGAATAAGCGCTACTTTCAAATATGTCTGAAAATTCCTATTGCGTTCCACATATGCAGTCACGTGTTGCTATATGAGAGATATATGTTTTAATCTGAATAATGTTCATTGCAGAATCGACCAAGTGAGATCTTACGCAAAATACGAGAAAGAAAACAACCCAGTGATCGGTATCGCCTAGATGAGCAGACATTACCTAATGTTGCTTATGAGAGCTCAATCTAATAGTCTTTATGCAGTAAAAACACATTCCAGCCCGTACCCCACCAAATGCGAAAGACCTAAATCACTTTGCTAAATGTGACAAAAGTGGAGTTGTCCTCTCACAAATCAAAGGTGGTCTTACTTTCAGGCGGGTAACCAAATTAGCACATGGTCAGGGGCAGTAAAACATTCCCCCCCCCCTCCTGCTGCTAGTAATGATGATTGTAACGTGTTATTGATTGCAGTTCGCTTATATTTGTGTTTTTGTTAGCAATGGTTTTTGATCTGAAGAGCTCCTCGATCAGGTAATGGGTCCAATTAAGCTTGTATTTAGTCCCTATGAGAAAGGCCAATTTTCGAACCAAAACATACGCCCCTTTACCTTCTCTGAAAGATGCAAATGAAAACGCCATTGCTTGCTGATATATTATTTCATTATTATTATTAGTACCTGTGGTCTAGTAAAAGCTTTCGTGCACACAATCCTTATTTTTCTATGATATTTTCGTGACAATCTCAGTTATTTTTTTTATAACCGATCTGATAGGTCAATTCACTCCTATGCAACCCTGTGATGTGCACTCTATGCTGCAATTTCTGTGATGAAATAAATACTCATCAACCCATCTTATGTTGAGTTAATGATCTTCCTGGCGGCCATGGGGCTGCTGTTGGTTGGCGGGCTGTTGAAGTCTCAATATTCTGCTCACTGATATGAGTGATGATCAGCAATCAGTACGCAGCACAAAACTGACCCCACAGGCGTCTGACGGTTGTGACATCATCAAAACAGAACAGTTTTAATGGACTCGCTGTAAATTTCATGGAAAAAGTAGACAATTTCGCAAATTGGATGCGCACTAAATAAGAGTTGTTGACTCTTTGACATGACGGTAAGACAACTTGTGATAGAAAAGCCGCGTATCCTGTGTGGTGCCACAGGTGCACCAGTTTGCTTGATCTTAACACTGGTGATTGCCTGTCCATATATTCATATCTATGAGTATGCTGCCCCGTAACTTTGCCAATATTTACTGTTTGCAATCATAGGCATCATGCACTAATACGCGCATTGGTTGCAAAATATATCTATGTACCCGCCCTGGATTTTCGCATTGTTTTAGCTAATAACGTCATCACTTTGTAACTAACCTAGAAATAAAGACAAGGGTGAGCTGCACTATTGCTGTGTAAGTAAAAATCGCTGACTAACAAATCCTCGGCGCTTCCATAAGGAAACAGACATGCATGAAATGAAACCCCTGTTGCCATTCGTTATCAACTTAGATGGCTTTGATTGTCTGGGGGATTTATTTCCAAAGCAGGGCGTCCCTTACGATCAGTGGAATATGCATTGTCATTGGTCATTGTTGACAATCAATCATAGAGAAAAAAAACAGTACATACTTCCCAGTGACATGCTTTATGTCACTGATACAGCCTCACCGCTGTGAAATCTTTCACTCATGCAGACTTTGAACATACTATAAATCACCACTGAAAATGTTCTTTTATCCAATGCCTATAGGTGAATGCCTGTATCTGGTAACAAAGCCATATAACAACTATAATTTATTCTAGTATGACTGTTGCAATGGCAGCGAAAAATAAAGCGAGGATTTTTTTACCAAAATAGAAAGAAAATTGATTGTGTTTGTTGCGCGCTTCACCATTAGAATTGGTACTGCAGCAAAAACATCATTATGTTCACATTATTCATTGGTCCAGAAATGATTCATAGCCCCACATATGAAAAAGCTCCATTTTATTCCCACTGAGATAGGCTATTCATCATTCTGAAGCACAGGCACTCACATTTACACATACTACATAGCATATAGACCAGGCTTAGAACGTGGCGACAAAGGATCCATACTCACATCAGTGTCATGAATTCATTTATGTCACCAAAGGTATAATCTTTTATGTCACTGCCCACACGGAATATTCCATGCATACCCGCCATACGCTAGAGAGATCCGAGTTATACATAGTGTTATCCCCCCTCAACCAACCAGCATAACCACATGTTAAGGGGCGGTGCCCCAAGACCACGGAATATTCTGTGCCTGGACGAACATCATGGCAGGTTCCACAGCCCCATGTGTTGCTCACGCTCTCTTTACCCCTAACCTGGAAGAAGTTGCTTCTGGTAAGTTTTAGGTACTTCGGTGATGCGGTGGCCGAGTTCCGAATACGCTCTTCACTGAATTGGTTTACCGCGTCTACGTTACTCACCATGACCGTGACGTGACGGGTGTTCAGTCAGACTCAGTTGCTGATCCGCGATCAGTGATTGGGCCAGTCGGCCTCTTGCAGATCAACCATTCATTGAATGACTGAGTTGTTGTATTGCGCTTGCAACTAAACCTCCACCAACTAGTTACTAGGCCTCAGGATTTGCAGTTTCACAGTTGCCGTCTCGCAACCAAATGAGCATGATGATTCTGGATGGTAGATTCAGTGAAAACCTAAACTATCCTAATTCATTAATCACTGACACTGACTGGTGTGAATTATAACTATAATCTTGCACCCAAGGAGTTGGGGTACCAAGATTCAGCACCACTAGTCTACATTTGTTCTTGTCTTCTGTTTGTTATCCCCCATCAGCATTATAATAGTATCATGTTGTACTTGTAGTTGTAGTAGCACTTAGCGGAGTAGTATGGCATTTAATTCCGCTTTCTCTTCTACTCCTCTCTTTTCGGTTAACTATGATGATTCTGGCCAAGTGATCCACTCGGTGAAAATAATCATAAGTTACTCTATAAACTCAAAGGGCACCAAAGCTCCATCTACAATAGGCATTTTGTTATCTTCTGTGTGTTGTCAGTGTAGTTATTTTGTGATTGCATTTCGCGAAATGGTATACTACACAGTGAGCTTTCTCCACTGTTTCAGAATTATTAAATTATATCTTTAATAAAGCTAATATCGCACGTCCTGTAAATGTTATCAACAGTCTGTTGCAGTTTTGCAGAAGGGCTTGGCTAGTCACTTTGCTGATGTGAGCGTTGCTGTAGTTGACTGCCCAGACCTGTCCCAGAAGCCATATTATCTGGCTAAGAAAGGTAAATTATCCATCCTCCCATTAACCCTTTTCTAAAACCATTGAAAAGATTAGTGCAGCTTGGCCCATATATGCATCAGGAAAATACCCGCACCTGCCTCTGTATGGCCACAATCTATGGAAGCCGAGCTGTGCCACTTCAATCTCTTGCCGAACTGCGCCAATCATAACGTGATTGGCGCAACTTGTCTACCACTGTAGCCGATCTGCGCCAATCAACGTTTGTCACTAGCCGAGCTGTGCCAATCCAAATTCGTAACTAGTCGAGCTCCGCCAATCAAATTTCCTTTCTGCTAACGATGTGTAATGCCGAAAGAAGGCAACTCTTACATATTGTTAGACTGATTAGTTAGTCAGTCGGTATGTTGGCCTGTTGGAAGCGCGAAATTTAGCGATTCGGTTTCATTTACATGTGCAGACATCAATTACCGTGCAGGCGTATACCCACAGCTGAAAAGCCTAGCAGTTTTTCAATACACAGAATAGCTACATATACTCGTTATAAGTTCCAAAATGATGTCCACTTTTTGAGCGGTTATTATTCATACCAAATAGTGAATAGTCTGGAAATCAGGCTATATACCTGAAGAGTTGCCTTCTCTCGGAATTACCCATCGTCGGTAAAAAAGGAAATTTGATTGGCAGAGCTTGGCTAGTTACAAAATTTGATTGGCACAGTTCGGCTAGCAACAAAAGTTGCTTGGCGCAGATCGGCTACAGTGGTAGTCGAGCTGTGCCAATCATACTATGGTTGGCGCAGTTCGGCAAGAGACTGAAATTGTGGCGCAGCTCGGCTTCCATACACAATCTACATGTTGCAGGCCTGAATGGTTCTCAGAAGGTTGTCGATATTGGAGGACCCCCTTATCTTCTGCCATTAGTTCGAAGAGACAAGGTAAAGTTCATAAGATGACAGAAAAAACCAAAACAACATAGACTGATCTCGGTTCAATTTTTCAATGAGCCTTCGACCACATGATTATTTGCCCACTGGTACCAATACCCATAAGCTAGCACCTGGATACAGACCACCAATCTCGCCAATTCCAGATTGTAGTACATTATTCTCATGCTCGGCTCAGTTGATTGCGATTGCAGCTCAAGACTTAGATTGACTATTTACATCCTGCAACGATGCCCTGCCAATAGCTAAAAAAGTGAAGGTGTGTCAGACTGGTTAAACCTCTATCTGGATTAAAAGTTGATCAGCTTTCGCTAGGTAGATTTGCGGCCCCACGCCTCACTTCTGTGGTACCACTGTGTCAGCGGCACTGGTGGGAAGCTGTCATGATTTGTTGTAAGCTCAACTTAGGAGATAACTGTTAACCCGCGTCTCTATTAGTCATGAAATTTCAAAAATTCTTCATACAAACTCAATAACTTTTCTTACCTAATGTAAAGCTGTGTGCACGATGCGATGTATACATTTTATTATGTATTTCCTTATGTATACATTGATGACCTATATATTTACACTGCTTGTGACAGTTGTATAATGTGGAGGCAATCGCAAAGCAAGTCGAAACTACCAAGGGTCTGATCGTTGGTGCTGGTGCAGGGCCATGGCCTCTTATAGGTACCAACTCCGAACTCATCGTCAATGTGGGACTCGGTGAGTGATTGAGATCAACCCCGCAATCCATGATGCCCACACATAGAGATACCTTCCCTACGAGGCACGCGGACACGAGCAGAAAGTCCCCTCCAATGACGCAAAATAGATGTGATGTGTGTGATCTACATTGACCCTTCTTCTTTACTGTCCATACCACGGTGTATGAAGAAATTGGCCTATTGATCCAGCCTTTTCAAGGGTGCGTCATTAGGGGCCTTTCTATTTGCACCCGCACGCTTGTAGAGAATTTATTCCTACGGGTAGGCCTCTTCTATCCGACATTCACTGGCTTTCCATGGTTCGCACCGGTCCGAATGAACACTCGGTGCGAACCATGGAATCAAAACCGGTTTGCACTCAATCGAACTCACTCGGTGCGCACCCAGTGGTTCGCACTAAGTGGCGATGCGCACCATGGAAACGCCTGGTTCGCACTGGTTCGTCCCGTTTAAAGCAGTCTTTTGGTTGTGGAGGTAGAAACTTGTGCTGTACTTTATCCGTGTACTACGTAGCTGCCGGGTTTTGCTACAAATATGGTATGTAACTTTCCAGAATTTCTTGGTTCATTAATACATTCACAGTCTGTTCGGACTCATTTTGGAAACATACAGGAGTAATCTGCATAACGGTAAACAGTATTTCAGGGAAAATTTATATTCAATTGGTAGAAGACAGCTCCTACCGGGGACCGGATCGAACCATGGAAACTGATCGCACTTTCGGTTCGAACCAGTGTGAACTCCCCCCATTCGGACCGGTGTGAACCGTGGAAAGCCAGTGATAGGCAACAAAAGCAACCCTCCATCAAAGACATTGTAATCCAAAAGTGACGAGGGCCAAAGTTTCGTCCAAACCGGAAATCAAAACAGGAACCCCTGTTCCAAGTACACTATCCACTAACCTATATATCGCTTTAGCTGCACTTAAGCTAATCTAATGGTGTGTGCTTGCTGTCCATACACCAGTAATCTTATAGTCATGCCAATATTGCTTGCCTACAGATGTATACATGTTAAAATGTATAAAACGTGGTTCCCAATTAATTATCATAATTTTTAGTTGTAAAATTATCATTCTTGTTGCTATCAGTATTATATTGGTATGATTAACATTAATACTGCTATTGTTTATTTGTGTAGCGACACGTTTTCCACAGACTCTCGAAACTTCGTTTCAGATTTCGAAAGTCAGTCCACCAAAATGTTGCCTCTTTTCATTGTTTTCTTATGATTGGGTCTAAAGAAAATGAGTAAATAATTGGGAGGCTTTCCTAGTGCCCACGAAGCAAGAAGAAACAGACATCTGCTCAAACAAATGCTGTTAGATGAACTGTCAAGATGTTTGACTAGGGCATAGTTATCTCCCAGTAGAGGAAAACTATGGTGTAGCTTGGTTATCACGCCTAGTATTGTAGTAGTCTCCTTTATCACAGATTACATGCTTTTTCGAGTTTAGAAGTTTACTATCCTTTGTATTACTGAAAACAGTATTTTGCATCATACCTGTAGGTGATGCGGTGGATATCCAGACAAGAATTGCCAAAATGAGCGCCGATGGTAAAGGTGTACAGCAGCTACTGACTACTACTGACTTTGCTCTTATGGCCAATTTATACATGTCAGACGGCCTTCAGGGCAAGGTAACATGTGCCACTAGATATAGATCTTGATTTTGAATTCCGACATAAACGATGTACGCGTATCCCTATTCTATATGATGCACCATAGATATATTCCACTTGACTACATGTATCATAGTCAGGTTCTACTGTGTCAACCCTGCCCAGGCTACTGCTTCGTTGCATGCTATAGTCGTAACAAACCACGGACCTTACCTGTAACAATGACAATTTATGTGATGTTACGGGCCCCCTTGCCCTGATTTGGGAGTTGTCTACCCTACCATTGTATGCACTGGCCTCCTTATTATACTCTCAATCATGCCATTTTTTAACTGTCCGCTTTTTGCTTCAGGTGCTGGAAGTAAAAGCGGGCAAGCGAACAGGCAGTCAAAACTATATGAGTTGCATAAGAGAAATTTTGGGTGATCACTATGGAGACAAGCCTGTAGCTCTCGGTGGTACATTTCTGATAGAAGAGGGCAAGGCCAAACTTCATGTGATGGTGAGTCTATTTGCTGTTATTCCTCGACGATTCTAATCTAAACAACACAATTTCAAAGCATGTTCACCCCCTCCCCAACAATGTATAGAGTCATGGTGGGAGGTGACATAATTTTTCTTGTTTCACTGCCTTGTCCTTGCTGTCTGCTAAAGTAATCTAATGCTGGTAGTTTCTACATACTTGTGCTATGTCTGAATGGGCGCGATGAGAGCACCATACATTCAAATAGAAGTAGGGCAAAAATGAAAATGGAAGTCCCATGCCTGCAGCCTTCTTGGTTGTCAATGAAAGGTCTGTTCATGACGCAAAGACTCAAACAGCAGTACAGGACTTATTCAAAGAAGGTCTGCTTGGAGATAAGGGGGATAACTTTATAGTCATATGCTGACCTAACAAGGTTTCTGGATGCCTGCAACTTCCTGCATGATTAAGTGCATTCGCGTGCTCGGGTTTTTCGCGACCGAAATGGATTTCAGTCGGCTCTAACCGAGGAGTTTAAGTTGGGAGAGGACAACTCTGATCCGACCAAA
>Ga0224501_10003590_pt1 | contig 12227 bp, 4 predicted proteins | sample SF_Oct11_sed_USG_4_FD_169105 | JGI IMG/M metagenome (GOLD analysis project Ga0224501, IMG submission 169105) | Sediment microbial communities from San Francisco Bay, California, United States - SF_Oct11_sed_USGS_8_1 | ecosystem: Environmental > Aquatic > Marine > Sediment | place: USA... | reverse complement strand
ACGTTACTACTGAAGGAGAACTAGTGGCAACTAATTTATTCGAGGGGTTATGACATGGGCAAAAGTGACTTCACTCGTTTGTAGATTCTGCAGCCTACCATGAACAAATGGGTCCAATACCCTGTTCAAATGGAAGCTTAGATATAGCCCTATCCAATGTGCATACTTAGAGCCTTCGGTGACACACTTTTCAGACCGTCGACGCACCAGAATTGGCCCCGAGATAGAAAATTAACACAGAGCTGTTGGTGTTTGCGTTGACTTCTTGGCTTGCGCGTGCTGTTTGGAAAATCCTCTTGCAGGTGCACACTAGACTTGTAGTATATAGAGAAAATGTTCAACAAAAATATAGAAATAGGATTTCAAAGTGCAGTTTTTCACCTCTGTCAGCGAGCGTTAGTGCCATATTGCAAAATGATAGAGGCCCGAACGGAACGATCTCTATTTAAGGCTAGGGAAAGCCGGCAAAGCATTTCTTATAACTTAAGTTTTCTCCAATCTTACGTTCAATTCTAAGTTCTACTCAATGTTATAAGAGGGTGAAGATCACTAGGTGACTAAGTTTCAGTAATTAGACCCCATTTCATTTTTATTTGGGCCGTAGTTTTTTGAGTGACCGATATTCGGTTTGCGGAAAAAGACCACTCGCTATCACTGCAATGATGCAATGATTGTGGAGTTGCCTCCATTTAAGAATGGGGAACACACCTCTGAAAGTTCGTCTTCCATTGACCGTGTCATAACCCCTTTAATGTTCAGATAAACCAAGAGGTATCACCTAATAATTGACTTTGCGCCTAGAAAGACTGGTATGTTTAGGCCAGTATCGCAGCTCAGGCACACCGGGGAGTAGGGTGTAGACTATTATGTAGTTTGTAAATTTGCCCTGATTTCCACACTGGCTACCAATTCGTCACAGCTGATAATGTCCATTCCCACAGGTGCACAGCTTCCCCACAGCTAATTTACGACTGCGAAGGTATTTTTTAGCTTTTTCATTTAAAGGCTGTTGAGACTGAATAATGTTGACAATACAATGAAGGTGGCTGGTGTCAGACAGTTTTAGATAAGTAAAGAGCTCAGATGCCCTCTCTATCTAGCGAGCAAACAGTAAGGCACGGTGATACCAGAAGTTAAATATACCCAGCTCTATTATCAGTCCCACTGATAACACCTCGCGAGTGAGTCAGCCTATGGAATCAATGATCGACCAGTAGATGCTGTTCTGATTTCTATTCAATAACAACTATTATTACATACATGTGGATGAGACAGCTTTTAGGACACTCCAAATATTTAAGATCCTGGTGATAGCTATGGAGTTGCATATGAAGTCACATGTAGTAACTTTGTGTTCTCTTTATGTAATCGATTGGTATTCAGTTCAACATTTTCCACAAACTACCAGCAGCGGCTGTCTACGCGCGTGGTCATGCAAAACCATGAGGGCATGGTCATGTCTGAGTGGAGTTGCATACAGCTGCATTATAGTTGTGCTTCATTAAAATTGGCTAGATTTTGACTACATTCCATTCAAAGCCTGCCCAACATACAGATATTGTGTAGTGTTCATAACCTATAAGTTAATTAGCCAGCATACATGATTAGCATAGTAAGCTATGATTTTCATATGTATATCCCCAGCGATCACCGATTTTATATGGGAAGTGGGTAGCAAGACCGTTCATTTTTAGCAGTGCAACTCGAAATTTTCAATCTTCTTGTAGCAAGATCAATTCAGATATTGCAGTCTAGCCAGGGAATGACCGAGTCTGATAGCTAGCAGCTAGATTATGAACACCGCACTTCAGCTTGTTTGCTTGGCATCAGACTAGTACTCACCGTGATTTTCACCTCATCTTCTGATCGTACTTCATTCTTTGGCACACTACCACTGCGTTCCTGTGACTGAGCTCTTCCATTTGGAGCTACTGTAGATGTGACTGACCCTCTATCTCGTGATCGATCGCGCGAATTTGATCTACCACTTCGTGAGTTTAGAGACTGTGATCTGGAATGCGACCCTGCTCTGTCCCGTGATGACTTGCGGCCTCGATCTTGTGAAGACGACCTTTGTCGTGACCCTGATCGGTTTTTAGGATCATTGCGGGCCGGCTTTACTCCCACCGGTGCAACATGACTCCAAATGTCTTTATTTTTTTTTTGATTATCCACCGCGGAGTAGTCTGTATTGTCACGTTTATTCGTTTTCTCTCTTCGTGAGGTTACATGCTCGAATCGTACGATTTTCTTTGAACCCATGTTTGCCGGAACGCTGTGTACTTTCCGGAGAATACTTCTTAGTAGAGCATTTTCAGCTTCGATTGCCTCGTCTTCTATGAAACTGATTTTAGTCTGGTTACGTCTGGCTCTCATGCTCGCTCTTGGAGCGGCTGTTGGAGGTAAGGAAGGGGTCGTTGATGCCACGCTCACAGAGTCATCAATCTCATCACTACTGTCTACACGTGGCATCTCCTCTGGCCTGAGGAGACGTGGATGGATCTCTCCAAACATTTTCTTAGCTTGTCCTGGCAAGACGGACCTGGGCGCGGCACGTGGTTTGTATATCTCCCCCTCATAGTTGCCATTGATAATATTCGCGCCAACGTATGAACTGACTGAAGTATCGCGACTGTCGCGGCTTTCGCGACTATCCACAGATCGAAGGTCTGAGATGTCCGAGCTAGCTATACTTTGAGCCCTATGGCTATAAACGCCAGACTCGGTATCAGCGCTATAATTGCTACCCATTCTGTCGCGTCCAGAGTCATTCAGGGGTTGTCTTCGTACATCGAGATACTGGTGGGAACTGCTGTAGCTTACTTGTGATGCGCTTTCTGAGTCTCTATGCTGTGTATACCCATTATGTCGGGAATAAGCGGAGTCACTTGTCTCATACCCAGGATTTTTGTACCCAGTGTAACCGTTTGAGTCAGTACTTGGGTATTGTCGCGTACGAGGTGCCACATTCGGGGTATTGTCTACACTTCCTCCCGCGTAAAATCTCACATCCGCCATCTTCTAGTCTTCGACCAGTTGAGATTGGAGTTTGTTTCTGCAAAAAGTCAACATGTCATAATGAATGTAGAAAAATTTTACAAGGCAACAAAGTGAACAAACTGAAATATTTATGGTGAGGCACATGTGAAATAGAAAGGTCAATTATAAAAACTGTAACTCCCACTTGATGGTAAGCAAAAACTGTCACCAGGTTCCCGCAAGATTCTTACAACTTACTATAACAGAAGATTTTCAAGTTAATCAGACACTAGACGGAATCAATAACCTACACGTATGGCTGTATCTGCCTAACTACAGAAGCAGTTAGTTAGCCTAACTTATCACTCCATGCATTCCAATCAAATCTCAATTCAAACACTCCTCAGCGTTATCTTCGATATGGCCCTCGCTTATGAGCCTATAATCTTCAGTCTAACAGTTATGGAGTGAGACTGAAGTGACTGATGATGGCCTAATGGTAGGGATGGTCCCCACAATCGCATGTTCTCAGTAGTGATTAATGAGACATGCGATGAAAAACCACGGCTGAAAATGAGGCAGGCCGCGCAAAATGGAGAAACATCAAACTAATATCAGAGAAGGAAAATAATGTTTGTTATTGACTCCAAAAAAAGTTGAAGACTACCTTAGTTTCAATACATTTCGACGACTGTGGATGGAAATCGGAGAGCTGTTCAGTAATGGGCCTAATCCCTCTTCATTCGGTCAATGTACAAATGATGCAAGGTTTAACTTAGGACCACGGCATTAAATATTCATATATTATGCGCGCATGACTAGGGCTATGCAAGATTGGATACAAAGAATTCAAAGTTTATTGTTGCGGCGGGTCATCTGACCCAAACTAGTTCTGCTATTTGGTTATTTTACCTTCAGGTGTACAGCTAGGCCACTCTCATAAGGAGTAGTATTATTAGCATACTACAGTAAAGTACAGTAGGTAAAGTAACCACATGACCACCTGTGCTGAGTGGGTGACTAAAGGATACACGGTTCATTAAAGTGTGTGCATGATTCATGGTAAAGTGCTGATGAGTAGCAAAACATTCTCTCATATCGAGAAAGTTACTAACAATCAGATGCAAGGATATCCTATCTGGCAGAGGACAAGGACCAGCACACAGGAATGGTACAATAACTAAACACGCAAAGCCTGGTGAATAGGAAAAAAAGTTAACCTTGTCGGTTTGCCTTTTCTAGACGTTGTAAATGATGTCGAATTGCTCACTGAACGTTGTGCAGCTCAATGTGAACTTGAGACGCCATGTAATGAATTGACTGTGACTTTGATAATAAGCCCTCAAGGTGACAAGTTATCAACTGCACATGTACATGTATGTATTTACGGCTATCCGTTACTCAAAAATTAAACTAACCTGTGCTCCAACTTCAGTCGCAAACGGCTGTTGCAGTCTTCTGGCAAGTACCTAATCAGCAAATCGAATTCTAAACTAAGGTTGCCATGGAAACAAACCGCAGACTCTGAATATAAATGAGTACATGGATGGCATCCTAGTTTCGAGCCGAACTTACAATGCGTGTCTGTCACAAATGACCTACCTAGACCACACCGTACTTAAGCAGACAGGTGCAATATGTATGGGAGTTACTCACAGAAAGTATGTACAATAAAACATCCAATGACATTGATCTATCGGCTAAATGCTAGTTTGTCAGTTGACACGGTTTTTTCTCTCGGGAGGAACCAATTAGAATCACCGTAACCTACGGTTGAGGGATTATTTTCATCATTATGCTTGTGTCAATGACTGACTGACTGACTAGTGACTATTCCTAAATATCAGCTCATTGAAAACTTGTCTAGTCACTAGAGGAACCAGTCAACCCTTCTTCGAGGTGCTTTATCTGATTTTCAATAGTATGTCATTAGTTGATGTTAATAAGGCAAAGCTGGCACTAAGATTGCCAAGTCTCCCCTCAGATATCACAATATAATGCCATTTCCTATAGAGAAGTCATCAACCATGTCTCCAGATAATCGATTGTTGTTTCCTGTCAGTACACCTGATGGTTAAACAGGCGAGACGGCAATTATAAGCGAAAACTTTTAAAAAAATCGTTCCCCCCATCAGCCTCCTTTCATGTCCTCTACTAAAACATCTAATGATTAAAGTCAATTAATCGTCCAGAAATTAATCTTCATCAAAAAGTTTCCAGGGCATTGATCGAGTCAGTATAGTAAACATTAGCAGGTGGGCGTTGGTTGCCTCGAACTAGATAACCCTATATCCAGCGGTGGAATGCGTCTGTATTGACGTAACTCCGATTAGTCATTAGAGACCCCATGAATGAATGATTACTCAAGGCATGGGAAAGAAGCGACCCGCAAATGGCTAACATGGTCCACCGCATTCATAGGTACTGGCGGTTTATACATTACTACTGTGCCAATTGATGGTTAAACGCAAAGCTAAATGTGTGATGTCATGGTTTTCTGACGCCAAAACAACTTTATAGGTCCTATACATGCCTCAGAGTTATCCCCTCCTCTCTAGGATAACACTATGATGTGCGCCTTCTAGCATATAAAGCCAGAGGGAGCCTACTATAAGTTTGTACAGTCGAGGGTAGACCTGCTCTTTAGATGTCAGACTTGTCAGGATGGGTAATTGATTGAGGATATGATATTCCCTTTCTGACACGGATGTGGTTCTGACATCCGCATAGAAAAAGGAAAATTATATTTCTGAACTGTAATACATTATGTGGACCAAAATTCCAGCCATGCTAAAGTGTCTGTCTGCCAGAGCCCTACAGGGCTCTAATCTTCCCTGGGTATGAGCCTTAGCACTCCGCAACCAACCGAATGAAAATTGCTATGCTTTCCAGATACTTCGGAAAAATTGTTTCCTTAATACAAATAAAACTGACCCATACCTGGCTGAATTTTTTTTCTCGGCTGAATATGATAAAAATAGCTCAGTGGTGGAGCACTGAGCTTGTAACCGTGAGAACCTGTGTTCAAATCCTGGTCATGATGGGCCACCATTGTGAGTGTCAGCTCCTCGGATATATCCCGGCTCCTACCACTCTGCCAAACCCCATACTTAGGAGGTTCGTTAAATAGGGCAGCCAAGGGGCCAAGTGAGAGTAGCACAATAACAAATTCTGTGTTCGTATTCGATCACTGTTGTCAGATTTTAGTCACAGTTTAAGTTAGATGCCTGTATACAGGTTTAGTTAGTTTGACATATATATGCACATGATGTGATGTTTTGACTACAGAATCTGAGGCTTAACACTGAGTAAAGAACCGGTACTTGAGTAAAGTGAGCAAATATGTCCGACAGTGTAAGTTTCACCACAAACTGCAAGTTTCGCCAGTAGACGACTCTCAATTTGGTGTTTCTTGCCTACTGAAATGACCGGCTTTGATGATAGAATGGAAACAGACTGCGACAACATTTTCTGGAAACATAACTTTTTTCAAACACGAATTTATGAAAGTTTGTCTTTGTCTTCCAGGCGATATAGCGGCTTGACTCAAGTTTAACTGGGATGAAGGATCGTTATGCTCATCTACTTGGCAGAAAGAATTTAGTCATGGTGACTTTAGAGGAGACTTGAACAGAATACCAAAACAAAACACACTAAACCATGTCACCAGCTACCTAGTACCTAATATCCTAGTAAAACATCAGTAAAACCACTCACCAGTCGTGTAGCTCTGATGATAGTCTGGTGTTTTACCCAATGATGTACTTCCAATGTAACACTTCTAGTATGATCCGTAAGTGTGATAGCTGCCTTTTAGTTTCCAGTTGTGTGAACGGATAAATTCAGTCCTGTTCAAACTGACCTACCTGGTCTCCGAACTAGTTAGGCCAATACTATACAACTAGTTCACGCTTGATTTGGCACAATACATTCAGCGTCCGATTTCCTTTATGAGCTGGTATGGGCTTTATATAATCAATTGAATGGCTTTAGAAATTAGTCCGACGTAATATGTATGCAGTGGGTTGTTGACAAGGCACTGACTGTGAGTGTGCTTACCATACACCAGTGGTATATAGTATCCCCATATACGCGTCCTTTAGTGTTACATGGACTGCTTGTATTGACTCTGAAACGACAATTTGTTGTACATGGTTGCGAACACTTATTTTCCATGAATGTTATAAAAAACTGTAACGATTTGTCACAAGAACAACGCGTTCATATACACTATCTGTGTCAGAAAAGAGGTTTGGTAGATAAAAGCCCACACACAAGTCACATATTGCACCAGATGGCATCGACGTGGACCGCGTCAGAGGATAAGGTTACACATACTTCGTGAATGAAATACAAATCTTTGGATGAGTCATACGACTACTGGATACCTAAGGTCACAGATACCTAGTTAGATACTGACTACTACACTATTTTACAATGAGTCTCACATTAAAACCACAGAAACAAATCTACTGTTGGGTCGCCTTTATTTTAGGTTTATTCTCATTTCAACTGAAAACAATAGAGCTTCTTATCTTCGGTACAATAAAGCCGGAACATATATGAGGGTACCGAATCATTTAGTACACACCATAGAACTTCTGCATAGTCCAAATACAGAAAATATGATAATTACTTCAAATCAAGCTTACACCGAGACTAAATATGGCACAATCCTACTGAGCGAATCTTTCTATTTCCATCAGTAACGGATGGTCAGCCGGGGTATTTGTGAACACGCATCCCACATACGCTTTACTGCCCCATTTATGATGGCTTATAACCTTACAGCAGCCTAAATCCTCTATCTCGAATCCAAAATGTCTGTAGCGCTCATCAGTCTCAAACATGGAAGCATTGGTGTGTGGCGAATGATACTGCAATGAAAAAAGTATAATGATATAAGGTACGGCTTGCAATCAGTTGCCAGTCACCTGCTAGTCAGAATCTCGAGTTATGCCACCATCATAGAGCCTAGTCATAACTCACAGTGCTTCCAACCTCGGTACAATGTACCCATGATTCCTTTAATTGAAAGTCTATAAAACTTTTCCTATTAACAAGGAATTATAGAGGAAGTCAATTTTAGCGCCTCCAGTCCTATTGAAACCCACATTTAAATCAGGCCGGTGGCAGGAGGTGATTACTGCACTCATATGTCCGCATTATTATTATTAGGATGTAGTTGTAGTCCACCTCCCAGATTTCCTGAACAAGCTTATCAATGGGACTTCTGGTATAGAAGTAACAACTTAATATTGAAAAAAACATAATTTGAGAGGAGATCTCACTCTATGACACTAAAACCGGTTCCTTCGGTGAAATGCTTACCATACGATTCCATCAGAGATAGTGGTAGAGCACTGGGCTTGCAATCATGCGAACCAGGGTTCAAATCCTGATCATGGCAGGCTACCATTGTGAGCGGGAGTTCCTTACACAAAACTTAGCTCTTACCACTCCCAACAAACCTCAAGCTCAGAGTTTGCCCGAATACCCGTGTAAAAAGAAAATCATGGTAGCGATTCCATCAATTAGAGGAACGTACTTTGATCCCATAGTTTTCTTCAATTTGAAGGGCTAATATGACCCAAACTGAGTACGGGATCATGTCTCACCGGTTTGCCAGATGAGGGGTCAACAAAATCAGCCCAAAATCCTGCATTTCTCAGCGCGCTGCACAGTTCTTCAGCTGTTTCCACATACAGTGCCATGAGAGCCTCACGTTCCTCCTCTATCTCGTGAGACCAAGACGTCATGTCGTTCTCCGTCTTCTGACACAGACTGATGATGGTGAAGTCACCTCGCATGACGTCGCTACCCGGGAACAGGTCCATGAAATCTACCATAATATAACTGGGGTTGTATATACCCAGGGGTGTTAGATAAAACATGTCTCGGATTGACTAACTACTGCTTCCCAGGACTAATCGATCAGTCTTGTAGCAACACTCGCATTAGCCGCCAGGTACCTTGGCAGAGCGTGAGTTGGCTTTGGATATATAGTCCACCATGTCAGCCCGGCCTCCAAGTAATGGCTTCACTAAAAGCTGCACAATCGTCTCCAGAAACAAAAAGATACCGTTATCGATATCCTGTGCCAATACTTTGCCACATGAGGCCTCGCCTGGGAGGCGCACGTAATGAAGGCAGCTCATAATGACTAGAGAGGTTATGATGCAAACGGTTATCGGCAACAGTTACCTCTCCACGCGATATACGTAATGGAAATATGCGTGTCATGTGACCAAAAGGATTTCCCAGGCGACTCCTAACCGTTAGCGCAACCGATAGGGTTCTCTAAATGGTTACAGCTCCCATTACTGTCATCTTGTTCTATTCGCTGCGGACCTCGCTAAAACCTACCCAGACAACTTGTTCGAAGTCTTAGGGAACACCTCTGGCTTTATTCATTACGATAGCGGTGTCCCGTGTGGCCCAAAACTCATTACAAAATGAGTCTGTAAATCGAGTTTCCTAACAAGCGCTCTGCGTACTAGCGCTGAGATGGTCTCCTTCGAAGGGCTCCATCACTCTATCAAATTCCCTGGGCTCTAAGCTGTAGTAATTATAGTAACTGCGCGAAAACAAGACAGCGACCTTGTTTTGGTCGTTGTAGCAGCTGGATTCTCATAATTTCTCAAAGGGTTTGTTTGGTTGGCCGTTAGACTGGACCTGATAGCCTAACCTCTCTATGCATAACGGTTGCGTTGGGCCAACAGTTAGAGCAAACCGTTTTGGCATACCGTTCGCTCGCATCATAACCTCTCTACTGCTTTATTTTTCACCAGAAAAGCAATACAGGCTAAAATCAAAATCTCTGAAACGCTCCCTAGATCTGGAAAACACCTTTATGTATGATACGGAAGTTCTCATGGGAGTTGACGAATTTGTATTGGGAATCGCAGGAGCTTCAGTACTTGCCACTAGCTGCATGCTCTATGGATGGCATGCACGGAGTTTGAGACGCCCTATCCCGCCACAACAGCTTGATTAGGTGACAGAACTCAGCTATAGGACAGGGGGTTGATTGAAAGCTGGGTAGGCCACAATGACAAGTTATCAGTAATGGTTCGATCTGACAACCCTGTGAAACCATCTACCTGCGTATGCAGCGTATGGATATCAAACCAGGCAATTGATCAAAGCGCGACAATGACAGTACACATCCTGCGCCTTGTGATTGATGTGGGTATTTGGACAGTTGCCAGGTGCCTGCCCTCCAGTCATCGGTCAAGTAAACTGCCAAGTCATGAGCGGTAGGATAATTCCATATTTTATACTGTGGGTTCTAGATTTTTGGTGGGGCCTAATAGAATCCGGGTCTGGCCTAATGAGGGTGACTTTCATCGCAACCCTTGTGGAAGTTTTGGACTAAAAAATTTCGCATTTACCTTTACGCATGAGCAACGGGCAATCCTGTATTTTGACCTCCACATCCCTTTGCTTTGAATCCTTCTGAAGGGCTTTCTCCTGCAATAAGCTATCTATTTTGGTGCATCTGAAGAACATGAGGTGCATTCGCGTGCTCGCGGCCAAAATTTTTTCAAAAATTTCGGTCGCGAGAGCGCAAACACACGGTCGCGGTGAGGAAACGCAGTTGAGTTCAGGCTGGTCTTTAATGGGATCAAAGTTGTCCTCTCCCAACTTTAACTCTTGGTTAGAGCCGATCGATCGTTCGCGATTCGTTATCCCAACGTAGTAATCAAGCCTGTTTGCGGTAACCTTGAAATTTGCCTAAACTACTAGGCTAATGCCTACTTTCGGTCGTGAGATGCTGTTCGCGTGCTTTCGTTCACAGATCGCGATCGAAAGCTGCTTTTTTTGGATCACGCTTTTCGGTCGCGCTATTGAGCAGTTTAGCAGCAGCCGAGTACGCGAATATTATGCAGTGAATTGACAAGTAAAATGCTAAATTTGCATATTGGTCCCTATAATCAGATGCTGAGTCAGGGTGAGTTTGACACAATTTTGTCATCACTGGCCTAAAACGTTCTACCACCGAGGTTGATAATTGCAGGGTTCGAGCAGTTGAAATTAGTCACTTAACATGAATGCAACTGCTTCGAGTTCGGCCGAGACTCGTTCAGAAAAGCAGTTCTGCAACAGGTTACTTCATTTTTCTTCGTTAAGTTGTCTGATCTTGAGTTCTACACTAATGGCTGGGAGAGTACAGATCACCAAGGAGAACCTAGTAAATCGACTTCATTTTCTTTCGACTTGGTTGGTAATATCTCAGTTAGCGATATTGACTTTAAAAAGTAACCGCTAAATAGGTGGCCAATGACCGTGGCATAACCCCCTCAATTATACTTGATGTGCTCAACGACACAACAGCTTTACAGATGGGTAGATTTCCATAAACCATCTTAGACCTATGCAGGAGTCCAAGGTACATTGATGCTCACAATCTCTAGTATGTTTACAATAAAAAATTGCTGTTATTATCATCAAAAACTCTCGCCACAGTTTTGCATTGGACTAAATCCCGACTTCCTCTGGGCGTTGCAATTGGTGTGATAGTTGCAATTCCGTCTATTTGTGATGATAAGCTAGAATCCCTTTAAATACTCCGCCATGGTCGGCAATTGAACCCGGCCCACAGGGAGGACAAACGGTGAGATGCATTAATTATCCTATTGAGCTATCATGACCGAGTATTTCAAGGGATTTTTCCCTGGGTGATCACACTCTGCCAACCCATTTTGAGCCAGCGTGGTAGAAAATGGCTCAATCTCCCCTCGATGATACCACACAACCTGTGGAAATCGAGGAGGAAATCCGAAGCCCAACCATGGACAGACAATGGCTGAGGTAAAAAGAAACTAGAATCCCAAACCAAACACCGCAGTGCTGTCATACCATGATGACCAATCCAAGGTCAATAAGCCTGATAACTATGATTGCCACCTAGTGTGTCACCATATATAGCAGCCCCACCACTCACCAGATCAGCAGCCGCGGAGTTGAACTGGTTAATGACCTCAGTGTGGCGTTCAAACATCGTTGGTCGGGTGAGCACTGTGTTGAGTACGCTGGACTGATTCTTGGCGACCTTCTGAGTGAAATTAGCTGGGCTGAGGTGAACTGTGGGGTCAAGGCCACTATTACCCGGTAAAGGAAAGCGCATCTGATCATATGGATCCAGAGAGTTGAGCTTCGAATCAGGCCAGGTGGCTCTTCTTTCTAAAAATGATGCGCTTAGGTGATTACTAAAAGAAAAGGCTTCAAGAAAAACATTTTGAGCT
>Ga0224501_10003589_pt1 | contig 12229 bp, 5 predicted proteins | sample SF_Oct11_sed_USG_4_FD_169105 | JGI IMG/M metagenome (GOLD analysis project Ga0224501, IMG submission 169105) | Sediment microbial communities from San Francisco Bay, California, United States - SF_Oct11_sed_USGS_8_1 | ecosystem: Environmental > Aquatic > Marine > Sediment | place: USA... | reverse complement strand
ATCGCCAGGGTGTTGTTATCGCCAGGGTGTTATCGCCAGGGTGTTGTTATCGCCAGGGTGTTGTTATCGCCAGGGTGTTATCGCCAGGCTGTTATCGCCTGGGTGTTATCGCCAGGGTGTTATCGCCAGGGTGTTATCGCCAGGGTGTTATCGCCAAGGTGCTATCGCCAGGGTGTTATCGCCAGGGTGTTACATTTGTCTGAGAGGTAAGTCTTGTCTAAATTTCTGCTTAGAACCTTTCAGTCATCAAGTCCCATTCCTTGGCATGATTATGAATCGTAGTGTATTAATAGATGCATGTACCAAAGGGATTAGTAACGGCAGTTATATCACTCCCTAAATGTGGTTGGTGTTTCAGCCTGTTAATTTCAGCATTATATGCAAAAAATATTTTTTAGTTACTTTTGTAATCATGAGAATGATTGCGATTATTTTGGTATTGATAAATTCGTATTTTGTTACATATTTTTATACTGGGTACGGATATGATCATTGATCTTAATTATTATGCTATGATGTCGTGTCATCCAATATTTCAATTTTCAAACCCATTGATCAATAAATGCATTGACAATCAGACCACTTCCGTATCTCCTAACAGGGTCCTTCTGGAATCAATGTGTCTCTTGTGTTACTTGTTATTGGTGTAACAATGCTGCCACACACAAGTTAACCTCGCTGACCTAATTAGCGTATGTGCCAGTGAAAGCAACTGATTGTTCGTATCTTACACTCCACTGAAAGACAGCAGTGGGTCCTGATAATGTATGCCTAACTGAAATACAGTTGATTGCTTCTAAAGCTTACTTAAATAATGGATCTAGTGAACATAGCATCGGCTGTGACTTTTGTGCTGTTGCACATAGCAGGTATGTGTTCACCACCATCTGTAGCTATTGTAATCGCACTTTTCAGTAAGCAAGCTTTTTCCCTTGACCATTTTTGCTCTGTGTTATCTAAAGGAAATTATCACAGAAACCTCGAGTAAGATGCTATGGCAAAGAGACCCGGAATATCTGTGGGGTTTTCCTCATAATAGAAATAGAGCAGTGGGTCAGAAAGCTGTAAATCGCTTAATTATCCTGTGCTCTGAATCACATTTCCTCTATCTGTTTCTGTTTTCCAGTTAACGCTCTATTATCGATAGGGATCACTGGGACTACAATTTTGAAACTCTTTAAAATGATATTCTCCAACACATTTGTTGCAAGATGGCTAGGGCCCTGGGCTGGGTTTGTTCAAACCTGAATCCAAACTTTAAATCATGCCGAGCTCCCGCAATAAGGTCTGAGCAACTCGTATAATTCCTATCTCCTATCGCTCCAGAACGAGCCTCAGACTTACATAGGAGGTCTCTTAAATAAAATTGATGAGCGCCCGGTGAGAACAATCTAAATAAAAAGAGTTTCTAAAAACTAAAACGGTTACAATAGTCGTACAATACTAGTACTGCTAAATGGTGTAGCGAACAGCATTTTGCTAGGTCTGACTGGAGCAGAGGAAGTGACCATCGCTGTAAGGATTGACCCAGCTGAAGTTGGTATCAATGAATACAGAGAACAGGAAAGTGTGGTCGTGTGCGAGATACGAAGATCAAATTCTACCTCACTCTCATCCAGTGATGTGACTTGGTATAAAAGCATTGATGGAAACAAGCAATCCATCGGATTCGGTGGATTGGTATGTATGCTGACATAAGTGTTCTCCTTACTTTTCTGCTCCTCATATGATTTCTTCATCATTAATGCGTAGTTATGGCTTAGCGTGGAGCAACGCAATTAGCGGGTCAGTAGGTCTACCCATGCTCCACCTCCTGTGAGGCCTGTTTTTGTTTTGAGCTAGAATTAATGTGAGGAACCCAAGCTCACAAAGCAGCAGCCCCCCATCACTGGGATCCATTTCTATTGCAGCTTTATAAAACTGTGGTCCTTCATCAGCAAACAAGGGTAATAAATGTAATGAGTTACACAATTAAGGGGTCTAGTTACCAAAGTAATACAATTCGCACAAAACGTGGTTGAGTCATGTCTACTTCAAACGGCTGGACCTGGAGGTGCACCTCACGGCACGCTGCGCTCAACTCCAGGCAGTGCCAAAGCCCGAGCTTCATCGGCAGGCGCTACATCGTGATATACGGTGAAGCTTGCGCTTTGGCAATGTGTTACTGGAATTGATGTTCACAAGCGCGCTTCTTTTTGGGTCTATCACACTTTGCTTCTAGAAACCCAAAGATTTACAAGAACATTATATCGATATGGCTTTGTCACAAGACCTAGTTGGGTGTATTGCAGTCGCGTAGGTAGTGTAAGCCATAGGGGATTAAAATTTACACTGTAGCAATCGGCACCATGTGCCTTGAGTTCTGAAACTAATTATTCAAAATTTATCTGAAACACTTAGAAGGTTACTATAGATGCTTTCTAGTCTTTCATCACTGCTCATGCAACAGACACTCGTAATATTTAGGTCTTGCAATTTAGTTGGTTACGCTGACTTAGTACATGTACGAGCGAACATCGTGGATTTTATTTTTAGATTGTGAGCCCATTCTCAGCAGGGAACAGATATCAATCTAAAATTCTTCACCAGGATTCGTACGGAATAATTCTGGGAATGAGAATTCACCGTGAGTATGCGCTACAGCCCGCTAGCTAGTGTGCGCTACAATGCATGATTTGGTTTCCGGTGTGTATTGTTTTGAGTTTTCACCTTCTCTAACAATTATTCCCTGTTATATACATTTGTAGATTTGGTGGGGGCGATCTTTGTAGACAGTAAGGACATTTGTAGATGGGGTGGGCTGTACTGTCAGTAGCGGCATTTGCATACTTGTGGTTGGGTGGGGTGACAATGGAAAAGACTGTAGGCACAGCTATTTAAAAAAGGTGATATTTGTAGGTGTCATGTAACAGGGTGTGCAGTGTACAAAGTCAAACAATTGACAGGCCTGAGATAATTTCTTGTGAACTCAACACTTTTTTAATTATTGTTTTGATAGCTGTGTTGGAGAAGGATGGAGGATTGATTGGATGTAGCTATAGTGGCGTTTCTGATGAGAAATTGCTCACCGTATTAGGTAAGAATAATCCATCATCAATTCCAATTATTATCAGTCCCATGGGCTCCTTTTACTTCAGCTATTGGGATAAATCTGATGTTTGCATATGACAGACGAATGGCATGATGTTGATAAGAGCAATCATTGATGGCTTAGGTGAAAGAGTTGGTTGACCCTGTTATAACCTGTTTCATTGCCTTAGCCATACTCTTGTAGGCCATGGTACAAAATCTTCTCTCAATTTCTCTTATTGGTCTCATGGGCCCCTCTATTAGAATGAAGGTAATATTTGCACGCAGTAGATGAATTATGTGTCAAAAGTGCCGTGATTGGTGGCTTGGGTAGAAGAGTCAGTTGACCCCTTACAGATCTGTAGCTGATCTTTTACATGCACGCTTTAGGTAAACTAGCGAGACAACTGTAGTTTACTGTTCAGTTTGTACACCTTTTTTTTATCCTGAGCAGCGCCAATAGTTCAGAAAGTGGCCCCTGAGTCTTTCCCAGGGCTTTCTCTAGCGCAGAATCCACATGTTCGTCAGCAAAGTAAATTCAAATAAACTGTAATATTCTAATATTTTATTATCTCCAGGCCGCATAACAGAAGTATTTATTGATGTCAAGGAGCAAAGTCGAAGAGAGGTTGCATATAAGATACCGGGCAGTATTCTGAATTTTCCTTCTCCTTCCCCTGAACTTGGTATCGCCGTGAAATGCCATGTGCAGGCAACTACAGAGAATGTATCTGTTATCATGAAGTTGGATGGCCAAGAATTGCCCGGTATGTATCTTCAATTCCAACTCAACCTTTTTAGTAAATCGCAACTATAAAACCCGGCACAAAGACTTAGATTCGTTTTTATTTTAAAACAGTTAAAACTAAAGCAGAAACACACCTACTTAACCAACATTGTTATTAAACTACGTATTATAATCAACTTCCAGAGGCAGTGCGAGTGATCACAGGGTGAGACGATTCAGGTACTCGGTCATAAATCTCTCGGAGGGGGATGGAGGACTGGTGACAGTTAGCCGTGGGCCTTGCTAGGCTCATAGATGCTGGGTACCAACATTAAGTCTGCCATAGTATTGCGGGGGCCACCGAGCTACTAGTCACTGACTACTAGTCACTGACTACTAGTCACTGGCTACTAGTCACTGACTACTGGTATTCCTCCCAATTCCACTTCTTCTACTTTTTCTTCTTGATTCAGTTGTTTATTTTCACTTCATTATCTGAAGAATAAACAATTACCATATCATTTTCATACCTTGCCATACAATCTTCTCCACATGACCAACCATGGTTGAAATTGAAATGCCAGCAAGCAATAAAGGGAGAAATATTTAGTGTATAAAAATGTATATAGAAGTGTCCATATAAAATCGAAATAAAATAATGAATACTGTAAAAGAGATGGAGTAAAGGTTACATATTGAGTGTAATCTAAAAAGTGATTTTCTCAGATATCTCTGAACCACATACAATTCTATGAGGCGAGCAGAATGTCAGCGGCCCATTCCCGGAGGCGAGCAGTGTCGGCGGCCCATTCCCGGAGGCGAGCAGAGTGTCGGTGGCCCATTTCCGGAGGCGAGCAGAGTGTCGGCGGCCCATTTCCAATTGATTTTTTTGGGGGATTGTTACAGGTGCTGCGGCTTTGTTTCAATTTTCAGTAGGTATTTGCACATTTAGCTGATGATGAAATCCTCCAAACATGGAAACATGGGGGATTTTAGTCATTATGGGTAGTTTTGGATGTTCAGTAGGATAATTCTGGTGCATTGAGATTGTATGGACTCTAGCAGACTCAGACTCAGACTCATGAAAATCTTCTTGCATGTCCTTATTAAATTCCTGTGGATTGTGAAGTCATTCCTGCTTACTATAATCCTTTTCAATAAGTGATATGGTATGCTTATGTCAGTATCAGTGCTCCCCCTCGCTGCAAGGCCTGTTGCGTTTTTGAGCTAAGTAAGATTAGTGTGAGGAGCTCATATACTCATAGTGGGAGTCCGTCATGCTGGGATTAAAAGCCAGGTTCTCACGGTTGCGATTGTACTATACTGTGTATAAATATTTCAAACGTCTGTTTTAGCAACATCTTCAGCCGTGATTACCGATCCAATAAATGGCGACCCCTTTCAAGTTCGCATCTCCCTCATTCATAACCAACTACAGAATTTTAAGCCATCCGGGCTGTATAATGGAAAGAGACTGGAATGCATTGCCTCCACACCAAACTACCCAAACGTGGAGGTTCGCAACCATGTCATACTAAATATACAGGGTAAGTTAGTGCCAGTAATATGACTTTTTGTGTTATTTAGAAGACGAGAGGTTTTATTCAAACAGACTTTTCATTCAGATCATTCTAACCCCAAATTCAAAAAGTTCCCTTTACATTTAAAGGTGTATATTTATTTTTATTTCAATGTTTAATCAAGTAGAGTATTTTCTGACAAAAACAAAATCTAAACTAGGAGATGACTTTCTAGCCTGTGATAACTCCATGGATTTGATTTGATCTGATTTGATCTGATTTGTTTTATTTTACATGATAGCTTAAATAAGACCAGAAGTCTTTTTTACATTAACGTCCATGAAGCGAAGAAAGCGTTAATCAAAGACATTAGTCCAGTAAACAGAGTCCATTTGACAGTCCTGGTCAGGGTTGAAAACGTCTATATCTTGCGTAAATGGATGGGAAGCGTATCTCTGACAGCTTTGTCTTAAGCAAGTTGTTTCCAAAAAAAATGATTTTAAATTTGTTAACTATTGTTCCTGGGTCCCTGGGGTATGGTAACTAACTCAAAACCCTGTCGGGCTTCGAACCAGCTGAAAATAACTTTTGATGGTGTGCACCAACAGTCCCAAAGTCATACTCGATTTTCGTCACTACAGCAGATAATTGCATTGTGCTGTAGATCGTCCAATAGTGAGCTGTAAATCCAGTGTGGTGGTACATCCGTTGGCTGATGTTCGAATCACCTGCGAGAGCTTGTCAAACCCAACATTCATATCAGCCGTCTGGACTATCAAAAGTGATCCTGCTATCACCCTGAATGGCTTGGGAGAGCAGCACGAAGAGTATCCCATACGCGTTTTCTACGAGGTTAGAAATTATGGGTGGCTTAGTGGGCAGCAAATTTGACTTTGGATCAGTTTGTGCGTCACTTTGCGCTTTCTTGCTTTTCGAATTCGAACTGCAAAGGAAAATAGAAGAGGTCCGTCTATAGAGTACCGGGTTTATGGGTTTCATTAGTACCAAAGAGAGGCCCACTAATCTAACTGACTATCACATGCATCCTATTGCCATCTGAAAAACATTATTTATCATATAGATTAGATACTATTTCGAATGTGGACGCAGAAGCCATACAGAAAGACGAAAGCAAGCAAACCTGCCCCTTTTGGAAAAACCTCCGTCTGTGTTGAGTATTTTATTTATGGATTTGTCTTCTAGACGAATGACTCCTTCAAAGCCACTTTTACACTCCTTATGAACTGTACAAACTCATTGTGTAATCAGGAAGACATTACTCTTGATGTTGTAAACTGGCCAGGGCAGGGATCAGCCACCATCAGGGTCGGAATGCCGGTCACCTTCAGAACAGAACCGAAGGCAGAAATGACTACTGTCCTGTCTTCCGCTGAGATTGTTTCAAATGGTGAGTGAAATTTGATCTCGATGCCATTGTTTACACAATAGGTACCACGTATTTTGTTGTGCAGTTTTGTGCGGTCTGCAAACACGCAAATCTTTTCAAGGTTTCAGACGATGATGCTGATATAAAATAGGATAAAGCCATATTGTAATCCGAGTGGTGCTCTGTGAGATGACCGCCACGCCTGCCTGGGGTAGTGGGGCGAGCAAAGCAAGACTTAAACTGCTTCGCTAATCCCACTACCCCGCCCGAAGAGCCAGGTCACCTGGCTAATATTGTTATAGGTTTGTATTAGGAGTTACCCATCCAGGGGTGATCATACCTCCGCATGTCGTTGCTACGGACATAGTATTCATGGTGAATCACGGAGAGGACTACAATTCATAGGGCGGAGTATCGCTAAAACACCTCGAAGAAAGTGAAACTTAGAAATTTTATATTCGCGTAAGCCAATGCATGATCTGTTTTTTATAGAAAGTCAAGGCATTAGTTCTAGTGGTGATGATGAGATTGTCATAGAGTATACTGAGCCAGCGCAGACTCAATCGACAACAAGTCTCATCACTAAAATTCAAAAGCCAAGTAAGTGAATGTGAAATGAGTACGTGTGCATTTTTTCAGGTTAGATTGTACCTTCACAAAGTAGTGTTATATTTATGCGCAACTAGGGCATATGAATGCACATCAAACAGGAATATTGATTTTCAGTCAGTCATTTTTATAAAGACTAGCCCATTACAGGGTTCCTGTTACATCCCAAGAGGATTACTAAACTCATCTCATCTCGCTGTCAGCAATAGCTGGGAAGCTTGGTGGTAGAGCGCTGAACTTGCAATTGCACGAACCCGATTTTTAAACTCCAATCGTGACAGGCTACTGCTGTGCTAGTGAACTAGAGCAGCAGCGTCACTGTAACTGTGTGAAGAGAACAAACCCACGTTGGATTAGTGGGGCGATGCATTATAATATTATGATTCGTTTCGATTACAGCTACCTGGTCTCCTCGCATCAGTGGAGGAAGTAGGACCGAATCACCCACTTCGCTAGTTCTTATCCTCATAAGTGACTTTATTTTGTGCACATTCATTCCATAGCAGTAAATTTATTCTCATTTATTTATTTATAAATTGCAATATCTGCTTATATTAGTAAGTTGGCTTCTTATAACAAGATTTGGCTAAAAATGGGTAGACAAAAGGTGTTCTATTCCATATTCCTAATTTTTAGTTTTCAAATGCTTGTTGTCTGTATCAAGAAGATTACTGTTGTTTACATCTTAATTTTATTATGTCGATGGTGATGGCACATCCCTCATCTGTATATTACATATACATGCATTTACAATCACACCAAGACATATACTTTCATATTCACAATGGGGTAGTAGGATAGCTCAAAGCATTAGACTTGCAAAAAGCTTATGTTCAAACCCCCTATCATGCCAGACTCCTGTTGCGAATACGAACTATTCACAATATCCTAATTCCAAAACCATTTCTCACTATGAGATGGAGCACTGCTACGAACCCGCTTGCAGCGCTCCATGCTCAACCATATCTGACCACCTAATAAGTATCAAACACGATAGCTTCATAACACCTGTAAAGATTTCTTATAAGAAAACACTATATTCCCATGAGTTCCCTTGTCCTGTTTGGCTTTGTGTGAGTTGTCTACCCCAGAACTTTTTCTGTAATGGTTTGGTCACCCTGGTTGTCCTGAAATATTGATTTCTAATCTAAATCTGGGTAATGAGGCCATTTATGACACTGAATAGACAAAATATGACAAGTTGTCGTGAAGTTCAAGCGCTCAAAGCTATTTTATCTGTTTATGTATAGTTTGAGCTTCCTGCATAAATAGAGATTATTGACACCGTCCTGCCTGCGATACTCCGTGCTAAATCATAGCTAGTGAACTAAGTATAAACCAGCAGCTATAATTATGACTGCCAAGAGGTCGTAGGAGTAAGCCAATTATCCGGCAAATATAAAGGAATGTAGCAAAATTGAATAGATTTGGTCATATTTCTCTCTAACCTATTAATATTTAGCATGAAATTTTCTATGATGTCACGGAATCTATGACTATCAGCCTCTTTTCCGACGACGCTGAGAGATCTTACAGGATTTGCCTGTAACACAAGTATTTTGAATTTTAGGGGCACATGTTAATCTTTGACTTGAAAGCCATGAAATTGTGGCTGAGATTCTGACCTGGGCATCTGCTTTGGACGCATTATAGCATCTTTGCTTTTCATGGACCAAAAAAAGAAGGCCTATAGTATATAAAGTGTCCGTCACTTATCTCTCACGCATCCCCCTATTCTCTGTGCTCACTCCATTGCTGTATAACATACATGACTACCAGCCCAGCTGTCTAATAGTGTCAGTCGGGGTATATGTGCTCCAGCTTTGAGTTGTTTCAAGTAGCGAAAATCTAATAAGTATTAGGATTTCATTCTGTCAAGTGGCTTAGTGCATCAGTCATTCATGACATGTGCCGATTCAAGTGGACAAGTGTGAGTGTTGTAGTAGAGACTTGTTCCAAACTCGATTTAACAGATGTTTTATCATCATGTACAAACGAAAAAAACAACAAAGCACTGAAAAAATCAAAATTTAACTCAAAAAGTACAGCTGCGACTTATTGTTTTACAAAACACAATGCTAGCATTTTTGGCTTGGGAGTGCACATTACAGAGTATTGTACTTAGCTTCAACACAGCAAAACAAGGATTTCACATGTGACGACATGCAGACCAATGGACACCGGTGATAAGTGTACTAAAACGCTTTCTTGTGGTTTAACTGTGAAATTGTACTACCTACTGTTGTAGGGTCCAGGGCCCTGATACCATAGGGTTATTCTTTACCTTGGGATGGCAGGATAGCTCAATGGCTAGAGCGCAAAAGGAAGACAATAGAAAAGTTTACCCTAGTCAAGCTGAACGCCCACTGTGAGAATAAGCTCCTCACATAATTCTTAGCTCCTACAGATCCAACAAGCCTCAGGCTTAGGAGCTTCGTTAAATAGGATGGCCAAATGGTCGAGTAGAAAAAAACCAACTCTAGCTGCGTGCACAATACGGAAATTGTGTAGATAATGGGCTATTTGGGCCATAGATTTAACCATCTGTCACAACTCCTGTATGGAATGCACATCCTTTATAGAAGACAAGCATAAACATTAAGTATACTCCGAGATTAACCACAAAATCAATAACCTTCAATCAGACAAACATGAATAAGCTTGTCACCACTCAATATGATACAGGGATACAGTCGATGATCAAACAGAGATGTTACGTTTACAGTTTCATTGAGAACGTGATTTGGGCCCTTTATAAGCGTTACCTCCTATGATGGGTAGCTCAGTCTTCTACCACAATGCCTCACCCTTAGTCACTGGTGGAGTGGGCATAATTAACTTCTACTACGCCAACCCTCCTAACCCAACTGCACCATTGGCTCCCAAGACCGAACGATTTCACACTTTTCCATCCATATTTATTGTGTAGTCTTGGCGGCGCAGTTTGCATAAAATGACGCGCCATCAGTTAACGTTCGCAAGCTGGCTACACGACTAATATCAAAGCTTTTATTCTAACCATCTTAACATCTCAAGGTTTCCTAATCTCATTTAAGGGCCTGAGTGGTGACACTAGGGGCCATTTGAGCCAGCTGCATGCATGAATTCTCGCTGCGTGGTTACTATAGCAGTGATAACGATGATACACTTTGGACTCCACAATAGGACCTATTCAAATATACCCGGGCCAGCGGGAAAGGTATAATTAAAGATTTTGACGGTTTTGTTGTTGAAGGCAATCATTGCCATTTGAAAGGCCAGCCTATGTTATTATTGACTTATGCTTTCATGAAAAGTCTCATAGTCTATAGCAAGAATGCATTCAGTATCCACAGGAATAGTCCATTTAGGGGCCGTCTTCTCATGACTAGAATGATACATAAATCATAAAAGTTCTGCGGGTATTTACTAAACAACAAACAGCGTTAGAATATAGCTGCCATATACCAGATTATATATGTCTAGAGGATTATGTGAGGTAGAACAATGAATCATCATTGACTAATTACTCGTGTGACAAACGCCTTAACAATGGATGGTAATTAGAAAGATCTCATTACAGATTAGTAACCAGTCTCAATTCTACTTTCACGATGTCTGTATTTCTATAAGGGGCCTATTCACAAGAAATCTGTGCACCAAGGGGGCCAGAGGTATACAAATCAATTCAAAGAATCGGTTCAATTTCATTTCGATCAGCGATGCGCGAGTTTTAGCAAATGAGCATTGGACTCAAATTGATATCAATGGCAGAGAAGGCAGAGAATCAGGATGAATCGAATCTAAGTACAAACAGGAGGAGTCTGAATCGACTCGAACCATAGTTTTTGTTAAAATGTACACCTCTGAAGAGGGTTTTAATAATGCCAGCTTGCTGTGTCACCTGATCTTGACCCCGGGTCTGTGGTTCAAATTCAGGTCAAACTCACCGCCATTGCGTCAAACTTACAGGCGTTGATGATCTCATTGGCTAACATTGTGTATGAGTCATCAAATTTGCATGGAATACATTGCATACATTTATAACCTGTATACATGCATATCAATGGTCATGCATGTATGACGTTTCACCAATACATGCCCCCCTAATGACATAAGACACACCAGGTCCAAACAGTTTGTCCTATGAATTAAAACTCAATTGAATCGTACTTTTGCTAAGAAGGATTCAATATCAATGCTCCACCCTATAGGGAAATTTATGAGGGTCGAGCTCACACTCACACAGCCCGGGCCAAGTTTACACTGGTGATCTCAAGTCCAGCTCTCTAACCTGCAATAGCTCTAAGCGTAGTGTCAGGCATAAAGGATCTCTTAGAATTGAGCTGCCTTCTGAATATGGGATTTTTTTTAAACAAAAGATAAGAGTCACTGTAGACTATAGACTGTAGACTGTAGAGGCTTTCAAGATAATACCATTCGTATGCCTTTTCAAACGCGTCGTTTGGTAAATGTACTAGTCATAAACAGACTATACCTTCAAGCGCACATAAATTGAGGGTTATGGAAGATAAATTACTATCCACATTGTGCTAACACTGGTGTGTAATAGTGACTTTCAGCCATTCAAAATAAAAGCCAGCTCCCGTGATTGAGCATTGCTTGGCATATACATAGTCTCGAAACACATTTTTTGGCGTTGAGTGTGGAGCCCTATGTACATAAGCCAGTTGTCGGCCAACTTTTAGTAGGTATATTATCATACGATTATACTACCACATGGCAAACTCAATGGAGATGGAGAATGGAGATGGAGAATGGAGATGGAGATGGAGATGGAAAATGGAGATGGAGATGGAGAATGGAGATGGAGAATGGAGATGGAGATGGAGATGGAGATGGAGATGGAGATGGAGATGGAGATGGAGATGGAGATGGAGATGGAGATGGAGATGGAGATGGAGATGGAGAGGGAGA
>Ga0224501_10003588_pt1 | contig 12233 bp, 11 predicted proteins | sample SF_Oct11_sed_USG_4_FD_169105 | JGI IMG/M metagenome (GOLD analysis project Ga0224501, IMG submission 169105) | Sediment microbial communities from San Francisco Bay, California, United States - SF_Oct11_sed_USGS_8_1 | ecosystem: Environmental > Aquatic > Marine > Sediment | place: USA... | reverse complement strand
GCCCAACGGGATAGCCAGATCAAAGCCATTATAGGCCTAAGTTCTATTTATAAAGAATTAACCGCTGAACCAGAAAAACCTAAATCAAAGACAACTAGAACATCTGGCGCAATGTTTTCTCTACAATCAATCTCTGAAAACACGCAATCAAAAAACGAGGTTTTTGATAATAAACAAAAACCAGAATTTTTTATTACCCATCCTGACCTGAGTGCTGATCAGAATAGTTCGGCAGACGCCTGGGATATTGTTGCCAAAGGTCGTGCCCTTACTGATACATATGCCAGAGAATTACAGGCTCAGGAAAAAGAAATGGGCGAACTGAATAAAGAAGCCCCTGACTTACACTGGTGTATATCAAATATAAGTGCTGGTGGCTATTGCCTGCGCTGGGCATCAAATTCAACTTCTAGAGCCCAGGTTGGAGAACTAATTGGCATTAGAGAAAAAGAACCAGATCATACCTACCAATGGCGAGCCGGTGTGATAAGATGGATTAAAAATAGCCAGAAAAATGGCTTGGAAGCCGGTGTACAGGTTCTTTCACCAAAATTAATACCCTGTCTCGTGCAGAGAAGTAATCGTAAAAAAGAAGAACCGTTTGAAGGATTAATGTTGCCAGGAATTAAACCCATACAACAGCCTTCTACATTACTGCTTCCAGCTCATGCTTTTAAAACTGATAACACGTTAATTATTAAAATTTATGATAGTGAGCTGGAAGTTAAGCTCGGAACAGTCAGAGAGCACACAGGATCGTTCACGCAATTTCAGTTTACCCAATTAACAGAAAATCCTGACCCGGGAGATGACAGCGGAAACAAATCTCGACAGGAATCACCCAATAACCCAGATGACTTTAGCTCTATTTGGTCATCTCTGTAACATTAAAGAGTTAGAACGTGGCAAAAGAAAATAAAATAAATATTTTTATCATCGATGAATCATTCAACACCGAAGACAATATTGTCAAACTCATGCGCTCAGCCGGTTTCGCAGCCCATACAACTAGAATTGAAGATGAAGAAGATCTGGAAGCCGCACTTAAGAAAACAACTCCAGACGTTCTTCTCTACTCGATGGGAATGGAACTAATATCTCTTGAACAAACAATTGCTTGTATAAAGGAAAAAGCGAGCTCACCCGTACCTGTTATTGCTGTCAACCGTAAAGGACATGAAGCAGAGATTGTTAAAGTTATGCGCGCTGGCGCCCGAGACCTGTCTGATTATGAAACACCAACACATCTCGAACTCATCATCATAAGAGAATGCGAAGCATTCAAAGCAATTAAAAAATCCTTTTTACTGGAACAGACGACTCTAGAAACAGAAAAACGCTGCGAAGCTTTACTGGACTCTTCAAGAGATGCCATAGCCTATATACATGAAGGCATGCATGTATACTCTAATGAATCCTATCTCGAACTCTTTGGTTTTAGCGAATCTGAAGAACTGGAAGGAATGCCGATACTAGATATGGTTGGCATGGATGATCGAGATTCTTTTAAAACTTTTCTAAGAGAAAATTTTAAAGACAACACAATGAATACCAACAAATTAAAAACCAGTCTAAAAAAATCTGACAGTACAGAATTTGACGGTGAAATGGAATTCTCATCTGCGAGAATTGATGGTGAGCCCTGCATCCAGGTCATTATAAGAAACCAGGTTGATAGTGCAGAACTCGAAAAACAACTGACCTTAATGAGCCAGAAAGATCCAATCACTGGACTTTACAACAGACAGTATTTCCATCAACTACTTGATGAAAAAGTCAAAGATGGACAGTCTGGTAAAGAAAAGTCATGTGTATTAATTATTCATATTGACAATTTTTCAGACATCAAAAAAGAAGCTGGAGTTGCAGGTAGCGATCAACTTCTCAATGAAATCTCACGTGTATTTGAAGAAACCAGCAACAAGGACGACATTCTTGCCCATTTTGAAAGCAATATATTCACAATAATTGGCATCAATCAGACTGCAAGCTCAGCAGAAGAATTCGGCCAAAAGATAATACGATCCACACAAGACTATATTGCAAACATCAATAATAAATCAATTAATCCAACCTGCACCATTGGGATAGCAGTAATTGATGACAACGCCCCTGATAGCACTGAAATCATGCTAAGGGCAGAAAGAGCCCTGGAGGAAGCCGAATCAAAAGGCGTTGGTCAACTGGTTGTTTATCAGCCCAAGGAAGGTGAACTAACTCAGAAAGAAATTGATGCTCAAGTTGTCGAGGAAATAAAGAAAGCCGTAAAAGACAATCGTTTCAAGCTTTATTTCCAGCCTATTGTTAGCCTGCATGGTGACCCTGACGAACGCTATGAAGTATTTTTACGCCTGTTTAATGAAGAGGGCAATATCGTTCCACCTGAAGAATTCTTTCCTGCGGCAGAAAGAACAGGCATGTCGATGACGATTGATCGCTATGTATTACTCAACACAATTACGACTCTTACAAAACAATGGAAAGCTGGTAAACGTACAATTTTCTTTGTAAAACTTACACCTTCTTCATTAAAAGACACCAATCTAATTACCTGGCTCAGTGAACAATTAAAGAAATATAATGTGCCTAAAAACAGCATGGTCTTTGAAGTAAAAGAAAATATGGCAGCTACCAGTGCAAAATATACAGCAGAAATCGCCACGAAACTTAAACAGCTAAACTGCGCCTTCGCTCTGGATGATTTTGGCAAAGGAGACAACCCTTTCGCACTACTCAAACATATACCCACTGACTACCTTAAACTTGAAAAATCATTTATGGAAAACATTATCGCCAGCCCCGAAAACCAGGAGACTGTAAAGGGCATTACCGAAAAAGCAATGGAGATGAATAAACTAACCATAGCTCAATGTGTTGAAGATGCCGGTAGCTTATCAGTATTATGGGGTATGGGCATAAACTTTATACAGGGCAATTTTCTACAGGAACCTTCACCTGATTTAGATTACGACTTCACATCTATGTCAGGTTAATAAATCCAAGACCAAACAAAGCACCTATATTACTCTCATCTTATTTAGGTTATTAATTGCCAGGAAGCTTTAAAGTGCATCCCTGTCAGATCTATTTGTTATTAGAATATTGACATCTAGCAAAGATAGGTTTTAAATTAAGCAAATAATAATAAACGCTTATTTTAAATAAGCACCTAAATGAGAAAAAATCATGCCCATCAAACGTGCTAGCCATTGTTTCAACAAGCGGTCTCGACTCATAAAAAAACCAGAAATTAATTCAGCAACGGAATCTAAACTCGCATCTTTTAACAAGATCGATATTAAAAATCGACTGGAGCGCCTTCTAAAGAAACAAAATGATTTTTTTCCCTGTTTTGACTGGACATTTCCACCACCACTACTTAACAAGCAACAACCACCACATACTGCAAGTGAGCTATTTACAAAGCCTTCTGTCATTCCAGGCCGTTATTCAATTTATCTACATAGTCCATTTTGTAAATCCCTGTGTAGCTTTTGCTACTACGCAATAATCCCCGGTGATGGAATCGATTTTGCACAAAAATATACTGACTACCTGATTAAGGAAATGTCTCTCTATGCTGACACCTTCGCAAACGATACCTGTGAATCTATTTATTTTGGTGGTGGCACCCCAACATTTTTAAGCGATCACCTGCTCGCAAATATTTTTGAAAATCTTAATAAAAAGTTTAATATTAGCACCGATGCTGAAATCACAATTGAAGCTGCACCTGGCACTTTGCCAAAAGCAAAAACTCAATTCCTCAAATCACTAGGCATTAATAGACTCAGCTACGGCATACAGACCCTGGATGAAGACTTGCTAAAAACAATGAATCGAGACTATTCAGTAAATCATGCTATAGACGAACTTAAACATGCGATTGATATAATTGGCAATATTAATGTTGATACAATGTATGGCTTTGATGGTGAAGAAGAAGACACTTTAATTAATACATTACAGAAATTTCACGATATTGGCACACCCAGCTTATCTATTTACGCTCTTGATAAACAGAGAAGCAACGGTAAAGTTTTATTTGAACCACCTAAAGACGATTATTACGAGTATAAAATCAGACAATTTTCTCGGGCAGAAGAACATTTGCTTTCACTGGGTTACAAACCAGTTTTACAAAATATTTTTATCAATCCGGATAAAGCATCATATCGTCATCAACTGCGACGATGGGACAATCTTCCACTTGTCTCGATGGGAATTAATTCACAAGGATACGCACCTCAAAGAGCCTATCAAAATACAGCAAGCATGAAATCTTATTACCAGTTAATTGATGATGACAAGTTACCACTTGCCACTATGGATGAACTAGATTCAGAGCTTGAAATCTGCAGAGAACTAACCAGCAAATTAAGATTCACTTATGTCAGCATTGGAGAATTTAAATTTAAATATAATGTTGCTATCGATGAAATATATAAAGACTTAATTAATGCTCTTATTGAGCTTGGCTACCTGGAACTAAATGATGATATTTTACGTATGACGGATAAAGCAACATACTATAACAACATCATTCCAATGTTATTTGCACCAGATCATTTCAAAGAACAACTACTAGGCTTACCAGAAGAATACCTGTCATCATTTCCAGTGCCTCATATTATGACTCAACTAGGAAAAGCCCAGACCAAATCATTTAACCTGCCTGAAAATATGCATACAGTTAATATTGACCGTCGTACACAATGGGATCGTAGACGTAACAAAGGGCTACTCAATCAACTGGATGATCAAAGAGCTAGCCATGGACGTAGAAGCAGTGATGGAATATGGAGCTGGTCAGCAATAAATCATTTTGCCTAATGTTTGAGATTATACTTACGTATCATGAGTAAATGCTCAGCGCGTATTCGCTCTAGTGGTATATGATGAATATTATTTATTGCTATATTATTATCATCAATACGAACTATTTTACCTGTACACTTAAAGGTATAATCATCTGCAAATTTTATCGTGGCACCTACTAACTCCCCAATAATAAAATCGTCTGCTTTTTCTACCTTAAATCTTACCCCACCCTCAGATACATCTAGAATCTCAAATTCATTATCCATGAACACTAATGCTGGACGATCATTTTCGGGATATTCAACTCTATAATATTCACGCTTCTGTTCAATCATTTTTAATCTCAAACTTATATTTGTTCCGTGTACATCTACAATGTCATACCATAGTAATACCTGACATTAGTATATATAGCCCATTCGGCAATTTCACTACAATTTCTAGTATATTTCACTACTAATACCAATGAATCACCCGTTTGAACCATACAACTGCTTTTATATATCGTAAGTAATTGATTATATTAGAATAGATGCTAAGCGCAGATAGACATATTAAGTAAATATTTTCTGACGGAAATTGCATACTTTTCCTCAAAATACTGGAACTCAGTATCGGTAGGAAATAACTTTAAGCAACTGTTTGAAGCAAGAACAACAGTATTCGCACCGTCAACAGGTATCTCATACAGGGTTCCAGCAAATAAAGCCGACAATTCCTGAAGTGAACTTAATGCGCTAATATCACTGGCAAGAACATTAATAAGAATAAAGCCATTAGTTGCCAATAATGATTTTATTAATTTTAACTGGCCATCCAGGCCAATAATAATATTCTCACTTTTACTGGCACTAAATAAATCTATCAAGATTAGATCATATACTTTATTGGATTGCTTAGCTTTGACCAAAAAATCCTTAAAGTCATTAACAAAAATATTTAAATGCCGATTATGTACTGGCATATAAAAATATTCCTGTGCAATATTTATTACAGCTCGTCTAAGATCAACTGCGTCAAGATTTATATGTCGAAAATGGTGTATCAGGAACTTTACAATTGAACCTCCCCCAACACCTAAAAGCAGAACCCGCCTGGGCTCTTGTAATGCTGTAACACTCACCATAGCCTGTGTATAAGGATGCAATAACGCAATCGGATCATATTGATACATACCTGATTGTTGCGTCTCATTACCAAAATGAAGACTGCGCATAATTTTCTTATAATCAACTACCTCTATAACCCCATACTCATCTCTACAATGATGAATTAGCTGACCACCATACTTCTTCATTTGTTACATCAAACCCCGTTTTTTCTTTGTTTTTCAATATGTTATAAACTACAACACCGATATTACCGAGGTAATTCCAATAATATATGAAATATATGGGTAAAAGGTCTATAAATAAATGATAAACCTTACATTTAAAGTTGAAGTTACACTTTCAGCACACATACTTTGTAAGCTATTAGTTTTAAGCATTTTTAGTGAGTCATAAATTACACAGATCAAGAAAACAGTGCTCATCATTATTTAATCTTTTACAAAAATACTCATAATCAAGGAGATTACGAATTATGAAATGCCTGAAAAAGAACATTGGAACAACCGACCAGGTTATAAGGATAATTATAAGTCTATTATTAATCTATATAGGATTTATTGATGAATCAATCATTGGAGACTCATTAAGTTCTATGGTACTTGGCATTCTTGGCTGCATGAGCCTTATGGTTGCAATTATAAGAATTTGCCCGCTTTATACTGTCTGTAACATAAATACTGATATGCAACATCTGGAAGATTAACCATAGATGCGTATTTCAACGCAACTTATTGTTGTAACAATTGGTATTACTATACTGTCAATGACCATATTTGGCATACTAGCGATACGCATTATGTTAGATTCCGCACATAAAGAACAAACTGATCACTTAAGATCAATTGCTAATGAAATAACAAATTATAATCTAGCAAGCTCATCCCAAGAAGAAATTATCGATCATATAAATAATTATAAGAATGAGTTTTCCAGGGAGAAGTTAATTCTTATTATTCTAAGAGAAAATAAAATAATATATATTTTAACGCAAAACTCGATAAATAATCAGCTCATAGATAGAATCATCCAGACACGAGAAACTGGTATTGAGAATATTATTGATATCGATGACATACAATACGTATTCAGTAATCGAATAATACAGAATAGCGGCTACGAACTTATTTTTATTAAACCGTTAATTTCACTGAATCATCCCCATGCAAATACACTCATTAAACGAATGGCGACATTTGGTATTATTATTATCTGGCTGGCAATATGGGCAGCACTTGTTTTTGGTTCAATTATTTCCAGGAAACTAGAAGAAAAAAACAAACAGCTTAGACATCAAACACTACATGATAATCTAACCAAATTACCAAATCGAATTTTATTAATGGATCGTCTTCAACAAGCTCAATACAACTCACACCGCCAATTAAGCCCATTCGCTTTAATTGTTATGGATCTTGACAACTTCAAGGAAATTAATGACACCATGGGTCATCACAATGGAGACAAACTACTCATTGAAGTAAGTAGTAGATTATTAAAATCTCTCCGAGAAAATGACTCGCTAGCCAGGCTTGGTGGCGATGAATTTGCAATTCTATTACCCGATACGGACTATAATGGCGCTATAGTATGCACCAATCGAATACTGCACGATATTGAAGAACCACTACTACTAAATGAAACATCCATTGACATAAAAGCAAGCATAGGTATTACTCTATACCCAGAACATGGCGACAGTATCGAATTAATTCTTCAACATGCAGATGTTGCTATGTACCAGGCAAAACAACTTGTTGGTTCCAGCTATTCATTTTATGATCCTGTTCAGGACTCACATAGCATCAGACGCTTAAAATTAATGGCTAATTTAAGGCCGGCAATAGAAAACAATCTTCTTAGTGTTAACTACCAACCAATGATCGATCAAAATACCAACTCTATAATTGGCATTGAAGCACTTGCAAGATGGAATGACAAAGAACTTGGCTTTATCCCTCCTGATGAATTTATTCCACTAGCAGAACAAACCGGTAGCATACAAATACTAACCTTATGGATTATAGAAAAAGTGGCCAAAGACATAAAGAAATGGAGATCTACAGGCCTTAATATCAAAACTGCAATCAACATTTCTACAAACTGCCTTCAGGACTCCTTATTCCCTGAAAAAGTCGAAAAAATTATATCCAACTATGGCATACCGGTCAGTAATATTGAGCTTGAAATAACTGAAAGCGCCTTAATGAGCGACCTTAAACGCGCCAGACGAATTTTAGAGCGCCTCAATGAAATTGGATTTATAATATCAATTGATGATTTCGGCACTGGATTTTCATCACTAGCCTACCTGAAACAATTACCCGTCAATATTCTAAAAATTGACCGGTCATTTGTCCAGGACATGAAACATAATAAAAAAGATTCTGATATTGTAAGCACAATAATTCAGCTTGCACATAGCCTTGATTGCAAAGTAGTTGCCGAAGGAATTGAAGACAGTGAAACCTATGATTTATTAAAGACCCTTAATAACGATATTGCACAAGGATACTGGATCAGTCGACCACTGACTGCAAGTGATTTCGAGGCATGGCTTAAGTCATCTTCATGGTCTAATGACACAACAACTAAAGCCATTACCAACAACTAGCTGAGCATCATAAAAGAAAAAGATTATATGGAAATTACTTTTTACCGGATATAGATATCATAAATAAGTATTTTTATATGTATACATCATTGATTCTTTTTATCTAGCATTTTCTTTAAATCTGAAAATGGATTATGCGTAGCAGAACTAACCTGTTTTTTACTATCCCCATATTCACCTCCTCGCACATAATCACTATAACGTGAATGCTCATTATCATGACAATAGATACATAGTAATTCCCAGTTACTTCCATCTGGGGGGTTATAATCATGATTATGGTCTTTATGATGAACCGTGAGCTCCTGGATATTTTTACGATTAAATTCACGGCCACAACGGCCACACACCCAGGGATACATCTTAAGGGCCTGTTCACGATACCCCTTCTCTCTTAGCTCTCTATTTTTTCTCGCTTCTGCAACCACGCGATCAAGTTTATCACTCATATTATTAGCACTCTTACTCAGGACATTCTTATGCGTACTACATTCATAACTTCAATTTCCATACCTGCCACATTCTCTTTTGCAGGATAATATGTCATATTAACCATCTGGCCCTTAATATCTCTATATATCTTTTTTCGCTTATACTTAAATGGGACATCACAGCCTTCTATCATTAAAGTATTAATAATCCAGTCATCAATTTCTCTTTGAACATGGGACACTACTTTCATCATATCTGTATGAGTCAATTTCACATGTTTTTTAATCAACTCATCTACTGGTGATCTCATTTAATCTATCCAAATATAATATACTTATTTATAAATATTTACTCATACTTATAGAGGAACATCAGGTTAACTAAATCACATTATTGATGTGAATCATTTCATACTACGAACATTCACAGCCTGCTTCTATTGCATTCATGCTACTCTATGCTTCAATCTAATAGCGTGTCACACACAACTTTTTACCACATAAATCACAACTGATACCTGTAGCCATGTTTAGAATAAAAAGTCATTTATTTGAAAGACGAATCACCAAGCGATATATTCTACCTCATGATTCTGAAATCATGATACTTTTTTCATCTGAAGACCCTTCTCTCGAAGCACACACTATCAAGACAAAACCGATAGAATTGTCATCCACAGGGCTTAGAATAGAAGTTGACTATGAAATCGGTATTGGCACAGTTCTTGATATTGTTGTCAACTTAAAAAGTCTTAATCGCGACTACCACTTAACAGGAAATGTGCGCTGGCGTATTCCTACTATAGATAATAAATACAACATTGGCCTGGTGCTTCGTGAAAGATATGATATTAAAACTGACCTAATTGACTGGAAACTTAACTTTACTGACAACTTCAATCTCAATAGCTAGATCACTTATTTTTTTACATCGCATTAGACTGACTATTATTTTTTCTTTCAAACCATATTTCTGTTTTTAAGGCGCCATCAAACCATGCATTTATATTTATCTGATTTCTAGACTGAGTAATTTCAAATCCCTCCTGCGTAGGTGGATTACTGCCCATGTATATCAATTGACTATCAGGATAATTTATTAACATAGTTACATTATATGGATAATATCCATCAAGAAATTTCCTGTAATATGGTCCATTTCTTAGCGAAAACGAACCATTAGTATTTAAATAAAACACTCTTGCCTCTGCTGAAATACATATATTTGAATTATTAAGAACCTCTTCAAGACGTACTGACTGATCCACAACCCTTGCTCTGGAAATATTCTCTTTAGACTCTATTTTAAGATTCTTGATCTGTATATATGTATAAACAATATCAATTTTATGTACCGGGTCAAGATTATAGTGGCACTGCTTCAAATGCACCCAACCATTATTGATACTTTCAATAGTAATGGTCAAAACATTTTCTGTATACATTAAACTTCTATCAGCTGGTGGTTTAAGAAACACCAGTTTCCCTTCATTTACCATAAGCGCCTTTAATTCACTATCATCATTAAATAACATCTCAATCTCCTCATCCGACATTTCCACCGCAGATAGAAATAAAGGAAAGATCAAGGTCATTAAATACAGAACATATAGACATAACGTCTTCATTTATAGAATTCCACGCAGAGAAATCTCGCCATACACCAATTATAGAATTAATCAGTATTTTGTCCCTTAAGATAAGCAATTTAGAATAGTATATTTATATTAAACTCATAAACTAGATATATTATACAAATAATTCGTTGGTTGATAATAAATATACCTGCAATAACATCCATATCATATCAACACTTTTGTGATGCTTTAAAAAAGGAGAATATGATGAAAACTTTAATACAATCTACGACTAGATACACCCTGTATAGTGTACTTCTAATTACTAGTTATTCAGCTAATGCAAGTGACTCATCTGATATAGGGTTTTATTTTGGTGCCGGTATAAGCCAGACTACCCTGGCAGTTAAACAGCAAAATATGGCCCTGGCTTATGGAACATCTCCAACATCGAGCTATGAAACGAATGGACTTGGTCTTCTACTAACTGCCGGTATAACACTGGATGAATACCTGGGCTTTGAAGCCAGTTATACCGAAATAGGAAGCATAGCCCTGGATAATGGTAATACCCAGCAAAAGATGTTTGATGCCGATATGTTCAATATTAATGCCATTCTAAGAACACCCATTAGCGAAAATATAAGCATATTTGGAAAACTGGGAGTTTCATACTGGTCCACCTATGATGAAGACCTTAATGTTATGGAATCTGGTAATGGTATTATTTATGGTGCTGGTTTTGATTTCAATATTTATGGTAACAATAACAGAACTCTACGAGTTGACTGGCAACACCAGGAATTTGAAAATATCACCTTTACAGATGCAGATACCATTACTGCTACAGCGATTTTTAATTTCTAACTTTAATCATCAGGGGCTATAACCAACAGCCCCTGATGGCATGATATTCAATTAGTAGCTATTAAGCTTTACGTGTAAAAACCCACTTGTTATCTTTACTTAACTTTTTATTAAATTTGTAACCATCATGATTGAATTCTTTGATATCGTCAGGTTGATTAAGACTATTCTGTATAATAAAACGGCTCATACTACCGCGTGCTTTTTTAGCATAAATACCCAGCATTTTATAGCTACCATTTTTATAATCTTTAAATTCAGGAGTTATAATATCTGCGTTTAGAAGTTTTGGCTTCACTGATTTAAAATATTCATTCGATGCAAGATTAATTAAATAGCCTGATTTGATTACTTTTAACTGTTGATTCAAACCTTCAGTAATCTGCTCGCCCCAGAAATCATACAAATTCTTACCCTGTTTAGTAGCTAGCCTGGCACCCATCTCAAGTCGATAAGGCTGCATCAGATCCAGTGGCCTTAGCAACCCGTATAGACCCGATAACACACGAAGATGCTGCTGTGCAAACTTAAAATCACTAGCACTAAATGACGAAGCATCAAGACCACTATAAACATCACCTTTAAATGCAAGTATTGCCTGTTTCGCATTATCAGGGGTAAATTTTTTACGCCAGGACTTATAGCGATCGAAATTCAAATCGGCTATTTTACTACTTACATTCATTAACTGACTAATATCCTGAGGAGAATACTCACGCAAATATTTTATTAACTGCTGTGATTGCTCAAGATAATCAGGCAGGGTAAATTTTTTAGTCTCAGGCAGAGACTCATAATCAAGTGTCTTTGCTGG
>Ga0224501_10003587_pt1 | contig 12234 bp, 8 predicted proteins | sample SF_Oct11_sed_USG_4_FD_169105 | JGI IMG/M metagenome (GOLD analysis project Ga0224501, IMG submission 169105) | Sediment microbial communities from San Francisco Bay, California, United States - SF_Oct11_sed_USGS_8_1 | ecosystem: Environmental > Aquatic > Marine > Sediment | place: USA... | reverse complement strand
GGCATGGTCTGCTGTGCGAGCCGACCGTCTGCTCCAAATCGCCATCGGCATCAATATCCTGTTCTGGACCATCGCCAGCTTGTTCGGCCAGGACATGCTGATCTATGCCAAGAGCCGTCTGGCACTGTCCGATGAATTGTCCGGCCTCCCGCTCGCCGTTCTGGGAATCGGGATCGGCATCGGCGCAGTCTTGGCCGGACGTCTGTCCGCCTCGAAAATCGAAATAGGCCTGATCCCTCCTGGTTGTATAGGCCTGACCATCGGCCTCCTGGCGCTCGGCCTCATCCCTCCAAGCCTGACCGGCGCGTTGACGATGATGGCGCTGCTCGGCATCGCCAGCGGTCTCATCAATGTGCCGATCAATGCCCTGATTCAATGGCGAACACCTGCCGATCGGCGTGGAGCCGTCATCGCGCTGGGCAACACCTTTATGTTCGGCGGCATCCTGGCCGGATCGTTAGGCGCCGGACTCCTCTCACGGCTGGGGCTCTCCGCCAGCGACATCTTCCTGGCCTGTGCCGTGATGTCCCTGGTCGGCACCGTTCTAATCGCCAGGCTGCTCCCTGACAGCCTACTGCGTTTTGCCGTAGCCATGCTGCCGCGCCTTGTGTACCGTCTCACCATCGTCGGCCAAGACCATGTCCCCCGCCAAGGCGGAGCGCTACTGGTCCCCAATCATGTTTCCTTCGTCGACGGACTGCTGCTGATCGCAAGTCTCGACCGTCCTATACGATTCATCGTCGACGAGCGCTATGCGGACTACCCGCTCTTCAAGCCCTTCATGCATTTACTGAAGGTGATTCCTATTTCTTCTACAGGAAGTCCTCGACTGATTCTTCGCGCTCTGCGCAACGCCGGACAGGCGCTCGACGACGGCGAGATCGTGTGTATCTTCCCGGAAGGCCAAATCACCCGCACGGGAACCCTGTTGCCGTTTCGACGAGGATTCGAGCGCATCGTCAAGGGCCGTGCCGTCCCGATCATTCCGGTCCACTTGGATCGTGTCTGGGGCAGCATCTTCAGCTTCGACCAGGGCCGCTTCTTTTGGAAACGGCCGGAGCAGATTCCCTATCCCGTCACCGTGTCCTTCGGCACGCCGCACCCATCAGATACCCCGGCACATGAGATCCGGCGGGCTATTCGCACTCTCGGCGAGGAGGCGTGGCAACTACGTAAATCCAGCCGACGGACACTCCATCGTGAGTTTATCCGTACCGTCAGACGCTATCCGTTCCGATTTGCCATGGCGGACCAATCCCGCCCTCGCGTCTCGACGATGCAAGCCTTGATCGGTTCGATCGTTCTCGCGAGGGCGCTTCGACAACATTGGGAAGGGCAGCGCCATGTCGGCCTTCTTCTCCCGCCGACGGTCGCGGGCGCTTTGGTGAACGTTGCCGCGCTGCTCTGCGGAAAAACCAGCGTGAATCTGAACTATACCGTGGGGAAATCCGGGCTTGACTCAGCCGTGAGAATCGCCGGCCTTCGGACGATCGTGACCAGCCGCGTCTTTGTCGACAAAGCCAAACTTGAACTGCCTGACGGACCGTCGATTCTCTGCCTGGAAGATATCGCCCGCACCATTGATACAAGACAGAAACTCACCGCGGCCGTCTTGGCCCTCTTTGCTCCGGCCAGACTGATCGAACGGGCCTGCGGCCAAACCGTACCACTGACAATGGATGATCTGGCCACGATCATTTTCAGCAGCGGCAGTACCGGAGACCCCAAGGGTGTAATGCTCTCTCATTTCAATGTCGACTCCAATGTGCAGGGAGCCGCCCAAGTCCTTCATCTCTATCAAGACGAACGTGTGCTCGGGATCCTCCCGTTTTTCCATTCATTCGGCTATCTGGCCTATTGGTTGGTCACCCTGAACGGACAAGGCATTGTCTTTCACCCCTCGCCGTTGGATGCGGCCGCCATCGGCGACTTGGTCGAGCGCCATCGCATCACGTTCCTTGTGACGACACCGACATTTCTCCAGCTCTACCAGCGCCGTTGCACTCCGGAACAGTTCGGTTCGTTGCGCATGGTCATTACCGGAGCGGAAAAGCTCCCGGCCAGACTCGCACAGGCGTTTGAAGATCACTTCGGCGTCACACCGGTTGAAGGATACGGCGTCACCGAATGCGCCCCTGTCATTGCCGTCAATTGTCCGGATTTTCGTGCGGCCGGGTTTTTTCAACCGGCTTTCCGACGAGGCACGGTCGGCCAACCCCTGCCGGGCGTCTCCATTCAAATTGTCGACCCGGATAGCTTTACCGTCCTGCCTCCCAATACTCCCGGCATGCTGCTCGTCAAAGGGCCGAACGTCATGAAAGGGTACTTAGGCCGGGAAGACCTGACCGCTCAAGCTATTCGCGACGGCTGGTACGTGACGGGCGACATTGCGAAGCTGGACGAAGACGGATTCGTGACGATCACCGACCGGCTGGCCCGGTTTTCCAAAATCGGAGGGGAAATGGTCCCCCATGGTCGCGTGGAAGAAGCCTTACACCACGCCGCCGACTCCGACACCCAGGTCTTTGCGGTCACCGGTCTTCCGGATGAGAAGAAAGGGGAACGGTTGGTGGTCCTGCATACGCTCGACGAATCCAGAATTCCCGCGATTCTTGAAAAGTTACCTCAAAGCGGGCTACCCAATTTGTTCATTCCAAGCAAACACCACTTCGTCAAGGTTGAGGCGTTACCGGCCCTCGGCACAGGTAAGCTTGACCTGCGCGGCGTGAAACGTATCGCAACGGAACGGCTCTCTTCGCGCGATGAGTCCTGTAGGACTGAGTAGTGAGGACTGTGGACTGAGTGTTTCGGAAAGGGGATAGAGATCGAAGTTCGTGACATCTTACTCAGTCCTCAGTCCTCAGTCCTCAGTCCTTTGAAATACAAGAACGACCTTGCACAAAGCATGGGAACTGAGAACAGGACACCGAGTGAGAAAACATTAGTAGACTGCCACGTGCATCTGGCCGCGTTTCCGGACGGCGGCAACGGCTGCTACATCTCGCCGAAGATCCTCAAGAGTCCACTGTTCCGTTATTTGCTCTGGAAACATCAGCTGTCCCCGGACAAGCCGCATGAGGCCAATCAGAAGTACCTGAATGACCTGCTCACCGAACTCCGCGCTTCCCGATTCGTACAGAAGGCCGTCATCCTCGGCATGGACGGCATGTATGACGGAAACGGCCGTCTGGTCAAAGAACACACGGATTTTCTTATCGGCAACGATTATGTCCTGAACACCACCAAGGCCCATCCCGATGAACTGTCGGCAGGCGTGTCGATCAATCCCCAGCGTCGCGACGCCGTCGAAGAAATCCACCGCTGTGCCGACGCCGGGGCCGTGCTCGTTAAAGTCCTGCCGAACGCACAACAGTTCAATCCGGCCGATCCACGCTACAAGCCGTTTTACCGAGCCCTCGCAGAACGGAAGCTGCCGTTCCTCAGTCACGTCGGGTATGAGTTCAGCCTCATCGGCAAGGATCAATCGGTCGGCGATCCAGACCGCCTCCGGCTCGCGCTCGATGAAGGGGCCACGGTCATTGCGGCCCATGCCTGCAGTTACGGCCTCATGCTCTATGAAAAGTTCATCCCTACGTTGCATGAGTTCGTCCAGCGCTATCCGCACTTTTACGCCGACATCTCCGCCCTCACCTTGCCCAACCGCTTTCGCATGCTCCTGTATCTCCGAAAGCACCAGGAATTGCAGGGGCGTCTCCTGTTCGGCACTGATTATCCTCTGTCGGTGTTTCACCTCGCCGCATGGGGCCGCGTGGGTCTTGGCCGCTTATTGAAGATGATCAATACGAAAAACCGCTTCGACCGGCAGGTGGAAGTCTGCAATGGGTTGGGACTCAGCTTTCGGTCATTGGGAGATCTGTCCAACACACATATGCCTTAAAACGTCACATCATCTGAAATTCTTTTCTTCACCCGCCTTCGCAGGAAGCCACGGCTGCTTGGCCTTCGAAGCCGAGTGGATTCGGCGAAGTAGGCGAAGACCGTGGGGCTCCACCTTTTACGTTTCACCTTTCACTTTTCACTTTTTACGGCATGGGGTAATAACTCTAGGAAGCGCTATCAGCACCCTGTGAGAGGCACAACGTTCTATGAGCCGTGACGATATACTGACCTGCCTCCGTGAAAGGATTCTCGCTTTTGCGACATCACGTGTATCGAGGGATCAGGCTGAGGATCTCACGCAGGACGTCTTAGCCCTCCTCCATGAAAAGTACGCACGTGTGACCGATCTGACCGAGCTTGTGCCTCTCGCATTCCAGGTTCTGCGGTTTAAGATGTTGGATGCCAAACGGAAGACCTTCCGCAGAGGCGAGTATAATCAGGAATCCGTTGACGCATTGCCGCTCGCCGATCCGACTGATGATCCGGCGACGCAACTCGACCAGAAGCAACGGGTGGATCGGTTGTTCTCTGCCGTCAGTCAGCTCGGGGACCGTTGTCGTGAACTGTTCAAATGGAAGCTGGAGGGGAAGACATTCCCGGAAATTCAGAAACTGATGGGGCAAACATCGATCAACACCATCTATACCTGGGACCTGCGCTGCCGAAAACAACTCTTATCGCTCATGGGTGGATCATGGGAGTAATCACTGTACTGTTGAGTTGTGAGTGTTTAGTTTTGAATTGCAGAGCGGGTTATCGCCTTACCCCTTACCCCTTACCACTTACTTGGCCTAAAGATGCGTGATCAGGACCTCGACAAACTCCTTGGTGGCTTTGCAGCCGACACCCTGACGCCGGAAGAACAGGCGCGTCTCTATTCGGCTGCCTTGGCCGACCAGCACCTCTTCGATGCGTTGGCGGATGAACAGGCGCTCAAAGAATTGTTGGCTGATCCCGCCGTTCGGCGACGGCTGCTACAGGCGCTCAATCAGACCAATACATCCGGCACAGCCACATGGCTCGATTGGTTCAGACGTCCGTCGGGACTTGCCTGGGCCGGAGGACTCGCTGCTACCGTCGTTGCCGTCGTCCTGGGCACCAAGATCTATGAAGACAGCCTCAAGCATGCTGCGCCATCGGTAGCGACCGAAGAGACAAGGCCGTCTGCGCCGCCGGCACAAGCCCCTTCATCGTCACAACAGAAATCGTCGCCGAGCTCCGATCTGCCCATTGAAGCCACACCTTTTGAGGCTCCCGAAGAAAGAGCGGCCACGAGCGAGGCATCACTGGACCGAGTGATGAAACGAGAGCAGGCTCCTGCTCCGGCCTCCCGTGAACAAAGAACCTCTGGTAGCTCCCCTAGCCTGAAGAATCGACCGGGCGAACAGGATCATTCCTTTTCACAACCTGTTCCCCTCTCCGATGAGTCAGGCATGGTTGCCCCACACACCAGCCCATCTCCTCACAAGAAAGAGATCCGAGAGACACCAGCATCCTCTGCCTTGCCCCACGCACCTTTGTCCGCTCCATCCAGGTTGATAGAACCTGCCGCAATTGCCCCAATTGCCAAGGCCCGTGCACTTTTCTACGGGTATACCGATCCTGTCACGACCTCCGACATGCAGGAGGCAAAGCAGGAACAACCACTGACCTCAATGGCTCAATCGGCACCCCAGGCAGAGAGGCCTGAGAATATGGGTAGGATGTTGCCTCAACAGGGCCCGGTAACAGAGGCCATCGATTCGACGACACCGCTTGGCCTGCGCTATAGCTTCCTCATCCAAGAGCCCGACGACCGGAGCCGTGAAGTCAGCCCTTCCATTGCTTTAAGTCACAGAGGCCCCATACTCTTGACGGTTGAATCGAATCAGGAGACCTATCTCCAACTTTGGCTCACCGACGCGTCCCAACCTCCCCAACGTCTATTACCTCAGAAGGATGACGCCCAACCCTCGCTGAAACTCTCTGCCGGTCGAAGAATATCCGTCTCACTCCCTCTCGCAAGCCGGTCGATAACCATCATCGCCCGCATATCTCGCAACTCCGTAGCCAGAATCTTTGAGCAAGACCTGCCTCCGATGACTCGTCAGACTCCCGACACGGTACAGGAATCGGTTACTGCCGGTGCTGATCGTCCTCGACAGGAGAACGCCACCTACGTGGTCAATCAAGATGCGTCCATGGACCAACTGACGGTGAGAATCCCCTTCCCTTCACCTTAGTGGGATTCGATGACAAGACAGGCTATGGCATCCCAGAGAAAGAAAAAGGGCCGTCCTCCATGCGGAGGGCGGCCCTTTTCTCAATCGATAAGATCGACCGGCTACACTACTGGCTGACTGTAATACGATCCTTGATCGTATCGAATGTCCCCTTCGGCACGACGTTCTTCGCTACTAATTCTCCCTTCACGCGATAGGGACGATTATTGACGATCCTATCCGCTTCCTCCTGCGTGACTCCCAAGAACAGCACCAGATCGCTCGCCGCCGCCTTATTGATATTGATGACACCCGAAGCCGCCGCCGGAGCAGCCGGTGCCGCAGGCGCTTCCGGCACCACTGCAGACGATGGAGCCGCAGGCGCCGGAACCGGCGCGGGAGTCGCTCCACCGGCAGGCATATGTGATCGATCTTTCAGCTCCTTCTGATACCGCGCCACCATCGACTTCAACGTATCGTTATGGCGATTCACATCCTTCAATTCCCGGCGCATATTTCGATTTTGCACCGACAACGACTTGACTTTCCCCTCCAACTCACTCGTCCGCCCTTGAACCGTACCCCGCTCCTTATCACGACTATGCTGAATTCGTTGCAGCTCGTCGCGAGCGACATTCGCCTCATTATTGACCTTGACGTTCAGTTCCTTCAACGTCCGAATCTGCTGCTCCATGGCGATCTTTTGCTCACGAGCCTTCCCCAGTTCTTCTTTGGCGATATCCGCCTCGGTCAATGCTTCCTGATACTTGGAGCTGGATACACAACCAGTCATCAACAGCACACAGGCCATTATTACTGTTATCGTCGACCACTCCCGCTTCATAAGAAACCTCCCTCTCCCGACTCCCCCATAAAGATCGGCATATACGTATTCATACCCGATTCATCTTGAAAGGACTACTGCCGATTCGGATAGATCTGTTCAATTGTGTGTAGGCCAACGGTCGATCTTTGTCAACACATTTGCATTTGACGCATCGGTTGAGAAACGTGGATGCGGCAATCAATCCTCCTCTTGACGGATCATGCCTGCTCTGTGATGATCGCTCGGCAACCAGAGACACAACCGACGACAATTCTACTCGAAGGCACACACGTGAATGAATGGGGTCCTGCACTTGCGATTATCCTCGGTATCGTCGAAGGGCTGACGGAATTCCTTCCTGTCTCGTCGACCGGCCATCTGATTCTTGTCGGCCATGCGCTCGGCTTTACCGGCGATGTCGCGGCGAATGCCGAAATTTCCATCCAATTGGGAGCCATCCTGGCCGTGATGGTCTTCGAGCGCGAAAAGATCGCAAGGCTCATGTCCGGCGCCTGGGAAGAACAAATCGCGTTTCGGTCGTTCGTGAAAAACGGGGAGCATCCGACGTGGATCGCATGCCTCAAAGCTTCGACACGGGCGCATCCTCAGCTGTGGTTTATCCTGGGCCTGGGCATCGCGTTTCTTCCGGCCGCGCTGGTCGGCTTGTTGGCTCATGGCTGGATCAAGGCACATCTGTTCACGCCGCAAACCGTCGCCGCCACATCCATCTTCGGCGGGATCGTGATCCTGCTCGTCGAAGCGTTGAAACGGAGCAACCGAGTCCTTCAACTTGAACAGGTTTCTCCGATCCATGCCCTGTACATCGGCCTGGCACAATGCGCGGCACTCATTCCCGGCATGTCCCGATCTGGCTCAACCATCATCGGCGGCCTGCTGGCGGGACTTGATCGGAAAGTCGCCACGGAGTACTCGTTCTTTCTCGCGCTTCCGACCATCATTGCCGCGACCTTATACGAAACCTGGAAGGCCAGAGGCACGTTTACCGAACAAGACTTTCTGGCGCTGGGCCTCGGAATGGTCGTGTCGTTCCTCGTCGCCTGGGGGGTGATCGCGGCGTTTTTGGCCTATGTCAAACGCCATACCTTGCGAGTCTTTGCCTACTACCGTATTATGCTCGGAATTGTCGTCTTATTGGTCTTCCATTGAAAGGAGTTTCCGGAATGGCGTCAGATACGATTCATGTATACGACACCTGGGTTATAGGACAGAAAGGCCGTATTCACTTCGACGTCATGACCACGGATGAAGCCACGGCGTTGAAATTGGCCAAAGAATATCTCGTCAGCATCGGGGAGCCTGACGCCGCAGTGACGACGAAGGAATGTCAATTCTGCCATAGCGAGCCGCTGTTTCTTTTCTCAGCCGATCAGCAGAAAGAAGTGAAGGAAAAGGGCGGGTTTATCGTCCCGATGCCGGCATAAGTGCCCACGGCAACGCGGGCAAGTTTTGAGTTGAACTCACCACTCACAGTTCAACACGTAACATGTGTGTTACTGTGTTTATGATGACGAGGGCTCTTCCGAGGAATTGGGAGAGTCCTCTTTCTTTTCGAAGGCAAAGTGGATGATCAAGAAGATCACCCCGACGGTAATGGCGGAATCCGCCACATTGAACGCCGGCCAATGGTAGGTCCCGACATAGACATCCAGAAAATCGATCACTTCCCCGTAACGCATCCGGTCGATCAGATTCCCGATCGCACCTCCCAAGATAGCCGCCACGCTGAGCCGTCCCATCCGATCTCGTTCCGGCATCCGCACGAGAATCGTCCCCAATAAGCCCAGTGCAAAGATCGATGTCAGCCCGAAGAATATCATGCGGAACGTCGTGCTGCTGCCGGCCAGAAGGCCGAATGCCGCTCCGGGATTCCTGATGTAGGTGAGGCTGAAGTAGTCCGCAACGACAGGAATGGATTCATGCAACCGCATCGTTTGCATGATGTAGAGCTTGGTGATCTGGTCCACCACGATGATGACGCCCGTGAGGGACGCCAGCAGAAAATTGCGCAAGACGGAGCCGTTCAACGAATGGCCTCCAAGCACCGATCGCACAGCGTCGGGTGCCCGGCATCGCTGCCCACGGCCTCCCGATAGTTCCAACACCGCTCACACTTTCCCGCCTGCGACTTCGCCACCGTCACACGAAGCGAGTCGCCGCTCTTGGGACTTTGCGTCAACGTCACCTTCGACACGATACAAACCGTGCTCAGATCCGACTCATACCGCCTCAGAAACTGAAACGCCTCGTCATCGGCCTCGATGTGCACATCGGCCTCAAGGGACGATCCGATCATCTTCTCCCGTCTGGCCTCTTCCAGCACACCTTGAACCTGAGTGCGATACTTCAATAACCGCTCCCATCGTTCCACTAACGGCTCATCGGCCCACACCGAACAGTCTTCGGGAAACATCGCCAAATGCACGCTATCCGCACCGGCATCTTTCCGTATCCCCTCCGGCAACATGCGCCAGATCTCATCGGCCGTGAAGCTGAGAATCGGAGCAATCAGCTTCGCAAACGTCACGAGAACGTCACATAAGACCGTCTGAGAGCTGCGACGCACCCGAGAGTCCTTGTGAAAGGTATAGAGACGATCTTTCAAAATATCCAAATAGATGGCGCTCAAATTCACCGTGCAAAAATAGTCGAGCTCGTGAATAATTTGGCGGAAGTCAAACTGTTCATAACTCGTCGTGACGACATCGACAAGATGACGGAGCTTCGCCAACGTCCAGCGATCCAATTCCGGCAACTGGTCGAAACTCACACGATGGAGGACCGGGTCAAAATCATACAGATTACTGAGGATAAACCGACAAGTATTTCTGATCTTTCGATAGACTTCGACTTGCTGACTCAGAATGGCCGGTGAAATTCTGAGGTCATCTTTATAGTCCTGCGCCGCCACCCAGAGCCTGAGAATCTCGGCCCCGGACTGTTTGATGACATCTTGCGGCGCCACCACATTGCCGGCCGACTTGGACATCTTCTTGCCCTGCCCGTCGACCACAAACCCATGGGTCAACACGGCCTTGTAGGGCGCCCGTCGATCCGTTGTGACACCGGCCAATAAGGCGCTGTGAAACCACCCTCGATGCTGATCCGACCCTTCAAGGTAGAGATCGGCCGGCCACCACTTCCTGGGCTTCAATACCGCGGCATAACTCACCCCGGATTCGAACCACACATCAAGAATGTCCCGTTCCTTTTCAAACGTCTTGCCCGCACACTTCGGACAGGAAGTCCCTGTGGGAAGCAATTCCGCAGCGGAGCGCTCAAACCAGATACCCGCCCCGCTCGATTCGACCAGGCCGGCAATGTGTTCGATGATGTTCGGGTCGGCCAGTACCGTACGGCACCCGGCACATGTGAAACCGGGAATCGGCACCCCCCATACACGCTGACGGGAGAGACACCAGTCGGGCCTATTCTCGATCATGCCGTTGATTCGATCACGACCGTAGGCAGGGATCCACCGGACCCGATCGATTTCTCCCAACGCCTCTTGCCGCAACTCGTTCGTCTCCATCGCCACGAACCACTGTTCCGTCGCACGGAAGATGACGGGATTCTTGCAGCGCCAGCAATGGGGATAGGAATGGTTCAACGATCCGTGGCCCAACAGCCGCCCGTTGTCTTGGAGAAAGTCGACGATCTTCGGATTGGCCTTTAAGACATGTTGGCCGGCGAACTCCTTCACGATCTCCGTAAAGCGGCCGCCGTTGTCGACCGGCGCGAGGATCTCCAACCGTTCGCCGACGGACGCCTTGGCATTGTGACCAAGGACCAAAATATAGTCCTCCATGCCGTGGCCCGGCGCGATATGGACGCAGCCGGTGCCCTGATCGAGCGTGACAAAATCACCCAGCAAAATCGGCGATAATCCCGTGGACAGGGGCCGTTGTGTTTCCAACCCCTCAAACCCTGCGCCGCCCTTCTTGGTTCCCACGACACGATAGCCTTCAAGCCCACAGGCCTTTGCGACGCTCTCAAGAAGCTTTTCCGCCATGATCAGCAATTCGTCACCGATATGCACAAAGGCATAGTCGATGTCCGGATGGAGACAGACGGCTTGATTGGCTGGGAGCGTCCATGGCGTGGTCGTCCAGATCACGACGGACACCGACGTGATCTCGCCGGGGAATTCAACATCGGGGAACGTGCGGCTAAGCACGTCCGGAGACGTCACAACCGGGAACTTGACATAGATGGACGGCGACGTATGGTTGTCATACTCGACTTCAGCTTCGGCCAAGGCCGTTCGGTCCTGCGTACACCACAACACCGGCTTGAGACCTTTATAGACTCCGCCTCGCTCCACAAACTTGCCGAACTCACGAATGATCGAGGCTTCATAGGCAGGCATCATCGTCAAATACGGCTGTTCCCATTCGCCGAACACGCCGAGACGTTGGAACTCCTCCCGCTGAATCTTCACATACTTGTCGGCGTAGTCCCGACACAGTCCGCGAATCGCCGAGACATCCAACGTCTTCTTCTTGTCGCCCAACTCCTTCATCACCTGATGCTCGATCGGCAGACCATGGCAGTCCCATCCCGGAACATAGGGCGCATGAAAGCCGGCCATGGTTTTGGATTTCACGATGATGTCTTTGAGAATCTTATTCAGCGCATGGCCGATATGGATTCGGCCGTTGGCGTAGGGAGGACCGTCGTGCAGGACGTAGCGAGGACGCCCCTTACGGGCTTCCTGGATCCGCTCATAGAGCTTCTGTTCCGCCCACCACGCGAGCAACTCCGGTTCCCGTTGCGGCAAATTCGCCTTCATCGGGAAATCGGTCTTGGGCAAATTGAGCGTCGATTTGTAATCCATGGATGAGATAGGAGGATGACGTTTTCGGTTTTGAGTTTTTAGTTATGAGTTGTTCCGGACCACACTCAACACTCACACCTTATAACTCAAAACTGCTTACGAGAGCTAGCTGACCGACATCATGCGATCCAACGCCACCCTCGCCCACTGTTTGTCGTCCTCCGGCACAGTGATATGGTTGACGACGTGGCCGTCGGCCAGATTTTCCATCGCCCAACAGAGATGTGCGGCATCAATCCGAAACATGGTGGCGCATTGACAGATCGTCGAAGACAGGAAGAACACCTTCTTATCGGTCATCTCATGCTTGAGGCGATTGACCAGATTCAATTCTGTTCCGACCGCCCACACGGTCCCCGCCGGTGCGGCCGTGACGGTCCGGATAATGAACTCCGTCGACCCGATCAGATCCGCCTTGTTGACCACGTTCTCATGGCATTCAGGATGGACGA
>Ga0224501_10003586_pt1 | contig 12235 bp, 16 predicted proteins | sample SF_Oct11_sed_USG_4_FD_169105 | JGI IMG/M metagenome (GOLD analysis project Ga0224501, IMG submission 169105) | Sediment microbial communities from San Francisco Bay, California, United States - SF_Oct11_sed_USGS_8_1 | ecosystem: Environmental > Aquatic > Marine > Sediment | place: USA... | reverse complement strand
GTTTTGTGGGACAGCGTCTTCCCAGGACCTAACATGGGGGATGGAAAAAGCTCTGGAGCCTTCATCGCGTTCTTTCAGACACTCATGAATCGTGAGCCCTTGATAAACGCGTTCATCAGAGTTGACAGCGCAGGCACCGTGTTGAACCTACCTACCATGTTAGGTTTTTTCACAACAGTGGTCGTTTTCATCATAGTAATATACGTTGAAGGAGTTAGGGTTGAGCTTCCCGTTTCCTATGCTAGTTACCGAGGATTTCGAGGTAAATATCCGATCAAACTTCTATACGTTTCTAACCTACCGGTCATCTTTGCTTCTGCCCTTTTTGCAAACGTATACTTCTTCTCCCAACTTCTTTGGAGCAGATTTAACCCGAATAACACAAACTTCTGGCTTAACCTTCTTGGTAAATATAGCGTAGGAGAAGGAGGTCAACCTCAACCAGTAGGCGGTCTCGTCTATTACGTGATTTCCCCCAGAAATATTTCAGACGTTACGAGCGATCCCACAAGGGCTCTCGCGTTCGCAGGCATCATGATTGCGTTTTGTATAGTTTTTTCACTCACATGGCTCGAGGTGGGAGGCTTAGGTCCAAGAACCGTTGCGAAACAACTCGTCGACGCCGGGATGCAGATTCCAGGATTTCGAAGATCTGGCAGATCTATAGAACTAGTTCTTAAGCGTTATATTCCCGTAGTTACAATACTCGGAGGGGCAATAGTAGGATTGATCGCCTCGGTCGCGGACTTCTTTGGAGTGTTCGGAACGGGAATGGGCATCTTGTTGTCAGTTGGAATTTTGTATCAGTATTACCAACTCCTCGTGCAGGAGCGTGTTGCCGAAATGTATCCAGCCTTCCGTCGCGTATTAGGAGGATAAAAACATTGGGCAGAGTTATCGTTGTCACCGGAATCCCAGGAACAGGCAAAACAACCGTTTGTAACGAGGCCCTGAGACTCGCTGAGCAAACACGGAAAAGAATTCAGGCGGTAAACTACGGATCAATTATGGTTGAACTATCTCGCAAGCGTGGAAATTCCCTTCACAGAGACGAATTAAGGAGGTCTGGGCTGACTTTTCAACGCAATCTTCAGGCAGAGGCTGCTAAAATCATTTCCAAAAAGACTGGTGAAGTTGAGGGAGACCTCATCGTTGACACCCATATGTCGATAAAAACTGCGAACGGATACTTGGCTGGTTTACCGTTCCACGTTCTGCAACTTCTGAATCCGGACATTTTCGTTTTAGTTGAAGCAGAACCCCACGAAGTACTTTCTCGTAGGTTTAGAGATAAAACTCGGAAACGAGACAAGGTTTTGGAAGATGAAATAATGGAGGAATTTCTCTTTTCAAGGCTCATGGCTGTTGCCTGCGCAGTTTTAACCGGTGCGTCAGTGAAGATGGTTAGAAATCCAGATGGAAAACAGGCTGATGCTGCTGAAGAGATTCTAAAGCTGTTGGTGTAGTGAAAACATGAGTGTCAATTTGGCGGAACCTCCCTATTCAACGATCATAATTCTATTAGTTTCCTTGGCTATGGCCTTCATCTCATCTCTAATTAACAGCCGCTTCACCCCTAGGGAACACCGTGCAAAAATCAACGCTTTGCAACGTAAGATCGCTGCCTTAAAGAGGGAGAAAGACGATAATCTTAAAAAGGCAAAAAGCACCGACGACAAAAAGCTGCTTAAAAAAGTTCGGAAACAAGAAAAACAACTTCTACAACTTCAATCTCAAATGGCTTCGCTGTCGCTTCGGCAGATGAAAGTACTCCCAATCACTATGATAATGTTTCTTCTTGTCTGGATGTTCCTAACAGGCAGGCTTCTCTACTGGGAGGTAATACCCGGCTTATTTACTGGTGCAGAAACCGTTGCCTATCTCCCGTGGATTAGCGGAGAAATGAACCTGAATCTTTTCTTGTGGTACATCCTCTGCTCTTTCATGTCTGGAGCCTTCTTCTCACGTATCTTCGGCTTAACGGGGGCAACCGAATAGATGCCCAGACCCGCACTGCGAACACGAAGCAAGAAACGCCGTCGCGTCAAATCGTCTGGAGGACGCGTTGAGACCCATTACGGAAAGGAGAAAACTGAGGTTTCACGCTGTGCCCGGTGTGGTCGAGCTCTATCCGGGCTTCCACGCCCAGACCCATCGAAACTTCGCAAACTTCCCGCAAGTCAAAGAAGAGTTGAACGTATGTATGGCGGTCATTTGTGTCACAGTTGCCTCCGAGACTTGCTGAAGCACGAAGCAAGGAACATTTAACACCACTCGAAAGGGCGGATCAGTTAGACTATGAAGAACGGTTGTGAAAAGCAGAAGGAAAAAGTCGTAATATGCGTGTGTGGAATGACCGGTTGCGGAAAGAGCACGGTGGCGAAAAGGCTAGCCGAAAAATATGGACTTGGATATTTTTCTGGCGGAAACGCTTTGAAAGCCTTAGCCCTTGAAGCTGGATACAAACCTACTGAAACAGGCTGGTGGGAGACTGCTGAGGGAATGAATTTTCTTCAACAGAGAATGGAGGATCCCAAGTTTGACAGGAAGGTTGATGAAAAGTTGTTGGAGCTGGCGAAGCAGGGGAACATTGTCCTCGATAGCTGGACTATGCCTTGGCTGTTGAAGGAGGGGTTTAAAGTCTGGTTGAAAGCTTCTCCTCGTGTTAGGGCCATAAGGGCTGCGGGGAGAGATGGTATTAGGGTTGAAAAGGCGTTGAAGGTTTTGAAGGAAAAGGATGAGATGACTAGAGTGATTTATAAGGGTCTCTACGGGTTTGATTTGGGAAACGATTTTTCGCCTTTCAATTTGATTCTTGATACGAATGGGTTGGATGTTGACGAAGTTTTTCATGCTGTTTGTTTGGTTGTTGATCGTCTCGTGTTTGGAAAGTTTTAGCCTATCCGCTGCCATCTATTTGGATTCAAATGAAAACAGAATGTTGAAATGGGGTGGGGAAACTAACAAAACGCTGTAGGCTCCAAATACGCTCAAGTGTACAACATAGTCTCATGGCGCCGGGGTTAGGTTCAAACCTCGGTTCAAATCCTTGTTTTTTGCATGGACCTAGAAATCCAATTGTAGATTGCGCGCGCATGGGTACTATCTAATAGACGATTTTGAAACATACTCTAGGTGGTTATCATGATCATTAAGGAGATTTGTGCCAAGAGTATTTTGTCTAAATCAAGAGTTTTTGATTATACGGTTAACCCTTATGTTGGATGCGAGCATGGATGCACATATTGTTATGCACGGTTCATGAAGAGGTTTACTGGCCATAAAGAAGCTTGGGGTAAGTTTGTGGATGTGAAAGTAAACGCGATAAGCCTATTGAAAAATGAGATAAAAAACAAAAAAGTTGGCAGAGTTTGGATAAGTGGAGTATGTGATCCTTATCAACCACTTGAGAAAGAGTATGAGCTGACTAAAGGGTGTCTCGAAGTTTTGTTGAGGTATGGTTGGCCTGTTACAATTCAGACAAAATCTCCTCTTGTATTGCGTGACATGGAATCGCTAACAGAATTTGACGAGATTGAAGTTGGGCTTACAATTACTACAGCTGACGAGAATATTAGGAAAATTTTTGAACCCAAATCACCGCCAGTTAAACAAAGGATTGAAACGTTAGAAAAACTACATTCTGAAGGTGTGAAAACCTTCGCGATGATAGCACCTTTACTCCCGAAAGCCGAAGGCTTGGTGGCGCAGCTAAGTGGAAGAGTGGAATATGTGCTGATCGACAAAATGAACTACCATTACGCAGACTGGGTGTACAGAAGGTATAAGCTGGAATATGCGGCAAATGACAACTTCTTTACCCGGAAGAAATTAGAACTTGCTAATGCATTTGAGAAAGAAGGCATACCTTATCAATTGCTGTTTTGAAGCGCGCGCATTCTCCGGTAAGCTGGATCTCCAAGTTTGTAGGATGTAATTGACGCCATAAGTTATTTTGACATTGTCGTCGGTTTTGAAGACTGTTCTTTTTAGGAAAGGTGACCCCGATCGGTCTTCTCCATGCTTTGGGTACATACGCACACACTTTAAATATTACTGAACAGTAAATGTCGCGCGCGACGATGGGTTCAGTAAACACGGTTTTTTGAACAGAAAGGATGAAGATATGTTGGCAATTAGGGTGAAACCAATTCTTAGAAGACTAAATAAGTTATGGATACCCGAAAAAAGATACGTGGGCAATATCTACCTTAACGTTTAAGGGTACGCGCAGACTTTCTTAGCGCGGGTAAAGTAATAGTTGGCTATGAGAGAGTGATAGATAAGTTGCCAAACCAAGATGTAACAAAGAGGCTGGAGAAAGTTCTCATAGTCTCTCGAACCGAGGCTTCGCAAGTAAAAGTTCTCTTAATGAAAAACAGTTTCAAGATCGTAAAAAGGAATCCGGATTTCGTTGTCTGTTACGGTGGCGATGGAACTGTTTTATTTAGTGAAAGAAAGTTTCCACAAGTCCCAAAGCTCGTGGTTAAGAGGGCAAGTATTCGCAGAAAGTGCGATTATACTTTGTACGATGTCAAGAATATTTTGCCCAAGATTAGAGACGGAAAGTTTAGGATACGAAAGGAAATAAAACTGGAAACGGAACTCGAGAATGAAAAATTGGTCGGGTTGAACGAAATCCAGATTCGGGCCAAACTGCCGATATATGCTATCAGATTCTCCGTGTTTGTTGACGGAAAAGAATTTGGCAATTTGATTGGTGATGGAGTTATTGTCGCCACTCCTTTCGGTTCAACGGGATATTACAAGTCAACCGGTGGAAGGCAATTCAGGAAGGGGATAGGGATATCATTCAACAATTTGCATAATAGAAAGATAAAAAGTTTCGTGGTTCCTGAAAGCTCCCTAATAAAAGTCAAAGTTAATCGAGGACCTACGTGGGTCTTAGCAGATAACTATGAAAAATTTTTCGAATTGAAGGATAATGTTGTAACCGCTATTAGAAAATCCAAAAGTGTAGCAAACTTCATTTATATTCCACGCGTGCATTGAAGGGGCAAGCGATTTCAGTTTTCTGTGTTCTGTATAGCGAATCTTAGTGTTTAATCTAATCTTAGGAGAAAAGAACAAATAGTTATATGCCTTCCATGTAGCGTGCACAAAACGTGGCTCTTCAGGAGTATAACTAATGAACAAGAACTCGATAAGAACAGAAGAAGATGTAATCCGTTTTCTATCTAATAAGACTGAATTTGAAAGAAAAGTTCTAGTCGCCACATTCAGGATTCCAAAAGGAAAAATCAGCACATACAAAAGGATAGCGGATAAAGTCGGCAGACCACGTGCCTATCGGGCAGTTGCCACCGCATTGAAAAAGAATCCGCTTCACCCTACTGTTCCCTGTCATCGTGTCGTCAGGTCTGACGGCAGATTTGGAGGAGAGGAAAAAAGGGCCGCAACTAGAAGGGAACTCGTAGAGAAAGAGGGAATACCTATCGAAAACGGTCGAATCAAAATCTGTGAGGACATCCTATTCTAGCAAGGGCATCTGATGCGCGCGCGAGATCTTCTTGAGTCCAGTAGTAAGGCATAGGAAGAACATCTCCAAAGAAGGCTGTGTGAAAAAACTGACATAATAAAGTTACTATGCTGGTCAACAACAACGATTCGCGTGCGTTCGAAAAACATCGGGGTTTTGTTCTGTGGCGCCGGGGGTGGGATTTGAACCCACGCGACCCATAAGGGTCACAGGCTGACTATTGAGGACTCCAGGCGTGAGCTTCTTAGTTGAATCTGCTCCCTACCGGATTCCCCGCATTTCATGCCCTAGGAGACCCCGGCACAACCAACTAGATAAACAGCCGCCACATTTTTTAGCTTTTTGACATCAGGACGCAAATCGCTCAGAGACCGCCGCGCCACATTTTAGGGTAGGCGCCGCGAGGCATTAAAACCCGCTGGGTTTTTGCCACGAGTCCATGGTCCATTTTCAGAATCTTTTCGGTAGATACTAGGGCTTTTGATAGTGCCACAGCCTCGCCTTTTTGGGTGAAAATGGCTACAGTGTCGTTGGGTTTTATTTTTGTATTTAGAGACAGGACTCCAGGTGCTGCTAGGTGGGCTCCGTGGCAAAGGGCATCCACTGCAGAGTCGCGGATGTAAATCTTGGGTACTATTTCCAAGGATTTTTCCATGGGATAGATGAAACTTCTCAGCAGGTTTTCGTCGTTGGTTTCTCGCCACTGGGCAAACATGTAGGACACGTCATGCAGCGTGACCAACCCTTCACCCTCAATGAAGGGACCAACCCTTGTTCGACGAAGCTCCTGCATGTGGGCCCCACAGCCCAGAACCTCGCCAATGTCGTAGCAGAGCTTCCTTATGTAGGTTCCAGCCTCACATCCAACCTTGAAAAGAACGTTCCTCCCATCCATCTCAAGAAAATTCACATAGTATATCTTTCTTGTTCTTAGCCTACGCTTAACCGACGCGCGGACAGGAGGACGCTGATAAATGGTTCCGTGGAACTCGCCTAAAACAGCTTTTATTCGATCCTCTGGCACCTGAGAATGGAGCTTCATAACGCAAATGTATTCTTTCCCTGCCAGAAGAAGGGCCTGAATAATCTTGGTGGCTTCTTCTAGGGCAGTGGGCAGAACACCGGTCACTTTGGGATTTCCCCGGCTTTCACGCCTCAAGGGTCCCGCCGTGACCAGCCCGTTTAAGGCTTAGGATACGCTTAACCCACGCTGTGACTTCATGACTTGATGGACCAGCAGGTTTGTCTAGGTTTATTATTCCAAACTTTATATAGTCTTGAACAGGTCGCTCTTCGGGTTTATGACCAAAGCGTGGATTTGTTTCCTCTTCAGCCTTAACTGCCAGGCTTCGTTTGATTTCCCAAGGTGTGTTGATTCTTTGCATAGTTTTCTCCAAAAATGGAAGGGTTGGGAAAGGTTAAAAGAGTTAGGATAGGGTGGGCTTCACTATGTTAGCCATCTCTTCCAGTTTACCTGTTGCTGTCAGAGCTTCAGTTACCTCTTCGTCGGTTGCGCCTCGCTTTATGTCAATTCTTGTTTGGGTTGATTCTAGGTGATTCGCGTTGACGCGTCTTCGTTTCACTCCGGAAACCTTTCTGGGGCCAGTTACGAGAACGAAGTTTTTGTCAACTATGTCCACGATAACGCATCTTCGCCCTGCTTCTCGTCCTACGATTTTGACGCATATTCTTCCTACTTCTATTGCAGGCAATTTTAACCCTCTTCTCCTTGACTAGGAATACCCATCTTTATACTTTACTGATTCTGTTAGGATAAGGCTGTGTCTTATACATGACTTTTGTGATGGTGCGCACACAGAAATAATTTGAATTTATAACTGAGGATGCTGGGCTTCCGCAAAAGAGATGACGCCGCAGAACTGGAAAAAAATTGATTCCAGCATTCTGCTGTTATCAGGATCCAAATAGGTGTCGCCTGTTTCCGCCGCCATGTTCTTTTTCTGCAATCAACGACGAAGCGCTGGAAGAAACGATGGATTTCCTCAAGAAGATGGGATACGAGTAAACCGCGTTCGCCGTCTGATTCGCCATCCCATCAAGAGAAGCCCAACTAGAAAGGCTAAGCCAACAAGCCCCATCCCCCACGGATTATCAGTTCTAGTTTTATCAAGTTCCTGCAAAGGAGCGAGGAAAATGAAGAACGCCAGTCCTCCGCTTATCAAGGCGAATTGATGCAGGTCATTGCACCCCTTCAACTTCAAGCGTTTCAAAAACCTTGCGAAGCCAAACACTAGAAAACCTCCTAAAAGCATTACCCCCAGCGGGGATAGGAGGTTAGGTAACACCCAGAAAACGATAAAGAAGCCTATGGTTCCAAGAAGACCGGTCGCAAAGAAAGATGCTAGTCCACGAGAGTTCGTAGATCCTTGTCTTCCGTCTTCGGAGGGAACTTTCCAAGCCAAAAAAATGAAAAAGATAACCAGTGTAACCGCTGAGAAATATTGCGGGAGAGGAGGACGATAAGGAGTCATAGCGAAATATCCTAGGAAGACAACACCAGCTAGAAGAATGGCGAAGCCTCCTAGACCACGGCTACCCACCCAACGCTCTTTTCTCTGCGAAGGATAAGCCAATTCTACAAGCAAAACAGGAATTGCGATGCTGAACACAGCGTGATAGATGATGAGCATTTCAGCCCAAACCCAGTTGATTCCCATCCAACGACCAAACGCTCCTAAAACTCCTAGATCAGGCCAAGCAGGATCAAAGAAACTCTTCACCATCAATCCCTCTTCTATTACCCCGTAAGCTGCTCCAAGCAGAAGCAACGAAAGATAACCTTTCCTCCAGCGAAGCGCCAGTTCCCGCGCCAAGATTGCACCGCTACCGTAAAGGGACGCAAGTATAACGAACCCTAATGGATTGAAAAACTCGAGGGGCGGTGCTGAGCCAGAAAGGAGTTCGGCAATTGCGGGGGATAACAAGAAAAGTACAAGGGGTGGAGGAATTTTTGATCGGGGACGATTTGTGACCTTCAATGGGGTTCATCTTAAGTTGGAATTTGAATTCTGAACTGATTCTAGAGTCACGGTTTTAGATATAGAAATATGAGATAGATAGGGCGTTCATAAACGTTATTTATTAAATAAAACTACAGAAGACAACAGTGCTTAAAAGGAAGAAGGAAAGGTGAAACAACCTCTCGTATACGAAGTGGACTTGACCAAAATTCAAGGAGACGGAGATTTTCCATGTCCCAATTGCGGGGTTATCATATCTCCTGAAGATGAAACAGAGGATGTCTACCGCATTCTAGAGACGAAGGTTAGAGGCCAAGCTTTAGAAGAATTAGTGATCCAATGCAACAAGTGTGGAAACAAAATCCGTCTGATCGGTTTCCTCATCCCCGAGATTAATAACCCTTAAACTGGAACGACTCCCAGCTTAGAGAGTTAGGTCTAAAGTCTCTAACTTATCGTAACTTTTACATCGTCTACGTTGTAGGTCATTTCAGTTTCCCATCTCACCGTAATTCCCACAGCAACCCACACTTCTCCGCTAGAACCCGTGTACAGAGTTGTTTCGTGAGTATAACGTTTCCATCCCGCAACTTTATTGGCTTGCCCAAGAACGGTAAAGTCTGTCTCAACTTCGGGGTTGGAGATCCCAGCATACGCACACACACTTGCTATAACATTGAAACTCTCCTGTTCACTGTAAAACTCAAAAGAAGCCTTAACTTGGATTTGCGAGTTATTTTTCGCAGATATTTTCTTCTCAATCCAAACTGTGCCATCATCCTGCCTTCCATCAACATACAACTCCACTGAATATTGCCCAGAATGGGCTAGGGACGTTACTCGAGAAACATTCCAAGCAACATATTGGCCGGGATTGTTTGGGTCTAAGGGGACGTCAGCATCTTCTATCCATCCACCGAAATCCTGTTCAAAGCTTTCATTATACACAATAGGTTTAGGATAGAAATACCATACAGCGACAACGCTGACCACAACTAATATCCCAATAACGAAATAGATTTTGAAACTTGATTTCATTTAGACATTCCCGCATAAAGCAAAATCTGTTGGTTATAGATAATACTACGCTTTAGAACAGTCAGGAAATAAGGGAAGGTAAAACTTTTTTCCAAAAGATACGGTGTTCTACCAAAAGCAAGGTATATACTCTCTTACTCTGAATGCAACTTCCATTCTTTTTGCTAATTTTCTCACCTTTGAAATATCCACTTCCGGGATGGTTACAGCGGTTATTTCCGTGTCTAAATTCTCCTTTTTAGCTTTTTCAATAAACTCCAAAACGCTTTCAAAGGCGTTTTCAAATCCGGGTTTGCACACTTGATTGTATGTTACCTTGTCGTGGGCGTTCAAGCTTACGCTCACTTTGTCTACGCCGGCTTTCTTTAATTCCTTCACCACATCCTTCCCGTTATTCAGCAAGTATCCTTGACCGTTAGTGTCTACTCTAACAACCTTCCCAGAATACTTCTTTATCCATCCGGTAACTTCTAAAACACAGTCCAGCCTTTCTAGAGGTTCTCCAAATCCGCAGAAAACAACCTCACTCCAATTCTTTCTGTTTATAACCTTTTGCAGTTCTTTGATTACCTCGTTTGAGGACGGTTCCTTCCGCAGTTTTAGGTTAAACTCCCGAATACCGTTTTTGAATTTTTTAAAACAGAAATAGCAATTGTTGGGGCACCTGTTAGTTATGTTTAGGTATAGGCTGTTGCCAAGCCAATAGACCACGCTTGAACTCTTCTTCATGAAGGACACGAACCGGTTCCACTTTCATATATTTATTAAAAGACGTAGAAAAAACAGTTATCATCGCGCGCGCTATATAACTCTCTTTAAAAGAGACTGTCAGGTTTGTTTATTAGCTGTGAGTTGGTGATGGATGCCTTACTATGTTTACGTCCTTCTTTGTAAAGATAGTAGCTATTACACTGGATACGCCGAGGACGTGAAACGTCGGGTTGAACGCCATAAAAAGGGTCAAGGAGCTAGATATACGAGGATGCATGAACCTGAGAAGATAGTGTACGTGGAGGAGTTCGACAGCCGTAGCGAGGCCATGAAGAGAGAACGAGAAATTAAATCGCTCAGCCACAACAAGAAACAACGATTGGTAAATTTATATGATAAGACAAATTTAGTGAATGTATTAGCGCATGCGCGCGCGTCATCCACGTGCGTTTAATTTTGAGAACATGCATCAGAGGATGTTGTTGCTTGGAAATTAAGACCAACGTATTTAAGTTATGTAGCTGTTATGAAAAGGGAAAGTTAGAGGTGGTAGAGTGGGCAAAAAGAAGGTCAAAAGCGAAGAAGAACTCAAGAATATGGTGCTGCCTGTGGCCAACGACGTCATTGGTATAGCCAAAAAAATGCTGGGTAACGATCGACTTTTAGTGAGTTGTCAAGACGGTAAGGAGCGTCTCTGCAGAATCCGGGGAAAGATGAAGAGAAGAATGTGGATAAGGTTGGGAGACATCGTTTTGGTCTCTCCATGGGATTTCCAATCCGACAAGCGGGGCGACATCATATGGCGATACAAAAGAAATCAAGCCGAATGGCTCAGAAGGAAAGGATACCTGAAGATCTAACAGAAGTACACACTTAGGATGAGGTTTCGCTTTGAGAACTAGAACGATAGAGGAAATGAAGGCACAAAATCTTTTGAAGCTTAGAGGCTACAAGCTGATAAAACGTGAGGAGCAAGAAGACATCATCAGCTTCACAGCTAAGGTTCTTAGAGAAAAAAAGTACATACTCATTTGGTGTATACTAGGCAAAAAAGTGGTGGGAGTAGCCTACGTTAACAAACTGGAAAAAGCCATGAAAGCGGCTGGAGCTGAGAAGGCAATCATAGTGGCTAACTGCCGATATACTTTCGCCGCCAAAAGAAATTCAAAGAAATACGGAATAGAACTGATACCTAGGAACTTTCCCTCCTTCAACATCTTCAAGCACAAATTGGTGCCAAAACATGAAATCCTTCCACCTGAAGAGGCAAAGGAGCTATTGGAGAAATACCGGGTGAAGCTGTATCAGTTGCCGGTTATCAAAGCCTCAGATATTGTAGCAATTGCAATCGGGGCGAAACCAGGAGATGTTCTAAAGATTACAAGAGACAGCGTGACAGCAGGAAGATACATTTCTTACAGATACGTCACTCCTGGCTGATAAGGCAACAAACCGCGTGCAAATGAGTGGAAGTGTTTGGATGCCTGCTCGAAAGATGCGAGTTGAAGTTTTCGACGATGATGAGAACCGATACCCGACAACCTTTCAAGGACAGGTAACGCAAGAAAAAGTGCTTCGTATTTTTGATATTGTTGAGTTGTTAGGGGGCATGCGTGGATTCAGCCCAAAATAGGGCAGAAACGTTTCTGAACTCTCAAAAATATGAAAGTCCGGCTCATAATCGACAAACACTTCCCAGCAGTTTGGTTTTCCTCAAGAGAGGGTCAGTTGATTTACGAAGAGGAAATTAAGGAGCTTATTAGTTTAAGCATGGTTTCTACCTACTTATCTCGAATGGCTGATCGCGGTTTTCTTATGAAGAATTGAGCCAGCGAAGATTGGAACTATAGGATAATAACCGAAAATAATGAAACGTGTGATAGGTTCGCTGCGTGCGCACATACACACACATACTTATACCACAATCCTTAAGAACCGTGTTGTTCAATCAGCATGTCGAACCGAAGTGGGTGTGAGAGATATGTCTAATGAAGAACCATCCGAA
>Ga0224501_10003585_pt1 | contig 12237 bp, 8 predicted proteins | sample SF_Oct11_sed_USG_4_FD_169105 | JGI IMG/M metagenome (GOLD analysis project Ga0224501, IMG submission 169105) | Sediment microbial communities from San Francisco Bay, California, United States - SF_Oct11_sed_USGS_8_1 | ecosystem: Environmental > Aquatic > Marine > Sediment | place: USA... | reverse complement strand
GATCAGATGTTGGTGTATGAGCGGCTCCGTGTGGGTGAGGCGTGAAGCGGATGCTCGATATATCGCTAGGAGTAGGTGAATGATTCGCTGCTGACCCATCTGGCAGCTTCAGATTTACATGATCCAATCGCATGCTACCTGTACTATGGCTGAATGAGGAGTTGTGAGAGATTGAGCCAAGAGCGGGTTTCTTGAAAACATTCTGACTCCTTGAAAAGTCCGTCGAATGGGCCACCCTAGAGTGCGGCGCTGGCATAGGAAGGGCGCCATTACAGGAGTTCGTCGGTGGAGAAGGCTCTACAAAGAAATGAACCATGATTGAGTTCCTTATGTGAAACATACTGAATAAACAGGTGAACAGAGGTATGTGTACATGCCAAAAGGTGATTAGTGAATTACTGATAGCACTTATTCCGGTTCAAGGCCAATCGAGATAAGAAAATAGTTGCGGTTGCCGTAATTTCATCATACTGCTAGTTACATTGCTAGCGGGGTATGGTGTATTGACACTACATGCTATTATTGTTATTAGTTTGTTATTGTGTACAGTTTTTACTTACATAAGATATCCACTTTATTTGAATTGATGTCAACCCAATATACATCGGGTAAAAACATGAAAATTTGCGCGTAATGACTTTTGGGGATGTGCTATGAAGAAAGCATTGGCGCCGTATGCAACTTGACTTTTTGACTCTGCATTCCGCCACCCCGAATCTACCATTAGCGGACAAATAGGAATGAGGACTGCAGCGCAATTCTGGATAGTCACTTTGTGACAAAAAAAACCTAGCAAAACCAAGAGGTCAGGCACTTTTCTGGGTTTCTTTTGAATTGATCGGTTGGCATCACCTACCCTTTTTAATGTTTGTTATGAGAGGAGGCTGGTTGACTTGTTTTGGCAGCGTGGATATTCTTTCTTTCGGTTTCCGTCCATTGAGGGTCGGCAGCCCGCTTTCCTTGGTGGTTTTTTTGTCTTTACTGATGAAGGGTAGCGGGGTACCGGCCTGAATACGGACAGTAGGCAAATCGCCAGACTGCGTCTCATTGCTAAAAAAGGAATATCTTATATAAAAGATAGGCGTTCACACCTGCTATTTCAGACCTGTTTACCTGGCTTTGTACCACATGTGGGATTGAACGCAATTTCTTCAGTGAAATAAACATGTATTTATATCATCCGCAGCGCAAGCTACAAGTTATTCCAGATGAGACAGGTTTAAACAACAAATAACATGCATGGGGATAGGACTTAAGGTGGCGTAAGCGTAGGCAGTGTATCAATTGAAGCTACAAAAATATCAGAAAGCGCCTGCCTGGTTTTGCCAGAATGGCACAATTTTCCAGCTGTTGTGATGTAAACGGCTCACTATGGAAAGCTGGGTGATGTTTTTGGGCTGAGTGTCGGGTGTTTTGTACAGTATGTAGCGAGCCTGGTTAAAATATTTATTTCTTTGATAAAAAGCCCAAATTGGTAGGTTTTCTTCCGTGACATCGAGGTGCCACTTAGGTACAGTTTCTATGTAAGGAAAGCAGTGGCATTTTGTTATAAGACACATTGGGTCATATCACATGCGCCCCAGCATATGTTTTCAGGAAAGTGTCAGCAAGGGAAAATTCCTCGAATTGCTAACTGAATTTCGAATTAAATCTATTACTGACAGACTGGGATGAGACACGGATGGGTCATCGCCCAGGGAGGGGAGAAGGGGAGAGGAGGGGAGGGATCTGTGGCTGACCTGGTACTGCTCATCCTAGGCTGCTTCAGCTAATCTTTACCAGATCTTTAGCCTACAATAGTCAATAATGAGAACCATTAAATAAGTTGAGAACAATAGAACACATAATACAAAGGTATCAATCATTAGTCTCATTGATTGCAGCCATTCTGCTATAACAACAAGCCATTCAACTCATCAACCAAATAAAATAGACAGCTAACCCTAGAGATTCACCCATGTGCGTTTCTTGGATGACTATCGGAATTCTAAATGGAAAATTACATTGCGAATTACGAGCAGCCGGCCAAAGTCAATTTGATAAGCCGACCACCAGGAAATAGTCCATCAGCGGAAATATTAATTGCGCTTTTATCTGACAAATTCACTGTGTGGTTGAAAAGACTGTATGCCTCTTGCAGCAAGGGTAACCTAGAGGTGATCTTTGGTTTGAATTTTCTAATTATTTGATAATAACCAATTACAACAATGGGACCCAATTAATAAGGATAGTATTGGAATAATCAACTAAACAGTCGATAAATTAATTGACCACTGGGAGAATGAGGGGCAGGGACTGCCCATGTCACCAATCATGACAAATGACACCAAGTATCTAGAGAACCAACTAGCTGATCCTAATCGGGATCATGATACTGCTGCTCTAAATGGCGATTAAAGTCTCTTTCAATAGCCTATTAAGAGTTTATATATTCTATCAAGGGTAGGTTATGTAATCTTGTTTATGTATCTATAGAAATCAAGTGAAACCTTCAATTTGTACCAAACTGATTTGTGTCACCCATCAGTTGAACTAACGAAAGTACAGCTGAGAAATGTGAAGTCATGTGTTCCTACAAACGTTCCTAGTGTGTTCCTAGAAACGGGCATTGGAACGGAATCAATCTGTTTAGACAGATACTCGGAGCATATGACTTCCATTCTGCGGAGAATTAGTCCAATGCAAAAGAGGTTTTTTTGTGAATAGAACAAATTACACATGATATGGACATTCCAGTGTTACTAAGCGATGATGGGTCAGTTTGGTCAGTGGCTGATCTAGATAAGGCTGTCCAAAGTCACAATTTAATGGCGCAAAGTTCGGACTCCGATACTTACTTACCTGCAAGTTGGCATGATTAGAGCGAAGTGAGGCCAGCTACTATAAGTCCGAGCGGCGTTTAGGCTTTCAGGTCTTCCTGTGAATAGTTACGGAAACCCCAAGTGACTCATTCATGCGATAATGAAATTGTAGTTTGTCTACATGCATTGATCATTGGTCATTTGTTATAGGAATTATTCCCTTATAAGTTTGAACAACTTTTAAGCGACCAACCATAACGGAGGCAATGAGGAACCCCACTCATACCCGAGTGTTGCGCAGTAAAATTTGAAAAACTTTGGAATGTTTTATCCCAAGACAATCACAACACAGGCTGACATTGGACAGCTGGATGTTCCACGCAGATGACGTCCAATTCTCAGGTGCTCTAGGTTTCACAGACAGTTCGCCTTATGATATGGGTTATGAAGTAAGTGCAATGGGGTTTGGGAGTTTCTAATCTGTCAAAGACTATCTTTACTTACCTTATTCGGGAGTGTCGTTCCGGACTATGAGTAAGTTTCCTCTGTTATGTAGATGTTTTCCGAGGTGATTGCTAGTAGGGTGCTGTTGTTCTTCTTGTGGCCTACTTGTCAGCTTCAATCAGCACAGTCTATTGTAGTTGCTGTCACTAGGCCACAACTTACCCTGACTACACCAAGGAACTAATGGTACAAGTCCAGCGATCATATCAACTGGATGAGAAATCAACAGGTGGTAGATAAGCACCGCCCACTCCAGTAACCAGCCTCTGATTGGATATGTTTATAAATGGCTTGAGCTGATTGGCTAGTGTTAAAGTTGGTGCAGAGAGAATGCAACTACTGAATTATAAAAGCGGCTCAACTTCCTTGTTTGTGGGTATGGCATATTGGTCCTGTTTCCACTGCATTGTTTGTTTTTATCTATGAGGGTGTAAAAATGTAAGCATTGTCAAAATATAGATACCAGGTTATTAGTTTGTAGCGCTAGCAATAAAATTATTCTAGAGGATAACATCGTAACGGGTCAAAAGTGATGGCAGGCTTGGATAAAACTTTATCTCAATTTTTTTTACACCAGATGTCATTTTTTGCATCACATCTGGCATTCAGATCATGACACTATCTGCAGCACATTCACCACGAAAGTGAAACAATTAAAAAAAAAGCACAGTTAGATGAGTATGTAAGAACTCGGTGGAAGACGACCACACTCTCTCACAAACTGCTCAACCAATAAATAGCTGATAGATCATCCCCATCAAGAGGTTTCCCAATTTGGAACGCGCCGCCAAATCTGACTAGAAAAATTTCATGAAGATATTTTTATCATTCTGTTAGTATAGTAACTATTGGATGACTTACTTTCTTCTTGAGTACCCGGAGTGTCTCTCTTTTTGTAAGAAAAGTACTGTTACCTCGATTTTAAATAAATGTTTTAATCAAGTCAATCAAAAAGAAGACCAGCTCCATTCTTCACATGAAACTTTCCATGAACCAATTGAATAAAGGGGATCTCGGAGAAGACATCATTTGTAGTAGTTGACTTAGAGCGAGCGGTGGTCATACTCTCAGCGAATCTAAGCTAATATCATATAGTGACATTGACACTCTTATTAGTCTTGGTAAAATTTGAATTTGGCCAGGCTCACGTTCACATGAGATGAAGTAAATGTTTTAGTAAAAGGCACATCCACTTCTAAGACGACATTTTGAGTTTTACCCCTAAGTCCCGATTCCGTGTGAAAGGCAGTACTTATCAGGCTACTAACGGAGTAAGAATTAATTCTAGAATCACCAGTAACTGAGTTACCCATCAGAAACCATGTGGGTTTTCGTGTCAATCAACCAACGCCAAACTCAGACTGAGAGCACTGTAAAAAGGGTAGTGAGAAGCTATGTACCCCGTACCCGGTACCCCAGCACCTCTGAAACCATGTACCCATACTCTCGAAATCTCTAAACCGGGTACCCTCTACTCTCGAAACCATGTACCATGTGCAATGTACCCCAAGTTCGAAACCGTGTACCCAGTACCTTAGATACCATGTACTTCCATAAGGAATTTGACAAAAAAAGTGAAATAACCCCAACAATATTGATAAATTAAGGTGAAGTCCTTGTCTTTTCAGTATAACACAACATGAGAGAGACAAACAGAACCACTTTGGTGTTTTCCTCTTCAATATTTAAGTTGAGACACAGTGTATCGGATAAATTTCACCACTTTCACCACTTTTAATTTCATCAACATTTTTACATTAGAATACCCTGTCTCAACCTGGATACTGAAATCAAAAACAATAAACATATTTGTGCTGAAAATTCAAGGGTTGAAACCTCACTTTTAAAACATTGGTTAGTTACTTCACTTTTCTATCAACTTTCTGTTGGCATGGTTGCGAAGGTACATGGTTTCGAGCTTGGGTTACATGGGTTCGAAGGTACGGGGTTCCTGGTTTCGGGAGTACGGGTACATAGTTTCGAGGGTGCGTGTATGTAAGTTCTCACTACCACAGTAGAACAGACAGAGTAGTAGAGTAAATGGATAAATGCTTTGGTTTTACTATTCAAACAGCTAGATTCGTATACACCGCAGATGAATTGGGGCAGCGTTTCACTCTGGAATCCCATCAGGCATTGCTATATGACAAAAGGTGAGCACCCAATATGAACTACTCAGAAACACGTCTCTTGAACTACAGCTCTAAAATATCTATAAGAACTAAAAATCTACTAACCCAGAGACATAGAAGCACGTTTTTATGTCTCTGTACTAACCGATGAAACCCAGAGACCACGCTCAAACTGCGCGGCTATGACGAGAACAAACAAGGTTGACCAATCAGATAGAGGGCCTACCATATAGCCGAGAGCCGTTTGCAACTCGAAATTCATATCGCAAACAAGTTAGATAGCTAGATCTAATAAGAAGCAAAAACCGTATAGTAATATTAAAGCCATTAAAAAAATATTAATTTCCGTCAAATGACAGACTATTGTGGCCATTGGCCTATTGTCGTTATAACCGCCGTGAGCTTTGAGCTTATTCTAGATTTCCTGTGTCGGTATTTTGGTTTTGGCTGTCGGCTCTTGCCCCTTCCAAGCTCCTAACTGCTTTTAAAACGTATAGGATGGCTACCAAATTGCTACATAAGGCTAGCTCTGTATCTAAGCTAGGCCTGGGTCTTGGATCAAAGAGCTCACTCTGCGCGAAAGGACTGTCCAATTCTGCTTCCCATATTCCACCTGCGCCCGTCAAGACTTCGTTCGGCTTAGGAAAAACTTTCGCCGTTGCTATACCTGGCATTTTGGTCGGTTCAACAATGGCCAAAAATGGCGCTGCTTGGTTGGAGGAGAATGAAATATTTATTCCCGATGATGACGACGATGACTAACCACCCACCATTTGGTTTGCTAGTACTGGTAGGTTTATCTCATACATTGGCAACTTGCCATTTTAGTTGCAGAACTTATATTTAGAACTACTGAACTAGAACATAGAACTGCACAGTTTGAGTTTGCAAAACCTGAACATTGTAGGGTGCCTTTGAGTAAAATACTACGCAATCTAAGGTGCAATTCAGTTAGTTATAGGTGTGACCGTGGTCTAAGCTTTTGCATTTTATGTACCCATTTCGTTTGATTGAGTGGCGCCACCTTAGTTATAACCGGTTCGTCGTATGCAGAAGTCATGAATATCCATGTAATTGTTGTCCTGTTCTGCTACTCCTACAGACTAACTGAGGCAGTTAGGTGCATACCTTACTAAAGTTTTACTCTGGTTACACTATCCCTGCGCTGGGTGTATTGCCATCACCTGTCTGAAAATTGCAACAAGATCTGACCAGTTGTAGCACCATCAAATGAATCACTCTACCCGCCCCTGGCAATGTGGACGGATTTCATTATCAGATTGTTGCTGGTTGTCCTATCGGATGTCTAGTTATGACACCATAAGGTCTAGTCCATAGTTTTGCCCAGCGATTTTATCATCATAACAAAGATATTGCCCTTCGCACACTGCGGACTAGTGATTAGCCAGAAGTGAATTACACGAACAGACAGTACTGGACCAAATGTTTAACCAATCTGAGTTTGTGAAACATTTCTCAGTAAGATTCATTCCCAATTAGTTGCAGCCACCACCAATCTAAACATCTCCCTGAAAAGAAAAACATTTCATCAAGGCCTGGTCGTCAAATGCATATATATCGACTCAATGGTGTTAATGAAAGGTGCAGCGAGCAACTTCGAGTTAATAGTGGATTTTACTCGATAAACAATGGAGCAGCCAGCGTGTTGTAGCCGCCTTCCTGAGTTTTGTCATCAAGATGTTGACCAATGTGTTAGTGGACCGCGTTGGGAACACGGATAGTGTAGACGGGGCATATAAGATAGCGAATGATTAGTCTCGAATTCTATCTAGTGCAATGTCATGTATTTAAAAAATAGACTCATGCGACCGTGATCCCCTAAATGCCTCAGTCTTACATTAGACCGTAAGATAAACTTCTTAGAGATATCAGGTATCCATTGCAAGGGATTAAAGTTTAATTTCAAAGCGGTTGCGCCGGATCCGTGTCCAACCTTTACATCTTACTTCGCATATCACCAAAGTTTTCCACGAAAGCCAGCATTATAATTTAGGCTGGCAAATATCTAACATGCATTGCGTATGTAGCATTTTGTTTATAATAGTTATCCATAGACTCATCAGTGGGTGATGCGCTAAGGCTGCTAGCCTGACTAAAAAATCATCGTTCAAAAACTACAATTGTGATCGTAGTTTTCATATTAGACAAGAATAAAGGATTAGGAGGAGGGGTTGATTCGGTGACTCGATCAGCTCAAAACCTCTATGCGAGGTTTGCAATCAAAACATTTATAATCTCCGTTCAACTGCATACGTAATGATGCGGAACTTTATATACCAAATTTCGGAGTTGTGCGTCCTCAGAGTGCGGTCATTTGTGGAAATTACCTTCTCGCGCCCGTTGTTCTTTCCTCTTTTAAGCATTGTATTTGTACTGAACAGTAGATTAAAATGTCAAAATGATGTAATAATACTTTTAACGACCCTGTTTGAACTGTCTACCTTTGGCTTCCTAATCAATACTAACCGTCTAATTGGTCCAGAGATTCGTTGATTTTGCTGACTGGATTAAAAGCTGCTGCCTGGGGAGGTATTGTTATAAAGTTTGTCCCATAACAACAGTTGCTTTTATCCTTCAGCATAACTGTAAAAGATTAGAGTGAAAACTGTTTTGATTTAGTTTTGCTTTCTTTCTGTTCTAGGTTACTAGTGTATTTATCTCGAGGATGTATTATCTACAATGACGCTCTGCTAGATTAACTGCTCTATACCTTATTAAGTTTCTTGTGTGTTGTTTTATCACCATGCGTAAAAACCGTGTGCCACAGAATTCAGCTGACTACTCTCACTACCGACTCTTAGCCGATCTACAGGCGGTCTATGAGAAGATTGTACCCAAAAACAGCGCGTCTTTCCCGCAACGTTCAAGGGATCACATTCGTCGGCTCGGAGTTCATCTTAACTCAGCGGCAGCTCGAATTGACAGCAACGCCACTAGTCTAAACGCTGATTGGACATCACAGACCAGTCGCTCACCTAGTACTGGTGACTCTATTCAGGAGATAGTTATCACTCCTCTTCATATGCACGACAGACGCCTGACCAGTGCTGTATCACCAGCATCAAACCGCAATGACTCTGAACTGAATATAATCTCCGTACCAAACGGACGAAGTTTTGCTCTTCCTAAAACCATTCCATCTTCACCGCGTTCAAATCCACATTGTGTGAGGAATTCTGTTGAGACTCCCTCAGTTTACAGCGAGCAGAGTTTAAGGTTTGTACACGGTCAGGTAGCGGTAGAACAAGCTCGAGCACTCAAATCATCCAAAGGGCTCAGTCACAGACTGGAGCGTAAGTACGTGGTTGCGGGTTCGAGAGCACCCATCAAAAGTCGGACAGCATTTGAAGATCACATTCGTAATATGGTGACGATTGAGAATAGAAAGGCAACCGCTGACTCCATCCATCATAATTCTCTAGTCAACCTTATTAAACCGGAACCAGTCATCTGTCCATCCACTGACAAACTGGAATCACTAGACCCAACGATTGAAGAGAACCCAGATGGGAGTCTAGGGATTGCGGTAAATATCAGACCAGCAATGGAGTCTAGTTATGCCAAGACAAGGAGTGCTCGACCGAACAGCTCGCTAGTTCCATACAGAAAACAACTCCGTCGTCATTCAGCTTCCTCCGTACTGCCGTTGAAAAAAATGGATTTTAGTCATTTGAGTTTTACTTGACCTTTCTGTTGTGTAATTTCCCTCAATCCTGATACATGAAGTTTATGGTTATTTCCCTGGATTATTTCTCTAGTGCATTTTCAAACTGAATAAAGTTATGTGAACCCCCTGGATTATTGTGTAAGAACTATGCATACTTTTGGCTATTACAAATCTCACGAGACCGGAGGTAACCATTAATTCCGAGTAAATTTTTGTCAATCTTGGAGAATGCATTCGACTATGAGTAATAGGCTGATATATTATATTTGTATAAACATTCCAGAGCGCTGCTTAAGGTTTTCTACAGGTTTGACCCATGACTGACCAGGTGTATAGTAATGTACCCCATATAGACGTCTGTAGTGAAGCCTATCAGCAATTTTGATTGAGCCGTAAGGGTTGAATGATCATACGCATGGAGTGTTGTACATAAACTCGCGCTAAACAAAATGCATTCATAAACATTACCAAGCCATGAAAATCAGCACCCAATAAATTATTATTTTATGATAGAACCTCTGAACAAAGGTGTCATTGGTATGAAGTTGCTTCAGGCTCAACCCAGCATCTGTTATAGTAAGGGCCCAGGTATTTTCATATTACACAAATCTTCATATGACTAGATTTGGTCTAAAATAAATATTCTGCTCGGAATACCACATGAACATCATATAAATAAACATGTTGTAAGAGGACTAATTAAAAATGTAGTATCCTACAAAACAGGAATCTCTAATTTGCATTATGCAATATAAATATCCCAACGTTTTAAGGCAATGAGGCCTCTAACATTTGTCCCTCTTTGGAAGCGGGTCACAGACAGTGCGGCAGACTGTTGAGAGTTTAATCGGAAGGTTTGTGACATTGTCAAGAGAAGAGTTTCCCTTGGAGTTTTCTTTTCTCCTCTTCGTCCTTCAGTCGGACGTCTTTCTCTAGCTGTTTAAGCTCATTTCTCACAGAGTTAGCGAGTGAAGGGTCCAGTTCCATCACGCGCTGATAATCCTGGCGAGCTTCCTCTACTCTCCACACCTTCACACCAGCCTTGGCTCTCCTATATAATGCTTTCACATTGTCTAAAACATGTATGTGTTTAATCAACTTGGGAGCCAATTGAACACTGGAGTCACAACTCTACATCGAGTGATGGCAAAACAGTGTTTCGTAAAATGATGTATTGGGAAAACCTCGAAGTAAACGGATTGCCTACAGCTGAAGAGTTCGAGGCCTTCTAGACCTTTATTGCGCTAATTTTCCTTTGTAGAGAGCAGTTGACCCATGTGTTTTAACCAAGGGCGCCCTGCTGAAATTTACCAGAAAACAGCAAAATTACAAGGAACAAGTTAGCAGCCGTAATCAGCAGTCAAATTGTGTCACTGACAAAGAAGTAGTTTACACAATGATAAAATCTCACGCGCCATGTCAATACATGAAACAACAAAGTTACCTAAACTAAACTCTCCAGTGAAATATTCGTACCAAGTAGTAGTTAGCAAAGATGAAAACTGACAAGTGGGGCATAGCTGCTGATGCCGATTATAGGATTTTACAAATGGCTGATTACTGAACGAAAGAAAAAAAGTGACTCTCGTGTCCACCAAGGGTCAATTAGCCAACAATGCAGTCTGAAAATATGTGAGGTCCTTAGACAGTTACTTCCTCTCCACACAAAAGAGCAGCGACACATCCGAGGCTGATTTGGATTTTAATTTCAATATTACGTATATGAATATTTGGAATGGAAGACACAAGTTATTAAGGGAACAGGATTTCAATTTCCCCTGGATTCCTCTAGAGCTAGACATTGGTATGAAAGCAACAATGATGGAATAAATAGCCTAAATGGAGCAGAGACGACACTAAACAACCAATCCATACCTGGACTAATCTTGAGTACCTCCGAAGTATGTTCTAATACTTGGTAGTATTCTCCTAGTAGCAACTGGCACTGGGAAAAATTTAGCAGAAGGGGCACCTTTTGCTGATCTAGAGCCTTTTGTTCGGGACTAAGTGGCTGTTCTCTAAAAAAAGCATAGGTAATGAAGAGAAATGCACAAGTATATTTGATTAGTTGGTACTTTAGTAACACACTGGCATGCATAGTCACCCTAATCAATAGCTGACTGCACTGGCGAGACTAAAGATTGCAACACATATCTAATCATCTCTACATGTCTGCCACCATGCCTAACAGTGATTGGTACAATTGCTCAGCATCGATTGGCTACAATCATAGAGTTATTCTCCCCTCAGCCTCTATGATTATGACAGGCCAGCTCATCGCTATCTTTACATCAGTTTGAACGCGATTACCTGTAGGGTGGTAATGACCCGGTATGAGTTGGGGGTACTTTAATAGTGTTCCGGTGAACGAAACAAAAATTTGAGACACCACCAGTTTCAGTATTAAAGGAGGGGGATGCCAACCTATAACATGTCTACACTTGCTTTTAGGTTCTGCTGCCTATTTTAAATCAATATCCTCACGATTTACTGGAACCTATAGCCTTTTTAGTACAGTCTTTTTAAGAGTCCCAAGAATCTTTTGAAGCCTCAGAGTCCTCTCAACATGCTTTTAAAAATGTTGATATGCCTTGCATTTTAGTTCCCCAGCACTTTGGCAAGCATTTGACCTTCATTGCGTCGCAGCTAGACCCTGGAACGCGACTGCTTCTATTGATTTTGAAGTTATTTTGAAGTTAATCCAGAAAAATAAGCTGACTAACTTTTTCTGATAAGATGTTCAATTTTCGTGTGTGTCTGGAAAGAGGACTCTGAGATCAGTTTTTTGGAAGTGGTATATATATATCCATAGAAAGCATTTTAATCGCACTTACTGCATTATGAGTCGCTCCAGCAAGCCAAGTGCGGTAGAGTACTTGTCAGCCGCCTCTTGGTAGTTTTTAGCTTTGTAGAGCGCATTACCCTCTTCCTTCAGTTGAGGTATCTTACTGGTTTTCTCGCCCGAATCCATAGCCCATGCTTCTTTGTTGTACTGGCCTGGTTGTTCAACTTCCAACATCTCTGAAAGGGATAAAAGGTCTGTGTCACGAGCTCATCAGCCTCAAGGTACTGACTGACTGACTGACTGACTGGATACTAGCCAATTGTCCGT
>Ga0224501_10003584_pt1 | contig 12238 bp, 12 predicted proteins | sample SF_Oct11_sed_USG_4_FD_169105 | JGI IMG/M metagenome (GOLD analysis project Ga0224501, IMG submission 169105) | Sediment microbial communities from San Francisco Bay, California, United States - SF_Oct11_sed_USGS_8_1 | ecosystem: Environmental > Aquatic > Marine > Sediment | place: USA... | reverse complement strand
CTGAAGGCATAATAACCGGTGAAGCAATTGGAGAACAAGCAAGTCAAACACTATCCAATTTAAGGGTTTTAAGCGAAGCCACGACTAAATACCCCGTACATCGTCCACTTTTAGGCTTTAACAAGCTAGAAACGGAAGGATTAGCAAAGAAAATCGACACTTTCACAATTTCAACCAGAAAAACTAAAGGATGTAGTGCAGCTCCTAAAAACCCTGCCACCAAAGCAAAGTTGGAAATCGTGAAGAAAGCTGAGCAAGAACTTGACATAGAAGGGATGGTCGAGAAATCAGTTAGAGCAGCTAAAATTGTAACTGTTTAGCTTAATGAAACTTCTTATTAACAAAATAAACTATTTTATGTAGGTTATGTCATCAGCTGAAATTGCGGTTCAAGTGTTTCGAAAACTGGAAAGCGAAGACCTTAGAGTGCTGCATGTTATAGAGACTGCCATGAGCAAACACAAATTTGTCCCAAAAGAATTGATTGCAAAATTCACCAAATTCAGCCTTGAAGAAACTGCTTTTAGGCTAGATCGCCTCAGCAAATTCCGCCTCATCCGCCACATGCGAGGCCCCTATGTTGGTTATACGTTAAACTATGCTGGATACGACTGCCTAGCAATAAACGCCCTCGTTAAGGCTGGAGTGCTTGACGCCTTCGGAAAACCCCTAGGGGTAGGCAAAGAAGCAGACGTTTACGACGCATTAAACCCGAAAGGGGAAAGAATAGCCGTAAAATTTCACAGACTAGGCAGAATCAGTTTTCGCCAAACTAGAAGAAAAAGAGGCTACACGACAGAGCATACTGGCTGGCTTTTCCAGTCCAGACTTGCAGCAGAAAAGGAATTTCAAGCCCTAAGGCTTGTCTATCCACATGGAGTAGCCGTACCGAAACCAATAAGCCAAAACCGCCACATCCTTGCGATGGGGATGATTGAAGGAGCAGAACTTGCAGAATGCAAGGAAATTCCTGAGCCTAAGAAAGTTCTGAAAGAAATACTGCATAACGTCCGAAAAGCATATTTGAAAGCTGGCGTTATCCATGCTGACTTAAGCGAATACAACGTTATCTTGAAGCCTGACATGCATATCCTAATAATTGACTGGCCGCAATACATCACAAAAGAACACCCTAACGCCCAACAGCTTCTAACACGTGATGTTAAGAACATTTTGCGGTATTTTAAACGCAAGTATATGTTAAAGACTAAACTCAAAGAAGCTTTGGCATATGTTACTGAAGAGCACAAAATGGCTATTTTTTAGGCAGATCCAACATTATGTAGAGTATGTTATTTCCACGCAACAAGACATTTCCATAATTAGTGATTAGTTGGTCATTTCTGCATTCAGTTGCTCCTTCCATAAGTATGTTCATGTGCCCGTCACATTTGACCATTTTTCCCTTGTATTCGCAGCCATTCTTCAGCAGGACTGCAATATAGGCGTTTAATTGTTTAATCAATACATTTAATGGTTTTTTGCTAGGTTCCATGCCAGCACCTTAGTTCTTTTCAATTACTCTATGCACGATACCATTACATAAAAGCTTTATGAAAACTTTTTCCAAATTTAAAGACAATTTAACCTATATTCTGAGCCGTTTTCCAAAATAAATCGCGTTTTCATCATAACTTTTTAAGTATAGACAAAGCTGCAATGATTAGGAATGCGATTCCAGCCAACCATAGGCTTTCTGTAAGAAACCAAACTACAAAGGCAACAAGAGCAGCAGGAATTAATATGAAAAGCAGACGGATAACGAAGATTATTATTAGACCAATTATGATTAAGCCTATAAGTCCTAAGAGATCGAAGCCAATCAAACCTGATGCCTCTAGATCCTAAGATATTATTAAAACAATAATAACTTTTCCCAAAAGCTAAAAAGAACCTTACAAAAACAATACTGGAGGAATCTTAAATGAAATATGAGATAAAATATAAACCGTCTTATTCAATGCTTGTTGTCGATTTGGAGCAGGGTGAGAAAATAACGGCTGAATCCGGTGCCATGACTTATATGGACCCAAACATAGAAGCTCACACACGGAAAAGGGAGAAAAGCTTTCTCGGCAGTCTTAGTCTTGCAGTTCTTGGGCGTCAATCCTTTTGGGTGAACGATTACATAGCGTCTAGAGGCTCAGGAGAAGTGGCGTTTGTTTCAGCACCCGTAGGCGATATAGAAACATTAGAGGTTAAGCCAAACCAAGGCTACATAATCCAAAAAGCCGCCTATATTGCGTCAACAGAAAATGTAGATTTAGATGTTAAATGGGAAGGTTTTACTAAGGGGCTATTCGGTCAAGGCTTACTTATGATAAAAGTCACGGGCGATGGCACCCTTTTCATAAACACCTTCGGAGCAATAGATAAGCATGCCTTAAAGCCTGGACAAACCCTAATAGTTGACAACTTCCACCTAGTAGCATTCAGCGACACATGCAACTACAAAGTCACAAAGTTTGGGGGATTGAAAGAAACTTTACTAGGCGGAGAAGGGCTGGTAACCCAAATCACAGGTCCGGGAGACGTTTATATACAAACGAAAAATCTAAGGGAATTCGTGGAATGGCTCTGGACATTAATTGAGCCTAGAGTTAGAGCGAGAGCACGTTAACATTCTTCTTTTTTATCTTCAGAAGCAAACCTTATAGTCCAAAGAAATTAAAACTTTCACATCTTACCACGAAAAACTTATCATCATGCTAAGTTTCATATAGCTTTACGTATGATTTGCTGGGATAAAAATTTCACACGAAGCAAGGAAAAATGTTGATGGAGGTTTCTGTGCGTTGAAGTGTTCTCATAGAGCTAGTTTGATAAACCCCTCATCCATTCGAAGGATGCTTGAGCTCTCGGCGGGAATGGAAAACGTTATTCATTTGGAGCAAGGTGAACCAGACTTCACAACACCCAAGCATATTTTGGAGGCAGCTGTGGACGCTATGAAAAATGGTTTCACGCATTATACGGAAATTAACGGAACGTTAGAACTGCGTCAAGCTATAGCTGAAAAACTTGAGAAGGAGAATGGTATTGATGCTGATCCGCAAACAGAAGTAACAGTGACCTCCGGGTCTCAGGAAGCTATGTTCATTGCTGCACTTGGATTCTTAAATCCAGGTGACGAAGCTCTAATTCTTGATCCACACTACCCCGCATATTTTGAAGACACTTTATTAGCAGGAGCGGTGCCTATCACTGTTTTCCTTAATGAGGAAAAAAATTACGGATTAGAGATGGAAGCATTAGAAAGGAAAATAACAAAGAGGACGAAGATGATTTGGATGTGCAATCCATCTAATCCAACAGGACATGTGTTCTCTAAGGAGGATCTCGAAATAATAGCCGAGGTCGCGCAAAAAAACAACTTAATAGTTTTCGTGGATGAAATATATGAGAAACTTGTTTATGATGGTGCAAGACATATAAGTATAGGTTCCTTCTCTGGAATGGAAGACAGAACCATCACAGTGAACGGTTTCTCAAAGGCATACGCAATGACTGGATGGAGGATAGGCTATGTGGTGGCTGAAAAGAAGCTCTCAACCGCGTTGCGTAAATTACATTATTACACAACTCTCTGTCCAAATGCGCTTTCGCAAAAGGCCGCTCTCGCTGCGTTGACGGGTCCACAGGATTGCGTTCAAGAAATGGTTATAGAATACAACAGAAGAAGAAAATTGGTAATTAATGAACTCGATGTGATCAAGTCTTTATTCCACACAATGCCAAAAGGAGCATTTTACGTTTTTCCAAATTTTTCAAGCATCGAAAAATCGGATGAGGCAATGGCGTCGTATCTATTAGAGAAAGCTAGGGTTGTGACGGTGCCTGGTTCAGGCTTCGGAAAAGCCGGTGAAGGACATTTGAGAATATCGTATTCTGTTTCCTATGAACAAGTTAAGGAAGGAATGAAGCGAATCAGAGAGTGTCTTGGGTCTAGAATGTAAACTACATTGCGCTTAGGCAGACGTATATCCAGAGACCCGCTTTGTTATAGTGACTATACCTTTTTCTGCATCTACTTTGACGAAGTCGCCGGTATGAATGGTTTCGAACGGATCCTCCTCTAATCTATCCACGAGAGGAACTTTTGCTATCACTGCACTAACAACGAGCACTGTTTCCACATCCTTAACAATCATTGCCGTAGGAGCAACGTTATTTGATGCTAGTTTAAAGAGTCCATCTATCTGAACTACAGAACTGGCCTTTCCCGATGGAAATACGAGTACCTTATTTGCAAGGTTCTTTCCCTCTAGTTCATGGCTCTTTTCTCTAACCATACCTGTTTTAGGATCTGTGAGGTAGAAGCATATTGGCTCATGGGAAACTAGAGCCTCACCCTCTCCATAACCACCTACAATTTTGTGACATCTTAAAGTGATTTCTGAACGTTTCATCTCCGTTCCCCCTTGACCGCAGCTTCAACGCAGTCTTGTGGCTTCGCCACTATAGCCTCTTTAAATCTCCTGTAGTAGGCGCATTTAGGCGAGTCCGTAATACCGACTTTATCTCTGTACGCATGCCAGCACGGCTCGTCTATGCACGTGTCTGCTACGACGTGTCCACCGGCCCTCTCTATGACGCTCACGTAACCCATCCTTTCGGCTAAAAGCTTAGTGGTAGCCGACGTGCAAACCCAAAATGATACGTCACTATGTATCTTTTTTCCTTTCAAGAGTCTTGCAACCTCTCCTATCTGTTTAAGCGTATAATGCGGACATCCAAGCATGACAAGGTCTATTTTTCCACTTGTCGTTTGAAGCTCTTCTTGGACTCGTTTAAGTTCGTGATCTGTCACGGTGATTTTGTCCTCTGGGATGTCGCCTTGAAAGGCATCTTCAACGGTTGGTGCCTCAACGGTAAATCCGGATATGTGAAACATGGATATGGCTCCAGATGTGTTTAACATTGCACAAAGGTTTATGAGTTCCTCCGTTATCGGCCGTCTTGATATACCAGTGAATACAGGAATTCCATAACCAATCTGCCTACCAACATGGTGGCCTAAGAGGGTATAATCGAACTCATCTTCTAGGGTTGCTTCCACCTTCACTAAGAATGTGCCCCTGCGGTTTTCTTTGAAGTGTAAGCCATATTCTGGTGTCTTGCCAATAACTCCTGCGGCTAAGGCGCTTTGAGCTGCTTCTCGATTTGTTCTCGCACCAATCACAGAGTTTACGTATGGTGTGGCGCTGGATTCGGAGAAAGCAACGATTTCACCGTAATTCGGAATATTTTCCGCTATGTAGGGGATACAACACCAGCTAAGTATAGCACCTACCTGTTTATAGCCTGCCTTTACTCTCCGAGCTACTTCAGCCTCCTCTTTTGGAATTTCAAATACGCTTTCGAAATACTCGATGTCATATACAGGGTTTGTGCTAGTAGGCACCCTACATGAGGCGTCCCCGTTAGCTAAAAGCTCGACGAAGTACATGTCTCCTTCTTGACCACTTGAAGCGGCATGTGCACGGGTTATGGGAATCATTCTTTCAGCGTCGTATGCGTCTCCAATAGCAACGAGTAATTCCATTGCCATTCGCGTTCCTTCCCCGACTTCTCCATTAAGCATTCGTTCTTCCTCTTTAGTTAAGTACATCTCGATTCACCTTTCATTACGGAATGTCCACTTGCGTCCGCGTAAAACTTTTGGGTTGGCAAACGTTTTGTGGACGTCCTTCCAAGAACTTCATAACGTTATCGATGCAGATGTCGGTGCATCTCTTTACCGCTTCCACCGTATGGAAGCCACAGTGAGGAGAAATTATTGTATTATCAAGTTTGAATAACGGATTATCTTTAGCCGGGGGTTCTTCTTCGAAAACATCTAATCCAGCAAAAGATAGTTTACCTGATTCTAAAGCATCGATTAAAGCTTTCTCGTCTATTACTCTGCCTTGGGATGTGTTTATTATAACAGCACCATTTTTCATGGTTTCGATTTCTTTTTCTCCTATTAACCTTTCCGTTTCCGATGTTAGCGGGATGTGTAGAGTTACGATGTCACTTTCTTTTAGCAATGTTTGAAGGCCAACGTATTTTATTCCGATTTCTTCTGCTTTCTTCATATTAGGATATTTGTCGAAAGCCAAAATTCGCATCTTAAAAGCTTTGCCTATCTCAGCAACTCGACAGCCAATCAGACCCGTGCCGATTATGCCAAGAGTTTTCCCAGCTAATTCTATGCCTCTAAATGGTCTCCAATCGAAATTGCCTCTCCTAACATGCTTGTCAGCTGATGGCAATTTTCTGATCGCCGCCAACAACAAAGCGAAAACATGCTCAGCAACGGCCTCAGTAGCATAGCCAGGAACATGTGTAACTACGATTCGTCTCTCCATTGCGGTGTCGAGATCTGCATAGTGACAGGTGGTAGCCCATATAGACACCATCTTGAGTTTTTCAGCGGAATTAATAACCTCTCTGGTTAAATTACTCCAACCAACTATTACAATGTCAGCTCCCTTTATTCTTTCTTTCAATTCATCAGGTGTTTTAGGTAAATCCTCAAAAATTTCTAGGTCACCAATCGATTGTAATTTTTCGATATGTTGCTCTTCTAAGTAAATATGGTCTACAACTACTATCTTCATTTCTTCATCTTCTTAAGTTAAATGGGTGAATACTTAAATTTTATGTTAAAGCCTTTGCTCTTGCTACTAAGCACATTTCTATGGTTAAACTAAACACCTAAACTCCTTTAAAGTCGCGTTTGTTCGAGCGACATAGCGCGCTTTTGACTCATCCAGCACGTGTAGACTCGATTCCGACATCAGCAAACTTTGAAGACTTCGTGAGCATGGGAGTGACAGCCACAGAAAAAGCGAGGCAAATCCTAGAAAACACAGAATACATAGTAGCCGTAGAGCTTTTGTGCGCAGCCCAAGCAATAGAATTCCGCGGTTCAGAAAAACTAGGAAAAGGAACAAAAATAGCCTACGCGACGATAAGAAAAACTGTGTCAATGCTTAAAGAAGGCAGGGTACTAAGCGAAGACATAGAAAAAATCAAGCAAATAGTCAAAAAGAGGTGTATTCCTTAATGAAAACGACGAAAACATATAAGATTGACTGATTTACAAAACCCCTTCAAGCACGCGTACCAAACTTGAGGTTAGCGTGCGTGCATTGGCACCCCTTGTTCTGCCAACATTCCACCAAAGATTTATGATGGCATCATTGTGCGATTGATATTTATGCCAAACACTCTCGCTGCTAGCTCTATAGTAACCCATTATCATCTTATACACAAGAATGGAGACTGCCAAGCGGCGATTATTGCCATTAGCTCTCACTAAGTTAATATAAAAGTATTAAGGTATCTATCTTCCCAGATCGATCGCAGGGTAAAGGTATAGGAAAAGTTGAGCTAATGAATATTCTAACATTGAACTGTGGAAGTTCCTCAGTAAAATATGCTCTTTGGAAGATGCCAGTTAGGAAAAGACTCTGTAGCGGCATAGTAGATAGAGTAACTGTTGGTGGCTCTAGCATAAAGCATGAAGGTAAGAAATCCATAGTGTTAAAACATGAATGCCCGACCCATGATGCAGCGATAAAACTGATTTTGGAACTCTTAACGGATACTGAGTATGGTGCTTTGAAGGATGCTTCTGAGGTAGATGCCGTTGGGCATAGAGTTGTCCACGGTGGCGAGGAGCTTAACCTCTCAGTTAAGATAAACGAAGAAGTTATCAAGGCAATAGAAGAATGCTGCGTCCTAGCCCCTCTACACAATCCACCAAACCTCCTAGGAATAAGGGCTACAATGAAACAGATGCCGGACATACCACACATAGCAATCTTCGACACGGCTTTCCTTTCAACAATTCCGAAATACGTGTATACTTATGCCTTACCATATGAATGGTACAAGGAGTATGGGATAAGACGATACGGTTTCCACGGGACTTCCCACCTCTATGTTTCTAGGAGGGCAGCAGCCCTATTACACAAGAATCCATCTGATGTAAACATAATCACGTTACATATAGGTAATGGTGTGAGCATAACAGCTGTAAAGAAGGGTGTGGCATTCGATCATAGCATGGGCTTTACTCCCATCGAGGGGGCTGTAATGGGAACCAGATGTGGTGATATAGACCCTGCTATTCCTCTTTACGTAATGAAGAAGAGCAGGACTACCTTAGAGGAGATGGATAAGATTCTAAACGAGAAGAGCGGACTTTTAGGGATCACAGGGAAATACAGTGATAGAAGAGATATTATCAAGGCTGCGACGAAAGGAGATGAACGCTGTCAACTTGCAATTGAAGTAGAATGTTATAGACTTAGGAAGTACATTGGAGCCTATGCGGCTGCAATGAGCGGAGTAGACATCATAGTATTTACAGCTGGCGTAGGAGAGAACTCTCCTATCCACAGGGCTAAGGTTTGTGAAAACTTAGAGTTTCTTGGCATTAAGATAGATTCGAAGAAGAATGAGCTGACTGTTGGAAGAGAGGCGGAGATTAGCATAAATGTGGAAGATCCGAAATATCCGGTTAAAGTCTTTGTAATCCCTACTGATGAAGAACTTGTCTTCGCAGAGGATGTCTATGCAATATTACAGGGAACCTATGATAGATATACAAATTTCGAATACGTTTTCCAGAGGGAAGATTTCAAACCAATTTTCAAATAGGTGTTGAATTCTTAATAGAACATCTCTTTTTGCTTAATTGGTATTTATATTAGAGTAAACTTTAATTGTTGCTATGTTAAATTGAGACTAAAAAATGTTTGAGGTGTATTAAAACGCAAAGATTTGAGATAGAAAAAGTTCATGCAAGAATGATACTAGATTGCAGGGGCGACCCAACACTCCAAGTCGATATATTGACCAAAGGGGCAGTTCTAGGAAGAGCTGATGTGCCACAGGGAAGGTCCACGGGTAAATATGAAGCCTATGTACTGAGGGATGGTGGAACCAAATACACGGGTAGAGGAGTGACTAAGGCTATAGAAAATGTGAATAAGGTAATAGGTCCGAAATTACGTGGTATTGATGTTAGGAACCAGAGGGAAATAGACGCCTATATGATAGAGCTAGACGGCACAGAGAACAAATCTAAACTCGGCGCAAACGCCATTGTGGGAGTATCTCTGGCAGTCGCTCGAACAGCTGCCAACAGTTTGGGAATTCCCCTCTACACGTATTTGGGAGGGCCAAACGCCCACATTTTGCCAGTTCCCCTTTTAGATCTCATAGAAGGAGGGAAGCTTGCTGCAAGCGAACTTGATTTTCAAGAGCATCATGTAATACCCGTAGGTGCAAATACCTTCTCAGATGCCATAAGGATGGGCGAGGAAGTTTATCAAGAATTAGGAAAAATATTAACGGAAAAATGGGGTAAACACTCTTTAAATGTGGGAGTAGAGGGAGGATATACTCCTCTAAGTATGAGAGATCCAAGAGAGGCTTTTGATGCAGAGTTAAACGCTATAGAGGAACTTGGATACAAGGACAAATTCGTACTTAGCTTAGACGTTGCCGCCAGCCACTTCTACCATAGTAAAACAAAGAGATACACTTTTATGGGGAAAGAGATCACCAGAGAAAAGCTGATAGATTTTTACGAAGACTTGGTTTCAGCGTATCCTGTTCAATCAATCGAAGACCCATTACAAGAAGAGGACTTTGAAGGGTTTGCAGAGTTAACGAGAACTCTAAGCATCCAGATAGTTGGAGACGACCTCTTCGTTACAAATGTTAAACGATTGCGAAAAGGAATAGAAATGGGAGCTGCAAACGCTCTTCTGCTCAAGGTTAATCAAATCGGAACCCTCAGTGAGGCTCTAGACGCGGCTCAACTGTCCTTTAGAAACGGCTATGGCGTACAGGTCTCTGAAAGATCCGGGCAAAGCGAAGACACATGGCTGGCAGACCTCACGGTAGCTCTAAATGCAGGTCAGATAAAGACTGGTGTTACCAGAAGCGAAAGAACCGCCCAATATAATAGGCTTTTCCAGATCGAGGAAGAATTAGGTAAAGCTGCCAAATATCCTGGAAAAAACTTTAGAAAACCATTTTAGAAAAATCTTAACTACCCCCTAAACTCTTTGTTTTAGTTAAAAAATGTAAATTTATCCTTTCACTGCACGGCTATTATGCCCCTTATTATCGCGCACTAATCTAAGTGTAGCCAGAAAATTCCCTTCCACCACTCTAAATTATTATTCCCCCAAAAAAAGAAGAAGAAAATTAATTTTAAATGTTTTAAAATTGTGGAGTTATTCCTATAACGGATACCAGAATCGCCTTCTTTGCGTGTATCCTCTCCTCTTGATTTGTCCAAACCGCTGATCTTGGTCCATCGACAACTTCATCTGTAGCCTCATATCCTCTGTCAACTGGCAGGCAGTGGATGTATATCCCCTTCTTGCTCATCATATCAAGCTTCCTCTGATCCATTATCCAGTCTTTATGTTTTCCGAAGGCCTCCTTCATTTTATCTTCATCGAACACCGGAACACTTGGTGGACATAGCTTTAGACTGTGGAAAGCCTTTGCATGAACGACATTTGCACCTTCAACAGCATCATCCATATTATTTGTTATCTCAAAGGACCCTCCATATCTGTCTGCATTCTTTTTACATTTTTCGATTATTTTGGGGTCAATGTCGAAACCTTCAGGATGAGCTAATGTGACTTCCATACCATACTTTGTCCAAGCTAGAATTAGACTCTGCGGAACGGATACAGGCTTCCAAACTGATGGGGAGTAAGCCCAACTGTAGACGACTTTCAAGTTATTGAAGGTTCCCAGCCTATCCTTTATGGTCATTAATTCTTCTAGTGACTCATGGGGATGGAACATGTCACACTCCATACTAATTACTGGAATATCGGCCCAATGGGCCATCTCCCTTATTAATTCATTCCCCTTGCCATAATGGAAACCGAATTGCTCACCAAAAACCCTAGTAGCTATAGCATCTCCAAAAGTGTTCAAGCATCGAATCAGATCCTTTACAGCTTCCCCACCATGCCCTCCTGGTGGAACGATCTCCGAGTGACCACCTAACTGTGTCATAGCAGCGGCTAAGCCAGTCCTAGTTCTCAAAGTTCCCGTAAAAAGGAGCTGGAACAGAGTCTTGTTTCTAAGTAGCTCTGGTCTTTCACCTCTTGCAAACCTCTTCTTGAAGTCAAATGCCAGATCTAGGAGGAGGTCGTATTCTTCTCTTGTCCATTCCAGTTCTGGAGCTATGAAATCTCTACCCTTCAAATCTTTTAAGTCAACCATCTTAAACCATCTCGTGTGTTATGAAGCTATAAAATCATTATTAAGTCTTATGCGAACTATGAGTTATGGGAATCTAAGATTACAAACACCCTCAAGTTCATGACATTGGTTCCAGTTGGTCCGGTGTAGATATCATCCCTCAATCTAGTCATAACGGATGAAGCGTTGTGTTTCATTATGTGCTCTGGAATGTCTATACCCAATTCTTCAGCTCTTTTAACAGTATAACCATCAATGATTCCACCAGCGATATCAGTTGGTCCATCTGTTCCATCTGTATCTATGGAGGCCGCTACGATGCGTTCGCTCCCATCAATCATCAACGAGAAGGAGAGGACGCACTCTTGGTTTGGACCACCCTCGCCAGGCTCGCTAGTTATTGTTACTGTCATCTCTCCACCAGAAATAACGGCGCAAGGAGGCTCAACCGGGCGTCTATTCTTAGCTATTTCTTTAGCAATACCCGCCAGAACAGTTCCTACCTCTTTGCTCTCACCCTCGATCACTGTTGAGAGGATCATCGAATTTAATCCAAGCTCTCTCGCCCTTTTATCGGCAGCTTCACATACCTTTTCAGCATTAGCGAGTATAAAGTTGTGTACTTTCATTCTTTGAAAATCGCTTGTCTTCGGAGTCTCTAAACTCCTGTCCTTTAAGCCTCGCTCAAGATGACTCCTGATAGAGGGGGGGATCTTCTCATAAAGACCATACTTCTTCAGAGCATATACTGCATCTTGGAATGTAGTATTATCGGGTACTGTTGGTCCCCAAGGTAAACCGGCTACCTCATCCACAACTATCAGATTAATTACTTCTGCAGGGTGAATATACGTAGCCAGACGCCCACCCTTTATTGATGAGATATGCTTTCTAACAGCATTTATCTCCTCTATTTTTGCTCCACATTTTAAGAGCATATCGTTTATCTTTATCTTATCTTCAAGTGTTATGCCCTCTGCCGGCAATGGTAATAGGGCGG
>Ga0224501_10003583_pt1 | contig 12239 bp, 13 predicted proteins | sample SF_Oct11_sed_USG_4_FD_169105 | JGI IMG/M metagenome (GOLD analysis project Ga0224501, IMG submission 169105) | Sediment microbial communities from San Francisco Bay, California, United States - SF_Oct11_sed_USGS_8_1 | ecosystem: Environmental > Aquatic > Marine > Sediment | place: USA... | reverse complement strand
ACATTATGGTGAGTTAAAGTTACGCATTTATCATCATACTGTAACATTATGGTGAGTTACAGTTACGCATTTATCATCATACTGTAACATTACGGTGAGTTACAGTTACGCATTCATCATCATACTGTAACATTACGGTGAGTTACAGTTATGCATTTATCATCATACTGTAACATTATGGTGAGTTACAGTTATGCATTTATCATCATACTGTAACATTATGGTGAGTTACAGTTATGCATTTATCATCATACTGTAACATTATGGTGAGTTACAGTTATGCATTCATCATCATACTGTAACATTATGGTGAGTTACAGTTACGCATTTATCATCATACTGTAACATTATGGTGAGTTACAGTTATGCATTTATCATCATTCGACCAACTCTTCTGAGATTCTCTAGCGCAGTGTCTAGTAGTTTAACTTTTTCTAATTAACCACATAAAAGATTCAGTAGACAGTGGAATAGCTCAGTTCAGTGACCAGAGCACTGGGCTTTAGAGCCCAAATCCTAATCCTTTTCCTATTGGCTGTAGGTACAGAGCTCCTGAACTGCTGTTTGGACAAAAAGAACAGACAACAGCTATAGATGTTTGGTATACCTTCTTGTATTGCTCAGTCAGCACAGAGATTGTGAACTAGATTATATTATATTATGTTATATTAAGCCTATTCGCCCGGTGCTAGACGTTCGATATTCCCACTAATGAGGCGTCTGAGTATAATAAAAGCAGGCGAACAGCACACAGTCAAGACGTCTTACATTGTAATAATCAGCCGACCAAATAGTACTCACTCACTGGGGAAAGTTTTAGTACCGGTGGTGTTCATATTAGAGCTAACTAATGCGATACTAACCGGATGTCGGTTCTGATTGGCTGAAAAGTAGTTGGCTGTCTCCGCTCGCTTGGCCAGGCGCCAGAAAAACTTATATTACCCAGACGGACAAAAAAATCCAAACAGCTCCCCAGAGTGACCAACTTTTTAATGGTCGTCTGACCAAAAAATAATAAAAAAATAATAAATAAATTCCTAGTAACGAGACGTCTAGCACCAGGCGAATAGGCTTATTTTATTATCTTATATTATATCATTTATTATATTACATTATATTATATTACATTATATTATATTATATTATATTATATCATATTATATTATATTATATTATATTATACTATATTATATTATATTATATTATATTATATGCTTTGAATGGATAAGCTGAAAACCATGTATGCAAAATATTCAGGTAAAAACTTTTTTACGTCAGTATCCATTTATTGAGGTCAGACATTGTCCAGGGCATGATCGTTTCAAATCTTGTGGAATTCAGTGGTCATCCTGATCCTAACCAATAGCCTCCTTCACTGAGCATGTGTTCAGACATTACAAATGAATTTGCTTATTCTGAACAACACCTTGGTTGGTATTCAATATTTGTCTTTGTGCAGTGCAGAACATATGTATAAATATTTTCAAACTGCATTTATTGGTTACCCCAGCAGTACCATAAGAAATTAGGTCTTCGCACTTTCATTAATGCCCATGTTTTTAATTGAGGTGATGCCAGCAATGTTAACACTTCAGACACCCCACCTAATCAAAATGCTTGACGCCGGAATAAAGATGTGTGCCGTTTCGCTATAGGTCTGCTGGGTGCATACTTAGTGAATTGCTGCTAAATCGACCCCTTATGCCCGGCAAGTCTGAACTACAGATGATTGATATGCTAGTGGACATGTTTGGCTCACCCACAGTTAATATTTGGCCGGTAAGTTATCCCGATAGCAAATAAGTTATTAGTTCATAGTTACTTAGATCGGAACTCACTGAAGCTATTTCTAGCCACACTGTATGAAGCTGCGAGCAATGAAAGTGCGAACACTGATTACGATAAGCTCGATTAACTGCAGGTGAAGGTCTTGACATGTTTGAGGAGTGGAGGTTTGGCATACTTCTGAAAATGTTAGTGAAAGTTGGCTGGAAATCATGCAAAAATGCATTTTTCATTCTTGCGTTGTGCAGTAAAAATTAGGAGATTCCCAGGCTTCGTTGGTGACTGACCATTTTTCTTGCTTCTGTGCAACTACATATACATAACATGTACATGTACATTAGGCATAATCTTTGAAGCCAGAGACAACCTCTCACATATGTCACCATTTGATTGGTCATGGTTTTGGGTCATTGTGGCCTTGATTGCCGATATTTGCTGATTGAATGGAACACACAAATGGGTATCCTGCCCCAGATCAGGAACAGGCAGAAGGAGTTAATGGGACCTACCCCAAATGTTGGGTTATCTTTATTACAGGCCATGGAGTTATTCTCCCTTTGCTAAAGGCTATCACCACCCAAGATCAGGCTTCTTGACTGGATCCTATAATAATGTGATACTCATATAAAATATCAGGGTGCTGCGTATCTAAGTCATACCAAGTATGACCATATATAACAAATTTTACTATCACTGGAGAGACTTCGTTACTATCACTGGAGAGACTTGGTTGCTATCACTGGAGAGACTTGGTTGCGGTAATGCTGAAAGGAACGAATTCAAGTTTACTCGGTTGATAATTGTTTCAGGGACTGAAAGACTTGCCGCTGTTCACCCAATATACTCTCAAGAAGCAACCGTAAGTATTTTTTAGATTATGTACCTGGTGATTGTCCAATTAAAAAAACTTACATATAAACTTACATATATATTCAAATTATACAAAAGTAAACAAATTCCTACAGTCTGTATAAATTCATAACGTGGGCCACTGGGACATGGGAGAGGGGTCACCATTATCTGATACGGGTCATATTCAAATGTTTCAGCTGTCAAACGAGCATCCATTTGATATCCCATTATCTAGCTACATGTATGTAATGTATTTTATGCGAAATGACAGCTGTATAGCATTTGCTATCAAGGTTTATGGCACTTTTTTTAGATACAATAATCTTAGACAGCACTTTCCCTGGGCGACTGATGCGTGTCTGTCTCTACTCAACTCAATGTTCACTTATGATCCGTATAAAAGGTATACCTAATTACCCTGGTTCTCGCATAGAGTTATTCTGAACTCTAACTCTACCACTATGGTTTCTCATTTTTAAAAATTTGCATGAAATCGTTAATCCGAGCAGACCTCAGCAGTCGGGACTAAAAGTAAACCGTTTCAAAATCAACTTCCAGAGGTAACGTCCAAGCGACGGTTTAATATTACTTCGTACTTATGGTCGTTGGCCAAAGCTGTGGTAAAATCATGTAATATGCCTCCGACCAATATACCCAGATAGACACGAACATTGTGGTAGAGGTGAACAGACTTTTTGTCTACGACGTCATTATCAGCATGTTCATGGCAATTGGGCTCCAATTGAACCCCTGATTGATAGGTATACAGTATGGCCTCTTGTGTCTGTATTCACTGCATTCCGTTCACCAGAAAATTGGGTTTGAGTGACTTAGATTAGAACTTAACTCACTTTTTATCACAGCGTTTACTCAGTGATGGGCCCTCAGGATAGCTTGTATCTAACATGTCCGAGATGGCTGCAGCAGTTACACTATAAGGGCTTTTGATTTCGATGTCGTCGGATATACCAGAACTTTGAGCGCAGTAAGCTACACGTAAACCCAGCTTTAAAACCTCATGTGACAGAAGCCAGGTTTTCAATCTTTGTACTATCGACTGTAGTAGAAACTAACTTAAAAACATATTGCAGAAGCGCAGCAAGAGATTGTCTGGATAGCTCATATTTCAAGCAACAGCCACTTCGTAAGTATTCTCTCTGCGAGAGCGACTAGATGTTAGAAAGGTGAATCTGAAATAATTTAGTTGAGCTCAAACAGAACCAAGCGCAAGATTACACCATCAGCTCTCTCTTTCTCATCAGATGATGTTGGGAAATGCACGCGCGCTTTTCCCTGATCCTTGTAAGAATGTCAACAATAAATTCCCCTGACTGTTTGCAGCATGCCAGCCTGAGCTGATGCCATCCTTTCCTGAACATCGGAACAGTAAGAGCCGGCGTTGATGCATTCAAAGAACGTACTTGGTACACGCAACACACAATGCGATACATAGAATCAACTTTGGGGCTAGTGTTGCCCATACAGGTTGTCCGTTTTGTTTCATACATGCATGTACATAAGAACTTTACAGTCGTAAGCCAGCATGAAATTGGATGTCAATAGCCAATTACCATTGTTCTTCACATAAATGCGTTAGGAATGATGAAGATCTGCTTCAGTACCATCGTCCCTATTATTTTCGTGGAATATATAGCAGCTTCTGAGGAAGTGGAAGATGTACCAAGCCATCAGTACTGGCGAATGATACCTCAATTCCTGGTACTGGTTTAACTTCATATCTCTGAAGAATTGATATATAAAACAATTTCAGTTCCATTCTAACCAGAGCTTCGCCCAGACAGCTTCGCGGACCTACAGAATGAAAATCAACTATTGCCCTCAGAAACATATGTACATATGTACCTTTATTGTGTCCAGTTTGACGGCACGATATAAATAAAAAAAGTATGGGGAGAAAAGAAAGAGACACTTGGGTGATCACATTTAGGTTTTTTAGTTTCTAGGGCTCAACTAGCCATGCTCCGCAACCAATAGTAGCTCTGTATGAGGTGCTCATTCTCTGCAGGATGACATAACATAGCCTATGATTGCTCATGTCTTTTAGATGTTGAACGAGCCATTTTCTGATTGGTACATGCCATTTTTTCTCCTGTAACTGCCTGCATATATGTTCAGATTTTAAATTGAATAGGTCATGGGTTTACCTCCTAATGCACCCGTTCTCGTCCAATACCCAATAGAAGTTCATCAAAGCCAAATGCGCTACTCATCAGGCCAGCGTTTCTCCCTTAAAAGTTAATCAACCTTACCCATGCCAAATACAGCAGAACGCGTAGTTCTATGGTTGCTGTTGTCCCCCAGGAATCTCTCGGGGATAAACTTTCTCGGTTCTGGGAAGGTGACTGGGTCATACAGAATAGATGACATGTTGAACAGTAACTCCGACCCTGCCTTCACAGTGTATCCATTTATTTTCATATCTTCGTCTGATCTATAAAAACAAATTAAGAATTAGACTTCAACATCTCTGGAACGGAAATTGGGATCAACCTGTATTCTTAAGCTCTCTCTCTCCCTCTCCCTCCCCCTCCCTCCCTCATTCACTCTCTCCCTCACTCTCTCGCTCCCTTGTAGCATAATTGGGAAAGCAACATTATACTTTTGATATTATACTTACTGCCCATGCAATGCAATGCTTACCGGTGTGGGAATAGCATTGGGGTAAGATTTATTATCCGTAGTACTTCCTTGAGAACAGCCTCGGTGTAGGGCATTGGGTCGCGATATGATGGAGTACTATCTCCTGCAAAGAGCGATTTGAAGATTGGCGCATCAATCATTTAAACACTGTTTTGAGGCCATAGTAATACGAGCCCTGAAAACCGCAAGCTAATTGTGACCATGAAGTTGTCTGCCCTTTTCTCCTTCTGACCGTGTATTTATGTTTTATAATGCCCCCTCCCCTGTACGACGTGGTTTTACAATTTTCTTTGCTTTTTATGATGTGAAGGGTCTGGAGGCTAAAGCTAGGCTCACCTACAACATCATCTATTTCCTTGTGAATCTTGGCTTGAATTTCCGGATATTTGGCCATGTATAGCATAGCCCATCTTATGGTAGTGCTTGTTGCCTCCGCGCCAGCAAGGTATATATGGTGTATAGCATATATCAAGTTACCTTCTATACATACAAAAGAAATGCCACAAATATCTCCATCACATGTGTATAGCAGTGGCATTATCCTGATCGGAATGGTGCAAAAATTAGCCTGCTGAGTTTTTGACTCAATGTTTCCCAGGATGCCTTATTAGGGGACTTTCTGCTAGCAGCTGCATGTCCCATAGAGAAGGATATTATCACACATATGTAGAGGGATATCAGGGATGGTATGGGTAAATGCAAACGGTAAATATAATCCGCTTACCATTGAATGATGTTGGCTTTCCAACATCTGCCTTCATTTTGACCAGATAATGCTCCAGGTATCCTTTTGCATTAGATGGATCGAGGTCCATCTTGTGATCTGTGACACATTGTGCTGTATGATCATAGATATCCTGTGATGCTCTTATTAGCATGGCCTTGGCTGTAATGTCTCCTGGTAGCCATTTAATAAGTGGTATATTGTCAGTGGCAGTCGTTTGTATACAAGCTTTGATTCGGTCAAGCAGTGCTCCGACTTGATGCCTGAAACACTCATCATCATACTCGGATCGGTAGCCTAGCAAGACTGATTGTATTACATTGCTACTAGCCATATGTATTAATTCTGCGATGTCATATGGAGTACCCTCAACCTTCCGCAGCTCGTTCAGGTACGCTTGGACTTCCTCCAGTATCATTGGTTCTAATGTCTCTTTTCCCATTCCTTCTTCTTTTAGTGTTGCCAATGCAAACTTTCTTTGCTCTTCCCATACTTCATCATCTCCCCAGAATATACCTGGATGAAAGTTTTGAGTCATCCTTCAACAGAACAACCCATGGTCATAAGAGTAACGAGATAGTTCAGTGGCAGAGTCATGGACTCGCAACCGTGGGAACCTGGGTGTGCATCCCGACAAGACTGTGAGGTCCCCCGCATCAATCCGAGCTCAAAACAAGAGCACGCCTCACTGCATGAGCTAGAGTTTTCATAGTGACCCGTAACTGGTGAAAAACAAGTTTCTAACCCAGCAGCTTCATCATAAGGGTAAATACATCGTATGAAAAAGGAAAAGTCTATACACATGAACATTGTCCATAAGAGAGGACCCAAAAGCACTTGAATGACAGGTGGACAGTACACAATTCTCTTGGAGGTTGTATGTAACGATTATTTTACCACCAAATTCTTTGTTTTTGCCAGAAAATAATACTTCCACATCCTCTGGGAATACGCTCATTACTCGATTGCTTGTTACATTGGCTCGCTTCACTAACAACTCATGCGCCAAATCATAGCCATTGATGACGACCTTCTTGGCACCGCCCATCTCAATTTCATAAACCTGTAAAACAAATACAACAGTGTGATCATTATTTAATCGTCAATCTATCATTAGATGATGCTTAAAATTTATAATTCTATCTGGTACCCATAGGTCATACCCCTCTGGAAGGCATACTAAACCCACCTCATTGGGATGGCACCTTGATTGTGGTTCATTACTTTATGTTCATTGAAAGGAAAGTGGGGAAGAGGGGTGCTTACTACATTAGCTGCGCACCTTTCCTATATTTGCTGGGAAGACACATATAGCCAAAATACTGTCTAGTAAATGCTACTCACACTACCAAAGCCCAATAGCTATTTGTTCTCGAAATTGCTAACATATGCCACACTAAAATACATAAAGCGCTGATTCTCTGGCCATGTGCTTCTTTAGATCAACCAGTCTTAACCATCTGACTAGCGGATCGCAGATTGCGGATTGCGGGTTGCGGATTGCTGGAAGCTGGTTCTTTCTTCCGAAAACTATTCAAGTAAATTGCAGGATGGTGAACTGTATGTAAAATATACCTTTGCTTTGTCATTTTAGGCTGGATATAATTATGTGTGAAAAAATAGAAGTGCATACAATGTAGCACGTAGCTGAATCTATTTTTAAACCTGCTCATTTCTATGGACATGAGGTCCAGAAAGCGATTATACAGGTCTAGATTATAAGTTTCAGGGAAACCACAATCTTGTATGACTGTGATTATCTACAAGAATTTGTGCAAACTCCAGCTCATCCTATAGTGTCCTGTTACTTGTTGAAGCTCAATCTTTCACACGGACCAGCGTTAACACAAGCTAGGTGAAGATGTATGACAGCTATATCCAATCTAGCGGCTACTATCTCGTGCATCCCATTGCCTGATTCTATTCTTAATGCGTATGTACTGATATTCAATGCAACACAATGCAACACAATACAACGTAATACAACGCAATACAACGCAATACAATATGAGCAAGCATTACTATGTACTTACGTCACCATATTTAGCTCTCATTGCATCCATGTATGGCTCAATGCCTCCATGCCAGACAATTCCTGGTATGCTGCCCAGCACAGGTATTGGTATGGGACCTGGAAGGTCACTGCTCTTGCTGCTTCTTGTGAGCAAGTATCCTGTAAGAACAGCTGATACAGTAGCAAGCGCTATAGTAGACACATGAACTGATAGCTGGGTATTGACTCCACTCACTATATCCACGGCGTATGTTGAGATTTGAGACCAGGCAACCATAGTGACAAGCGACCTATTCAACTGACCGACCAATCTGCTTAACTAGGTTGTCAGAAATAGTCAGTGTAGTGTGTGTGTGTGTGTGTGTGTGTGTGTGTGTGTGTGTGTGTGTGTGCAGCGTGTCAGGTCCAATGAGTTCAGACAGATAAGCAGGTCGGGTCGTTGACACCCACCGACTGACCTGGCCTGTTACTATCAGTTTGTTATCTTGTAGGCAGGTATGTGTGATGTGTGCTGTTTACAGTTAGGTGACCTGTGTAAGTGTGCATACTGTGCTATGCATGTGTCCTTGATTTTTCTCTCCTCAGACAACTTTCATCAATGTTTGAGATGCATTTGCAACCGGACCAGAAGACATTTGTTTGTCTGGAACCATCTAATTTGGTAAAAGGTTTATCAGAGGCTGTGCATTAAAGTTCAATCTTTCCTGTCACACAACAATATTCTTGTGGTTTCCGGATGTATTTGAACAGGAACACACAGTACATTTTACACATCAGGAAATCCTGAAGCACATTCCTGGCAGTCAAGTTCATTAGAGTGCCCATCCCAGCACCTTCCTCTTTGCCCATCGCATTTGACAACGTACACTACAAAATGTTATGAACTCCATATAACTTGATTCTTTCATATGGACGAAAAAGCAAAATTCTATGAAACCATTTTTCTTTCACAAAGTTCACATAGCTTGGCCAAAGGCCGATCGCTTCCACGCAAGGTGGTCCATGGTACGAGATACGGTAAGATCCCTTTCTTTTACACAGAGGCTTGTTCCCGCAACACGATCCATGGTGTGCTCCATAGAGAAGGTAGGCCCCAATGAAATGAAAGAAAATAGTCCAAACAAGGAATCTTACCAGGGATCTTTGATCTGAGACACTAAGCCAGTGTTTGATCCTATACAGAGGATTACTCTATGGGGCGATGTTATACTTAAAGTGAACCACTAACCTCTGGACCACTAAGTCACAACCACACTAAAACTCTATGTCAACGCGTTACACTAAATAACCACCAATTCTGTTGCATGATAGCTACCACGCGGAGGAATACCCCAGCCGGATGATGCGGGTAAATCCCTCCCCCCACCCATGTGCTATATGATCAAAATCCAAGAATAGTAGTACTCAAATAATTTCACTTACAGAATTCCACATTCTTTCTTGTCTTTCTGTAGGCAATCTCCAGCTCATGCTCATGACCAGCGGTCTCTGAGGTTAGGACCTTGATGGTTTCTCCTTCCTTCAGCTGTTTTATTTCACTCTCTGAAAGATCCACTGAATGGAAGTGAGGTCCTGGCGGATTCTTAGTGCCATATCGCATGTCAAAAGTGAAAATCTGTAATGAGATGAAACTACCTCTAATCTCTAACCTCATTATATTATCGTCTCTGATACACTATGGCAGAGATAACAAGTAACTAGCTGGTTTTAAACTGCATTCTCTGGACAATTTGAGCAGGGATTTTAAATGTTGCCGGTAACCATTATTCACTGAAAAATACTGATCAGCCGTTCTGCACGTTGGCTAGCTGTTCTGCCTGATGGTCGGTCTGCGTTTAAAAGCACCAGTAAAGAGATCGACTGATAAGCTTTAATCTTTACTGAGTTGCCAGCAGCCATCATTTTGGCCAACCTTGGCAAGTTAAATCACAGTTTAAAACCCGGGCCCTGCTGCTAGCCACAGTTATTGCGGCTGTTAAAAATCAGCTATTGCTGCAGACCTTAGGCTTACTGCCAACTGCTCGTGGCTCACCTAATCTCCCTCACTCGGTTAGATCGGTTGAGTATATTGCGCACAAACTTACCTCCTCCAATGTCCCATTGTTGAACTTTGTATCTGGATAGAACTTCTGATACTTTGCCTCCTTCATTGCCACGTCTTTCAGTGCATCCAGCTCCTTGTAGATCTGATTGCCTTCTGAATGTAGAGGCATGATCGGGTACCTCATTCTTACTTGCCCTACTCCAGGAATATTTGGCGTTACCTGATAGATGCCACTCGCGCGAAGCTGTCTACAAGAACAAAAGGTACAACAACTAAATGAGGTCTCCTCATAAGCAAGCAGTGATCTGAATTGGAATAGCAGCTCCGGGATTGCTCAATGGGTAGAGCTTGGCTCAAAATAGAAAAATCCTATGCGCAAATCCTAGTCATACTGAGCACCCACTGTGAAAATGAGCCCCTCACGTAATTCTTAGTTCCTACTGCTTTCAACAAGCTTCAGGCTTAGGAGAAGAGTAATGCTAAGTGCCCGAGTAGAAAAATAGATAACACATTTAGATTATTTATGCCTACAGGTGATACTTAAGTTCCGCGTGGGTCTCAATTGAACAGTCAGTGATGGTATCTGGTATTGTTTATGTCTTTCTGGGGCTTATGGCTCATGGTTCTACAGGTGTCAGGATTACATCTGTGAAATCATTTCTCAATCAGACCACTCATTCAATAATTATGATCAAAAATTCAAATGTTCTATATATGTCTATCATTGGATAAGCTTATTAGGTTCCGTCTGAAAACCTTAGCAGCCTCTGACACGGAAACTGATTACACAATACACTACACTTGGGTGTTGTCACTCCACCTGTACAGGTGAGAACAGTGCATGTATAACATGTCTCCAGAAAGGGACCAATATATAAAAGCGTGTTAAGAACTTAGACAACACCTTAAGGGTGTAAAACTGCCAATACCTGGGTACGTTCTGGGAGTCCAGGAAAGTCAGAGAGCCTTTTGTGGTGTCAGCGGTGTCTCTGACTGTTGCTTTACCACCTGAAAAATAACCAATCCAAACCAAACCAAACCAATCCATCAACTGACCAATCACTCAAGGGACTGATCAGTTGATTGATTGATTGATCAATCAGTTGTTGATGGATCAATAATTGGCAGAGTGACTAATCTCTTGATTGGACCAAATTGAGCAGTTGCTTGGTTGACTCTTGTCAGTTGTACACAGAGCCCTCTGACTCTGAAGACCCTGGAACACTTCATTTCTTACTGAAGAATTCCAATGGTGTTCTGTAGTAAAATTTGTCAGTGGTGCCAGCGTAGGCTTCCTTGTAACTGTTTTTCCCCGTTCGTTTCCATTCACCATTTTTCGTGCGACTGTAGTACATGTCGTTTGTTGCTACAAAAAAGTTACAGTTAACTGAGCCTTTCAATATGCCACATGCCAATTAGTTTATAGCCGCTGGAACTGCCTGGGCGAAATCCATACAGGACTGTCCTCTAACATCACTGCGTTCACAAGGCTACTTACATTGGAAATGAGTAATGTTGTAAGGATTCCAGGTTTGTAGTGGACTCGTGTACACAATCTCCAATGGAATAGCATAAGATACTCGACTGCTGTAGCTCTCACACGCTGTGTTCTGTCTTTTGCAGGTTTTAAGCTACAAGAACAACAAAAAATCAGCCAATAGGGGCAATTTACCAAGTCAGTTTTTTTCTGTCTTTTGGCTTCTTCAATTAACATTATAACATAATATAACATAATATAACATAATATAACATAATATAACATAATATAACATAATATAACATAATATAACATAATATAACATAATATAACATAATATAACATTATTAATATATAATGGGAGGCGCAATCTAGTCACTTGCTATGATGCCCCTTTTTTGTGACTTGATAGCAGAATACAGCCCTATTACAGCCCTAGCACTATTACAGCCCTAGCACTATTACAGCCCTACAGCACTATAACAAGGCCTGCACTATAACAAGGCCTAGCCCTATTACAGCCCTACAGCACTATAACAAGGCCTAGCACTATAACAAGGCCTAGCACTATAACAAGGCCTAGCACTATAACAAGGCCTAGCACTATAACAAGGCCTGCACTATAACAAGGCCTGCACTATAACAAGGCCTAGCCCTATTACAGCCCTAGCACTATAACAAG
>Ga0224501_10003582_pt1 | contig 12239 bp, 13 predicted proteins | sample SF_Oct11_sed_USG_4_FD_169105 | JGI IMG/M metagenome (GOLD analysis project Ga0224501, IMG submission 169105) | Sediment microbial communities from San Francisco Bay, California, United States - SF_Oct11_sed_USGS_8_1 | ecosystem: Environmental > Aquatic > Marine > Sediment | place: USA... | reverse complement strand
TCGAGGAACAAAAATTGAACGACAAAAATTTCTTTTCACATTAAACAAAGGATTTGAAGTTTTCCCTCCTTTCTCCAACAAAAAAGTAGAGAACCCTAAGAAATTTGAACCGACAAGAGGCACTAAGACCCATTATCCGAGTGGAATTCCGGAACTTGACGAAATCTTGGGTGGAGAAGGATACCCTAGAGGCTGTTCAGTCTTGTACGAGTTGGGAGAAAACGTTCCAGTTGACGCTTTAGACGTTGTTGTTAATCCCACAATAGCGAATTTCATAATGAGGGACAGAGGGTTTATCACAGTTCCGGTAATTGAGTATGGCCCCGAAGACATAAGGAGAATGATTTCCTCCTTCACCGGAGAAGAAAAATTCGACAAATTTGCCCGAGTAACGACTTATCCCAATCCCATGATCGATACAAACAAATCCTACATCACTGTTTGGCAGGATCCAACCACGGGAGACGTAGATCCAGATCCTATAGAAAATTTTAATCAGTATATCCAAGAAGCTGTAGAATTGTCAAGTAAACTCAGTAAAAACGTAGTTCATTTGTTGAGCGCAGATAACCTCACATTTATAGTGGAGAGATATAGTCCAGCTGTGATTGGACGATCAGTGATTGCAAACAGAAATGGAAAGGACTTAATGATCTACGTATCTAAACCTAGTATTCCCGAAATGACAAAGGTCTTCGCCGATGTTTTGAGTATACATTTCAAGATAGAAGAAAGAAATGGAAGCATGATCCTCTATGGAAAGAAACCTAAGACCGTCATTTACAACATAGAACCAGACGCCTCAAGAGGATGCCGAGTGAAACTCACACCCATAGTCTAACAGTGCAAGAGCAAAACCGTCACGCAACCGCTAGAATGAGAAAAAGGATATTATCTTTTCCCTCAATTAATACATTGAGGTCTAAATTTGTCCTTTCGACTCAAAATGAATCGCTCCGCAAAGAAGAAACACTCAAACATAGTTTTAGCTTTAGATCTCCCCTATGATCAACCTCAAAGTCTTTTATCCCGAAGCATCCAAATACTGAAGGAAACACACTCGCATGTTTGTGCAGTTAAAATAAATCGCCAGCTGGTTCTTCCCCTAGGCTTGTTCAACGGCGTCCAGAAAATACTGAGCGTAGCCCAAGACTTGGAACTGCCAACCATAATGGACTGCAAAATCAACGATGTCGGACACACCAACAGGATCATCGCAGAATACTATTACAAAGCAGGATTTGACGCCGTAACAGCCAACCCCTTCGTAGGATGGGAGCAGGGACTTCAACCCGTTTTTGAAGTCGCCGAGCAGATGCGCCGAGGAGTTATTCTTCTCGTCTACATGAGCCATAAAGCCGCCGAGGAAGGATACGGCCAAACAATACAGAACCCTAAGACAGAACAGTTGAGCCCTCAATATTTGACCTTCGCTGAAAAAGCATTATCTTGGAACGCTGACGGAGCCGTTGTCGGCGCCACCTACCCAGAAAAAATAAAAGAAGTATACAGAATTTTGGGAGAGAACATTCCCATCTACTCGCCTGGTGTGGGTGTTCAAGGCGGAGGCGTCGAGGCAACCATCAAATCCGGAGCACGCTACCTCATCGTAGGCAGAACCATAACACTCTCCGAAAATCCAGCTGAAACAGCGAAGCGCATCAGAGACGCTGCAAAGCGCTGCCTGAAATGATCATATTTGGATCCAATAACAGAAGAATGGTGAAATCAATGATTTTTCTAGTTCTGCAGTATTACCTCTTTTGCGGAAGCCCAGCATCCTCGGTTATAAATCCAAATCACTTCTGTGCGTGCGCGCCATCACAAAAGTCATGTATAAGACACAGCCTTACTCTAACAGAATCAGTAAAGTATAAAGATGGGTATTCCTAGTCAAGGAGAAGAGGGTTGAAATTGTCTGCAATAGAAGTGGGAAGAATATGCGTCAAAATCGTAGGACGAGAAGCAGGGAGAAGATGCGTTATCGTGGACATAGTTGACAAAAACTTCGTTCTCGTAACTGGCCCCAGAAAGGTTTCCGGAGTGAAACGAAGACGTGTCAACGCGAATCATCTAGAACCAATTCGAACAAAAATTGACGTAAAGCGAGGCGCAACCGACGAAGAGGTGACTGAAGCGCTGACAGCAGCAGGTGAACTAGAAGAGATGGCTAACATAGTGAAGCCCACCCTATCCTAACTCTTTTAACCTTTCTTAACCCTTCCATTTTTGGAGAAAACTATGCAGAGAATCAACACACCTTGGGAAATCAAACGAAGCCTGGCAGTTAAGGCTGAAGAGGAAACTAATCCACGCTTTGGCCGTAAACCCGAAGAGCGACCTATTCAAGAGTATATACAGTTTGGAATAATAAACCTAGACAAACCTGCTGGTCCATCAAGTCACGAAGTCACAGCGTGGGTTAAGCGTATCCTAAGCCTTAAACGGGCTGGTCACGGCGGGACCCTTGAGGCGTGAAAGCCGGGGAAATCCCAAAGTGACCGGTGTTCTGCCCACTGCCCTAGAAGAAGCCACCAAGATCATTCAGGCCCTTCTTCTAGCAGGGAAAGAATACGTTTGCGTTATGAAACTCCATTCTCAGGTGCCAGAGGATCGAATAAGAGCTGTTTTAGGCGAGTTCCACGGAACCATCTATCAGCGTCCTCCGGTCCGCGCGTCAGTCAAGCGCAGGCTCCGAATAAGAAAGATATACTATGTGAATTTCCTTGAGATGGATGGGAGGAACGTTCTTTTCAAGGTTGGATGTGAGGCTGGAACCTACATAAGGAAGCTCTGCTACGACATTGGCGAGATTCTGGGTTGTGGGGCCCACATGCAGGAGCTTCGTCGAACAAGGGTTGGCCCCTTCATTGAGGGTGAAGGACTGGTCACGCTGCATGACGTGTCCTACATGTTTGCCCAGTGGCGAGAAACCAACGACGAAAGCTTACTTAGTAGGTTCATTTATCCTATGGAAAAGGCTTTGGAACTAGTACCCAAGATTTACATTCGTGACTCTGCGGTGGACGCCCTTTGCCACGGAGCCCACCTGGCTGCACCTGGAGTCCTGTCTCTAGATACAAGAATAAAATCCAACGACACTGTAGCCGTCTTCACGCAAAAGGGTGAGGCTGTGGCGCTGTCAAAGGCCATGGTATCTACCGAAAAGATTCTGAGGATGGACCATGGATTCGTGGCGAAGACTCAGCGGGTTTTGATGCTTCGCGGCGTCTATCCTAGGATGTGGCGTGGCAGTCTCTGAGGGATTTGTGTTCTGGTTTCAAAAAGCCTAAAAATGTGGTGGCTGTTATTTAGTTGGTTGTGCCGGGGTCTCCTAGAGCATGAAGTGCGGGGAATCCGGTAGGGAGCAGATTCAGCTAAGAAGCTCACGCCTGGAGTCCCTTGATAGTCAGCCTGTGACCCTTATGGGTCGCGTGGGTTCGAATCCCACCCCCGGCGCCAGACTACACAGATGAGTTGTTGATTTTCCTTATTTATGCAGCCACGTATCCTGAGGGAGTGCCACCTCATCTCTATGAGCGTGCGCATGTGGGAGGTTAAATGCCTGTGCGGCGACCTGTTGTGTGTGTGCGCACAGTCTGATATCCCCCTTTATTTGTCGTCAAATATGTGGTAAATATGATGTGTTGTTGGATTCACGCGCGTCTTTTTTTTCGCGCGCGAGTGTTTTGAGCATGTTTTTGTGGAAATTGTTGGTTTTACACCTGACATTTACCTAGCTTTTTGCGGGGGGTACCAGATAGGTGACAAGGCGGGTGAAAAATCGTTTAATTTTGCTTTTTTTCTGATTTTGAGCAGAATTTGAGGCGCAATAATTTTGTCGTCACTTTTGAGTTTTCGTTAGTTTTTTGTCGCCGCTTTTCTGATGGATTTTGGCACCCTTTTTTGTCGGTATGCGCGCGCTACAATAGCCGTCATAGAAAGGATTATATCTGGCTTTTGGATGTTTTCCCGCTACATGTACCCCAATTGAGTGTGACTAACTTGGAAAGTGGTGTGATGATCGAGACCAGAGACCTCACGAAGAAATTTGATGGATTAACTGCTGTGGACCATGTCTCCTTCAGCGTGAAGAGGGGCGAGATTTTTGGTTTGCTTGGCCCTAATGGAGCTGGAAAAACCACGACGATAAGGATGCTCGCCACTTTAACGAGGCCTACGGAGGGCACGGCCACGGTCGGCGACTACGACATAGTGGAGGATGACAATAAGGTGAGGAAGCTCGTCGATCTGGTTTCCGAGAAGATAATCATGTATGACCGGTTGACGGCTAGGGAGAACCTGTGGTTTTTCGGGAGACTCTACGACGTCCCGAAGGAAGTTCTTAACAAGAGGATCGACGAACTGCTAGGGCTGGTTCAGCTGAGTAATTGGAAGGATTCTCAGGTGGGCACTTTCTCGTCGGGTATGAGGCAGAGGATGAACGTGATAAGGGCGTTGCTTAACATGCCGGAGGTGCTGCTCCTAGATGAACCCACGTTGGGTCTGGATCCACAGTCCTCCGTCGAGGTCAGAGAGTTCGTGAAGAAAAATAACAGAGAAAATGAGACGACGATCATCCTCACAACACACATGATGGTTGAAGCCGACATGCTCTGCGACCGCATAGGCATAATAGACCACGGGAGAATCGTCGCCCTTGATACATCAAAGAATCTGAAGAAGCTTGTTTCGGGAGCTGACACAACTGTTTTGGAGCTGGAGATTGCGAATCTCACCACAAACATGGTCTCGTTGACACAGTCCCTGAAATGCGTCAGTTCCGTCTCTCGGGACAACGCGACGCACATCAAGGTTCACGCTAGTGGTAACGGGGCGTTCGACACCATAATCGACGCCATAAGAGCTGAGAAGGGCAAGATAAACTCAGTAAAAAATCTTGAACCCACGCTTGAAGACGTGTTCCTACACATCACTGGCCACGAGGTGAGGGACAAAGCAGATCGGAAGATTCCAGTGAGAACGCACAGGCGTTTTATGCCGCGGTCGAGGGTGAGGTGAATTGAATGGGCGTTAAGAGTTTGGTCTCCCACAGCCTTATGGTTGCTTGGAAGGACCTAATGGAGTTGTTTAGGAACAAGATGATGTTGGTTATGCTCGTGTTCATGCCGTTATTCATGATGAGCATGGTTGGCTTCATTTATCCTTCTGACACGTCCATGAGCGATGTATCCGTCGCCCTAGTGAACGAGGATGAGGGGTACGGCAGTTACCCTAGTGCAAGTGCAAATCTCATAATGGCCTTGGAAAAGATGAACAACAGCACAGGTATGATGACCATCATTGATGCTTCAAGTCTCGACGAGGTGAGAGACATGATCCAGAGGGAAGACGTTGAAGGAGGCATAGTAATCGCCAGAAACTTCACCGCAAGCCTCATGACTGGAAATCAGGGGACAATCACAATCGTAACCGACCAATCTAATCCCCAAATGTCAGCGTTGCTGCAGACCGCTTTGAAGGAAATGTTTGAACAGATGGGTACATGGTTGGCACAGCAGAATGTTCAGGGGCTAAGCCCAGCGGTTAACGCAACCAACTCACTTGCGATCGTGAAGCCCTACAGTGTTCAGGCAGAGGGAGCCGTTCCAGGACACTTCAGTTATTTCGACTTCATAGCTCCCGGGTTGATGGCTATGACTGTGATGATAAGCGTTATGACGGGGCTCCCCGCAGCCATCTCACAGGAGAAGGAGGTTGGCACGTTAGACGGGATGATGGTGGCTCCCATCAACAGGCTTGCTATAATAGTTGGAAAAACCCTTGCCCAGACCGCTAGGGGTCTACTTCAAGGTGTTCTCATACTCACATTGGCTGTGGCTTTGTTCGGCGTCACCATCCACGGGAGCATTCTATTGATCTTTGCGTTGCTTTTGTTGGGGGTGTTCAGCTTCGTTGGCATTGGCGTTGTGCTAACGTCCTTTGCGAAAGATCAGGAGACAGCCATGATGGTGATGATGACCCTAATGTTCCCTATGATGTTCCTCAGCGGGGTGTTCTTCCCGATACAACAGATGCCATGGTACATGCAGGGCATCTCAAAAGTTCTCCCACTGACCTACGCAGCCACAGCCCTAAGGAAGGTTATGGTGCTTGGAGCAGGCGTGTCCATGATAACCACTGAACTCGCGGTGCTGATAGGCTTTGGAGTCATCATGACCGCAATCGCGGTACCGGTGTTCAAGAGAGCCATGACCAGGTAGAGAATTAGAGCTGAATTTGCGCGCGCTTGATCCGGCGGCTCAAAAAAGACGAAGACATAAGATCACCTTAAGCTGCATTTAAGTAACAGATGAATGAAGTTTAGAATCGTATGTGTTGATGCGCGATCGAGGCGTGGTTTGATATGAAGCGATTCGTGGACGAACTACTTCTTCACTTGGCGGAGCGGGGCTATCAAGGACGCGTTGTATCCATTCAACGCCTTCGTGAGCTGCAAGAGGAGATTGAAGAACGCTATAGGCAGGGCTTGTTTGACAAAGAATTCTATCAGGAACGCCTTGCCTCGTTTGATTTCCAGATTCCCGATAGTTTGCCAGAAGCAATGTCCCTGATCGTGGTTGCCGTCCCTCGCCCCCAAAGTCAAGCTGTTTTTACATGGAATGGAAAATCGCGGGCACTCATCCTTCCCCCGACTTACGTAGCCTATGAGGAGACGAGGAAACGGGTGGAAGATCTCTTAGCAGGAATTCTGGACCCAAAAGGGTACCGTATAGCACGCACTAAATTGCCTTTGAAACTCTTGGCCGTGCGCAGCGAGCTGGGCTGGTATGGAAGAAACAACATTTGTTACGTCCCTGGCATGGGAAGTTTCCTCCAGCTTGTGGCGGTTTACTCCGACCTACCTTGCGAGAAAGATGACTGGCGAGAAGCACAGATGATGGAAAGCTGCCAGAACTGTCACGCCTGCCGTCAGCACTGTCCTACCGGCGCCATCCCTTCTGATCGTTTTCTTCTCCGCGCCGAGCGATGCATCGTCTTTCACAATGAAAAGCCAGGTGATATTCCGTTTCCAGCTTGGATGAATTCTTCTTGGCACAACTGCGTGGTTGGGTGTCTTCACTGTCAAAACGTTTGCCCACAGAATAAGGATTTCTTGCAATGGATTGAGGGAAAAGAAGAATTCTCCGAGGAAGAAACTGCCCTCCTATTGGAAGGAGTGCCTCGTGATCATCTGCCCGCCGCAACGGTAAGAAAACTGGAGCAGCTCGACCTGATCGGATACCTAGATAGCCTCCGTCGCAACTTGGGCGTTTTCTTCAAGAAAAGTGAGCATTAAGGAAACAGATCACGTGCGCGCGCGCAAAAGTCCAAGCTAAAGATCGGTTCTTCAGGTTCGAATGGTTTAGGCGCATACAGAACGTTTGAAACCAAAATCCACGTAATTACCATAACCGTTAAGATTGTAACCCCTATCAATACGGGATGCTTCTTTATGAAAAAAATAATTGTTTGTGTTTGTGACCCTGCTTTTTTCCATTCTGAACTGTCGGTTGTTGACGGTTCGTCACCTCTACTTTTTGTGTAAGAAGAGTTTTTGGTGGCAACCTCTTTTCCGCCTACTTTTACTTTCTTACTTCCGGATGAAGTGTCACTTGACTTTGCTATGTTCGGGTATGGTATTGGAATCGGTCCTCCCGGTGATGGAGTCTCGCATACATCTGGAAAAGCAGCTGAAGTTGCTTCTTGAGACGATTTGTGAGTGATTTCTTTCTTGTTCGCTACCTTTTTCTTTTCGTTTTCGTCTCCCATGTTAAGTCCCACTAACTATGGTTTGTCTTGTCAGATTTTTAGCTTTTTTTGTGATTCCCTAAAGTTGTTTATGGATGTTTTCAGTTTTGGGGCGGCACTATACCGACTATTCACCGGAGAAACCCAAACGAATCTACGACAAAGCTAACCTCCGAGTCTTAACCTAATCCCTCTCCTTTCCTTTTTTTGCGCGCGCCAGATGCAAATCAGGGAACCATATTCCAAGTTCATAATGTTTTAATCCGGTTTACATCAGATTCACTTATACCAGTGATGAAAAGGTAGAGGTTAATTGTCAAGAAGCATGCGGAGAATTATGGTTGCACGAAATTCCAGTCGCATTTTTGGTTGGGTACTCACTCTTTTAGGTTTGACGCCGATAATTGTGGTGTTATTGACTGCTTGGACCTCCGGAGTCTCCTTTTTGGATCTTTCCGCTTTGTATGAATTCCTCTGGACAAACCGGTTTTACATCGGCTTCGGAATCGGGTTTGAACTCATCTACGTTGTCATTGCGGGCACAGTTGCAATCCTTCTAGGCGTTTTCCTCTTGGCTCGCAAAACGCAAGAGATTGAAGAGTTGACGGTCATAACCGACGACCTAGCAATAACATTAGAATGCACCGTTTGCAAGCATCGATGGAAGGAACACTTCTCGAAAACGCAACTGAAGTCCATGGGATTCCCTCAAAACCGAACTATTTCTCGGAGACAATGTTCAGTCTGCGGAAGGTTCACCCGCCCTAAGATAACAAGTCTTTAATTCGAGTGCATTAGTCAGTCGCGCGCGCCCTTTTACTTGAACCACTTATCCTGCTTTACCGTCTCAACCGTGACCTCATACTCTTTACCACAGCTGTCGCAAACGCACCTTTTCTTGACGTCCCTATACCATTCTAAGCCTTTGCTATATGGATCTGTGCAGAATGTCTCAAGGACGGAGAGGCGACCGTTGCAATCTTCACATTTTCGCCACATCTTCAATCATCTCCTGTGCAGCACTTGATAGAACGACCAAAATCTCGAATGCACAATATAAGGAATACGGTTATCGCGCGCGATAAATCATAAAATCGCTTTTGGTCAAAGGAGGATTGGGTCTTAGGGGTGTCCCCTCGAGCGGTCGGAAAGATTCAAGACTTGATTTTTTTGGCAGTATGCGAAGACTGTTTCACAGTCGGCGGGGTATGGGAAGAAACAGTTTGGGTTTGTGATATATCGTTTCAAGAAGCTTTCTTCGGGAGAAATAAACTAGAGTAATACGCGCGCGCACTGATCTAAGTCCCTTCCACAAGTCATAAAAGACGAAGCAGATGTACCAGTAGTTGAGGTTATCGATTTGAGCAAAAGCGATTTCATTGCCGTGACGACACCTACCGTAGCCGGATACAAAATCAAGAAAGTTCTGGGAATGGTTACAGGTCTTGCCCCCAGAACCAGAGGGGTTGGTGGAGCGTTTAAAGGTGCCCTTCAGTCGCTTAAGGGCGGAGAGGTAAAGGCTTTCACGTCTGAGATAGAGAAAGCAAGAGTTCAAGCGATGGAAAGAGCGATAGGAAAAGCAAAGGAGATTGGAGCGAACGCAATCATTGGCATGGACATAGAGACGTCTGACATTGGCCAAACAAATATCACTTTGATATCCGCAACAGGCACCGCAGTAATAATAGAGCCCGAATAAAGAGAATAGCTAAAGAAACTTCACCACCTGTCCTCGAGGCGTCTATGGTATCCAATAGTCCCTAGGGATCCTGTTCTGAGGTAAAGCTTGTAGAGGGCATCTGGTTTGGAGTCTCTGTGACCGAGAATCACAAGGCTTTTCCGCATGTATGCATGCATGCCTCAGCAATAGATCCATTCATTTTGCGCGCGCAAAGAATATTTGGCTAGAGGCCCAGAAGCGCGCAATACTATTATATGTTTCCTTGGAGCAAATCAGCTTTTCATGAGCAACTCTAAAGAGGAAGGGTCATGCCTAGAGCTGTTCCACGACTAGAGTATCTGTTTAATCCAAGCTCTACAGCGGTAATCGGTGCTTCAAGAGACCCAACAAAATGGGGATCCATCGTCCTAAGTAACATCGTCAAAGGAGGCTATAAGGGGAAAGTTTACCCTATTAACCCGAAAGCCGAGAAAATCCAAAGCCTCAAGTCTTACCCTAATATAAAAAAGGTCCCGTTGGAGATCGATCTTTCCATAATCGCAGTACCAGCGATAAGGTCGCGCATCCCAGAGATTTTTGAGGACTGTGCTGAGAAGAATGTCAAGGTGGCTATAGTTTTATCGTCAGGCTTTGGCGAGACAGGTGAAGAAGGGAGAGGAGCTGAAAAGGAACTGGTTTCATCAGCAAGAAAAGCTAACATTAGGTTTGTAGGTCCTAATTCTATGGGAATTTTCTCCGCCTCATCAAATTTGCACGCCCTGATGCCCACGGTAAGGCCACAGAAGGGAAGCACGTCCTTTGTTTCACAATCAGGAAATCTGGGCGTACAGATGCTGAGTAGAGGAGGGCAGTTGGGAGTAGGATTCAACATGTTTGTTAGCAGCGGAAACGAGGCGGATCTACGTTGCGAGGATTACATCGAATACTTTAGGCGTGATCAGAGTACCAAAGTCATTTTGTTGTACATAGAAGGACTTAGAGACGGAAAGAGATTCGTCGAGACTACAAGAAAAACGACAAAACAGAAACCCATGATTGCCCTCAAAGCAGGAGAGACTAGGGCTGGAGCAACGGCGGCTCTCTCTCACACAGGAGCATTAACTGGCTCCAGCAGAATATACAATTCCGTTTTCAAACAGTTCGGAGTCATTAAGGCGGAAGACACTGAGGAGATGCTTGATTTCGCCTTGGCTTTCAGCCAGCCTCTTCCAAAGGGAAGAAAAGTTGCAATCCTAACCATGGGAGGCGGTTGGGGTGTTGTCACGGCGGATGCTTGCAACAAAACTGGAATAGAGGTTCCCAAACCTCCAAAAGAAATACTTGAAGAGTTGGACAAGCTGTTGCCATTCTATTGGAGCAGAAATAATCCTATAGACACAGTCGCAGTGAGTGATCCAACCGTTTACATGGACATCCTCAACATAATCAGCAAATGGAAAGACATCGACGGCTTGATAATCCTAGGGGGATTTGGTGAATTCTACTCTGACTTTCTGAAGAGAATTGGGTTCGATGATTTCTATGTAGAAACTCACAGGGAAATTCTTGAAAGAGATGTAAAAAAAATTATAGAGATAGCGAACAATTGGGGGAAGCCTATTTTTGCGGTGGCATTTAAACTTCTAGACAGATCAAAGACGGTTCGACTACTAAATGAAAACAACATCCCAGTCTACTATTCACCAGAGAGAGCTGTCAGAGCATTCGCCAAATTGATTGAATGGGGCGAATATTTGAGCGCGCGAAAGCCTTGACTCGCAGATTTCTATTGTATATCTAAATTCCGGCCGTAGAAAAGCCTATTCTTCCAGTAATGCGCGCACATATTAATAGTAGAGGAGTCATCGGTGTTACCATACCTATGTTTCTATGATATTAACAAAAGACAGCGGTATCTTCTAGGCGCGCGCTATGTTTCTTTTTGTTCTCCTAGGTATGTGAGAGATAAGGGTTTGACAATGTTTTCTCCTAGGGGGATGAGCATAGTGTCATGGTTTTCCATGTAGCCCCCGGTTTCCAAAATGAGGTTCGTCAGGAAATTATAAAAATCGGAGAAGGATTTGTGCACAGAAATCATCACTCCATTCTTTCCCATACCTTGTGCCCCGGCTACAAATATGATATTTGGGTTTGTCAAGACCAGTTTCGTTGCTTTTTCTTTCTCTTTGGGATTCAAATTCATTTTTGACTTGGCAAAAGTAATCGCCATAATCTCGTATCCCATTTTTGTGAAGTCCGGTATCACTGTGAACTCTTTTATCACTCCTTCCTTTACAAGTCTGTGTCGCATTCTGGTGATGGTTGGCTGCGAAACTCCTATGCTTTTGGCGATTTCCCTATCGCTTCTCCTAGAATCCTTCAAATACTCCAAAAGAAGACGCATCATCCTCTCCTTCATTCACAACAACCCCTTCAAAGAGTCTTCTCCATATATCTGGTTTTGAATAATAAGGTTTACGCGCGCATATTTGCCGTGAAAGCATATTTCATTAGATGAAATATTGTTCAAATATACTTGCGCAGTTTCTTGTTCAGGCAAGATCAGTTGGAGAGGGAGAGAAAAAGGAAGGTGATTCATCATGTTTGAAGAAATGACAAATTCGTCGGTGCATTTGCTCCTCATTCTATTCGGCTTAATTCTCTTCTTCATTATCGTTTACGGTGCGTTGAGTGTTCGAGCATCAAAACGAATTAAAGCGTAGCGCGCGCGGCTGCTAGAATAATCGCTCTGATGACCAGCGACACACCGATAAGCATTATTATTCCAGCCCAGAAAACAAACCACCTCGTCGATTCGATGAGGAGT
>Ga0224501_10003581_pt1 | contig 12241 bp, 13 predicted proteins | sample SF_Oct11_sed_USG_4_FD_169105 | JGI IMG/M metagenome (GOLD analysis project Ga0224501, IMG submission 169105) | Sediment microbial communities from San Francisco Bay, California, United States - SF_Oct11_sed_USGS_8_1 | ecosystem: Environmental > Aquatic > Marine > Sediment | place: USA... | reverse complement strand
ACGATACGCCATCCACCGCGACAATCGGCCCGAACGTTTTACGCAAATTTTGAATCTCTACCATTATTCCCATCGTACCCTCTTCTCCCAAGAATTTTATGAATGGTTCCGCATCTGCAGGGATAGTTCACTTGCCATGTGATCGGAACCCCACTGCTCCATTGCCTCAATGGAGATATAACGGGGGCAGCACATTCTCCTGTTTGTGGGCCGTCGGCGGCTTGGCCGTCATGGCTGGTTTAACCGTTTCCCAAAACTGCCGGCCATCCCAAGTCTGCCGTTCTGCTGAGGTAGTATACAAGGTCCGATCGAGGTTCCAAATGGCGGCAGAGATCTCCGTTGCATCTTGAACAGGCTGGTTCATGATGTGCGCGACCATGCCTAGACTTCGACAGGGACCCCCTTCTTGTTTGATGGAAGCCCATTGCAATAAGGCTGCTCGAGTTTTTTCCGCTGACTGTTCTAAACATGCCGCCCTGACGCCTTGTATAGCTTGCCGTTCAGACTCAAATTTCGCATCATCTTTCTTTGCCACCGCGCTGCCCACCCTCTTCCTCTTTTGACGATCTCGCCACCAGGCCGCCAGCGTCACGATCCACATCGTCAGACAGACCACTGCAATCCATGGCCATGGAAAGGTCTTGGCACCATCAAACGCGCCGAACGTGGCTGGCCTTGAGGCTTCCATCCCATGTGGATCACTCTCTACAGCAGCATCAGACGGGACCGGAACGGATGAGAAAATCTGTGCTGAGGATGCAGGTTGAAGCGTGCCGAGAACCGTCAGGATCTTAGCGGGGAGGCGGGCTTCTTCCCACCGAGAAGTGTCAATATTCCACCAGGGAATATGAATGGCCGGCAAGGTCACCGTCCCAGGCTGCGTAGGCACCAACACGTATTGTTCTTCTCTAGACCCCAGAACCCATGTCCCATCAAAATCTGTTTGGGTTTTCGCTTTGTCCGGGTAGATCTTGACGATAGCTTGTGTGGGCAAGGTTAATTCGGGCAGTTGTTCTCCTCGCTGACCTTTCGCGCGAATCACGACCGTTCGAGTAAGGGAGGCCCCTATCTGAAGATTTTCGGTATTAGCCGACCATGTTTCAGTGAGGGTGAGGGCTTTCGCCGGCAGCCAAAATCGCCCATTCAGATCCGGGGGAAGGTCTTTGACCGTAAGCACAATCTTCGGACTTCGCCTGTGAATCGAGCGTGAGGTTTTGAAAGGATCACGCCCCAGACTCCCAGACCGATTGCCGAATAATTCTTCAAAAAGCGTTCCACGCATTTGTCCATCCTGCACGATTCCAGTAAAGAGGATCGGAGGAATCACATGCGCCCCGCTTTCTTGTGGTGTGATCACATAACGACGTTCGGTGATCTGATACCGTCGCCCATTTCGAGCCGATTCGTACGAGGCATCCTTTCCGACACGCTCCACAATGCCCCAATCAATTTCCGGTTCATCCAATCGGCCCTCCTGCACGGAAATCGCACTAACCAACCGAAGCGTCAGAAGGACTTGCCCCTGAAGATGGGGAGCGTGTGCGTCCACATCCGCTTCGAGAAAGATTTCCTGACTCTCGTTCCCCTCCCTCGTGTGATTCGGCTCGTTGACCGTCAATTGAATAGGGTCGCTTTGGTGAGCACCTACAGCGATAGGAGGAATGGTCACTGCCCCTGTCCGCTTTGGCGCGAGCGTCACAATCCATCGAACTAATGAGGTGGTTCGCATATTGATGATTGAAGTTTGTTGACTTTGGGTCGTGCCCAACACATCGAAGTCCGCGGCTAAGATACTCCACTCCGGCGATTCTCCTGAAGCAGCCTGATCCGTCTCCACGATGAGCTGGAAGGTCTCATCCGCCATGACCGGATTCCGATCCACATAGGCCTTCACCGATTGGGCCCAGACGGAAGTCATGCCACTCACTACGCTTAGCACGATAATCAGGATGGAAATGTTGAAAAAACCCACCATCAACGCGCTACCCATTTTGCCCTGCTCGCCTACCATAGCTATTTCAAATCCTTCTCCCTGTCATTCCGGCAAGCCGTTAGCCGGAATCTCTTGCTGCTCTATCCCGCACCCATTCACCAATGGCCTTCTCCTCCATCACCCTTCCCTCTTCGCAATGTCCGACGCCTGTCGCCCGGCCCCAGGGTCGGACGCTCTTTGTATTCGGCGGGCCTTGTCTGAGTCCTTCGACATAGCTCAGGATAGACTCCGCGAGTTGGTCCGCCCTCCTAAGGCTCGCGTCCGTCCCATTTTTATGAGGCCGGACGGGGCGTTACTGGTTTTGGGTCCTTTTGCTCCAAAACAAAGGTTGCGCCCTTCGGGACGCATCAGGCAAAACCTCGTCTACCGGCGCGAAACCCGGCAATACCAAAATTCCCTGGACAATATTGATGGGTAAACGGATTCAAAGTATTCCACCTACCAACGGCTTTTGACGGGCAATGAATAAGATGAATTCCCGATAAAAAATGTCGGGAATGACAATGTAAATTTTTTCTTATGCGGACCGGATGCCCCTTCTACGCGTTGACCACCCGATCCCATGAACCAATCATCATTCTCGCGCTTCTCACCATCGCCTCCCTGACGAATCCACCGCCATTCCCGCCTCAAGACGCCGCCGATGTTCCAAAAGAAATTTTCGGCGCAACAATCCGCCAGGATCATCAGGGATACGGCGAAGCCATTGCTGGAGAGCCTGTTCAGACTTCTGCATTTCCGCTGTCTGCTCAGAGGACCCGGCAGAAGCCACTTCTGATTGTTCCGCCTGATCTCCCAGCTTTTCTTCCATTGCAGATGGTGCCGACCGCGGCTTCTCAGATTGTTCGGCTTTCAAAGGGTCCACCCCTTGCGTCTCTCTCGCGCCATTTTCTCCAGAAGGTTCCTGATCTTTACCCGATTGATTGGAGGTCGTTGCAGGATCGGATCCGGACTCCGCCAACTGTTCTGGTTCTTCTTGTTTCTCTTTTTGTGGGCCCACTTTTTCCGACTCGGATTGTTTAATCGTCGATTCTGAGGACTGCTCTGATTTTCCCCCTTCACCTCCTGCCTCATTCCCATCATTCTTCTGTTTGGAAGATGAGGCATCCGATTGTTGGGATTGTTGTTCCTCCTGTTCCGGGGAAGATGGTTTGTCCAAGAGTTTCTTGATGACTTCTAGATTATGTTGGGCATCCGCGTGATCCGGCTGCTGAGTGAGGGCTGTTTGATAGGAGGCCATGGCTTCTTCATAGCGACCGAGATTGGCCAAGGCATTGCCTCGATTGTAATGCCCCTCCGGCGTATCCACTGCGGAGAATACTTTTTCCGCCTCTTGATATTTCCCGGCCCGGTAATGAGCAACGCCCTTCCAGCCCGGGTCTTGAAACAAGGCTGCCGCTTCTTCCGGAGCGTGCCGCTCCAAAGCCCGAACCCCTTGTTGATCGGGACGAGCCCAGAGATTCTCCCAGGAAACGGCCTCGCTGACCTGAGGAATGAGCATGAAGGCCAGCAGCATTCCTAACCATCCCGGTCGAAATGCGGGTATGGCTACAGCTAAGAGCAAGAGAACCAACCAGGGGCCCTCCTCTCGCCATAGGTCGGTCGTTCGCTGTTCAGACGTTGAAGAAGGCGACGCGCTCATGGACACATCCGAAGGAAGCACCCGATTAATATCCTGATCATCCCATGTCACCGTGGCATAATGACCGCCTCCCACTCGAGCGATGGCTTGAAGAGACGGAATATCTAATTTGGGAATCACAATCGCTCCCTCCTGATCTTTGAGGAATCCGCCTGGCTCCGGAATAGGAGCCCCATCGACCGTCCCAACACCAAGCACAGACACCCGCAGCCCCTGACTGCGTAACTCTTCTACCACCTTCAATGTGGCAGAATCTCCCTCGCCATCCGTCAGCAGTAGCACATCTCCGCGCGCATGGCCGAGATGCTCAAAAAGTTCATGCGCCTTTTGCAAGGCCAGATCCGTGCGGCTACCTTGCAGTGGCATGAGTTCCGTCTCGAGGGATTGCACAAGAGTCACCATGGTGTTGGCATCATCAGTCAGTGGCGAGACGACGAACGATTCACCGGCATACACCACCAAGGCGGTTTGCCCTTCCTCCCGCGCTTTGAGAATATCCAGAATTTTGTGCTTGGCTCGAGTCAACCGTGAAGGAGTCACATCTTGCACGTCCATGGAACGGGATAAATCCAAGACCATCACCAATGCTGATTCTGCTCGAAACACGGGCTGGGGTAATTGGGACCAAACGGGCCCCGCCAGCGCACAGACCGCCACGGTCCAACCTACTCCGAGAAGCACGAGAGGCAGGCGACGCCTAGCCCCCTCCGTTCCCACCAGCAGATGCGGGAGAAGATGCACATCACACACCGATTCCCATACCTGAGCCGTTGTCCCTGTCTTGGCTACTAGCAGAAAGAGCCCGAACAAGGGGAGCAATCCCCATAACCATTCCGGTCGTAGAAAATGAAACATGGACATCTTATCGTCCGGCCTCTGCTCGTGCTGAGATCGCTTCCGCCTTCCATATCGGTCTGAGAACCCATTCCCTTTTCCATATGAAAGACATGGCCATAAAGCACGAGAGGGCCAACGCCAATCCTAACGGCCATTTAAATAATTCGGTCGTCGGTCGAAACAATTCCGTTTCGGTCGTCGCCGGCTCGAGACGATCTAATTCTTCATACACCCTCGTGAGGCCCTCCGTATCTTTGGCACGCAAGTACAAACCTCCGGTACGTTGCGCGAGTTCGCGAAGGGTATCTTCATCCAAGTCGCGAGAAGGATTCACGGTCTGTGTGCCGAAAAATGATGGAACCTCCATTCGATCCGCGCCCACACCGATAGCATAGATTCGAATGCCTTGTTCCTCAGCCAACGCTGCGGCTTGTGCGGGCAACACTTCACCCGCTGTATTGGCCCCATCGGTTAACAACACCAATACCCGGCTTCCGGCCGGTTGTTCCTTGAGCCGTTTCACGGCAAGACCGATCGCATCGCCAATGGCGGTTTCCTGCCCTGCCAGGCCAATTTCTGTTTCCCTCAACATGGAATTGACCGTATCCCGATCAAATGTCAGGGGTGTCTGCACGTAGGCTTGAGAGCCAAACACGATCAAGCCCACACGATCGCCTGTTCGGCGAGCGATGAACTCACCGGCCGCTGCCTTCACCACCTCCAAACGCGTGACCTCATGCCCGTTCACAGAAAAATCAGGAATTTTCATGCTGCCGGATAGATCAACCGCCAGCATCAGATCACGCCCGCTGGTTGGCAAACCGACAGGTTCACCACTCCATTGCGGGCGGGCTGCCGCCAGAAGCAGAGCGAGCCAGATGATTATCCCCCCCCAAAACAATATTGAGTGCCTGGAACGGGTCACCTCAATCAATTGGCTGGACTGAAGAGTCATGATGTCTTCAAAATGGGGCACCTTCATGGCTCGTCCGGATGAAGTGGACACAGGGGGTGCCCAGCGACGCACAAGCCAGGGAAGCAGAACAAGCGCCAACACCCATGGCCAGGCCAACGTCATCATGCCGTGTTCCTCCCTGTGGGTGGAGTTACATGCCGAATCCAATGTTCAACCAAGGGCACCAGCTCGGCAGCCGACACGGCCGCCTGAGGTTGGTACGGCCCTGAACTCAACAGATTGCCAACCCCGTCCGTGAATTGATTGGTTCGACCCGTCCGATCTAAAAACCGCAACCACGATATTCCTACTAACCCCGCCACCTCTGTTCGAGGAAAGGTCGCCATGGCATAGCGGCGGACAATGGCTGAAAGCCGTTGAACCAGCCATTGATCATCTCGGTGAGTGTCATAGTGCTGTTTAATCGCACCAAGTTCAGTCATCGCGAGTCGACGCGCCCGTGTCTGACGTCGATACGTTAGAATCCACAGGGACACTATAGCGCCCGCAACGACCACCCCGAAGATGATCCACCAACCCGGCGCCGGAGGCCACAGGGAAATCGGGTCTGGCAGATGCACATCCCGAAGCTCTTGTAGGGGAGAACTCGAAGTCGGCATGTTAGCCCATTCCCGTTATGCCATGCTGTGATGGGCGCTTCGCCGATTTCCCAGATCCTGTAACCCACCCCGTAATTGAAAGAGTATATCGTCGTGAGTTCCCAAGGGAATGAATCCAATTCCGCGGGTCAGGCACAGCGTCCGGACATCTTCGTAACGTTCTCTAAAGCACGCTGAATAGGATTGGATTATTTTGGCAGATCCCGTATTCAAGATTCCCATGCGTACTCCGTCCGTAACAGGATATTGGCCGGCTGGTGGCGGCTCTTGTTCTAATTGGTCATACAGGAAGATCGCCACCACGTCCTGGTGGCCGCCCAATCGGATGAGGGTCTGTTTGGCATGCTGGTCCCACTCGCGAAAGTCACTCAAGAGGAAAATGAGACTTCCTGGCTTCGCCGTTGCCAGGACTCGATTTAAGGCTAACTGAAGAGGTGAGGTAGATGGTCTCTGGCGTTCAAGCACCTGAGACGGGTGGACACTATCCTGGGCTAGAGGTTGAGAAGTTGGAGCACTCCGGTTCTTCCTCCTCTGGGTCGGAGTTCCACGTGGTCCGTATCTGAAAAAACGACCCCCCCCACACGGTCTCCTCGCTCTTGCGACGCCCATCCCAATAATGCCGCGGCATGGGCTGCAATCACCGACTTAAAGGCCACCTTGGTCCCGAATCGCATCCCCCTTCTATTATCCACGACCATAAAGACGGGTCGCTCCCGTTCTTCGCGAAATACCTTGAGGTAGGGTTCATTGGTCCTGGCCATCACCCGCCAATCCATGAGACGCACATCATCGCCCGGTTGATACCGGCGAGATTCCTCAAAATCCATGCCTCTGCCTTTAAACGGAGACCGCTCTCCACCAGCCAATAGGGTATGCACCCGTTTCTTGGCCTTGACCCCCAATACCCCTGTTTGGTGACGCATGTTGATGAGATCGGCAAGCCGAACCTCTACTCCCTGAAATCCTGGAGAACGGCTCAGAGGGAATTCGGATGGTGCCGGCTGTTTACGGAACGGCCACATGATTCAAAATTTCTGAGATCACCTGATCGGTCCTGATCCCCTCCGCTTCCGCTTCAAACGTCAGTAAGACACGGTGGCGCAACACATCATGGGCCACGGCCTGAATATCTTCCGGCGAGACATAATCGCGTCCTTCCAACCAGGCATGCGCCCTGGCACACCGCTCCAATCCAATGGTCGCGCGGGGACTAGCTCCAAACCGGATCCATCGCTTCAGCATGGAGCTATAGGGAGCAGGCTCACGAGTCGCCATCACTAATTGAACAATATATTCTTCTAGTGTTGGCGCGACATACACATCCCAAATCTTCCGTCGAGCCGCCACAATCACTTTTTGGGGAACCGGGGTGGGGGTTGTCGTTAAATCTCCGGGAGTCGCTCTCGCCTGGCGACGAACGAGTTCGGCAATCTTTCGTTCTCCTTCCACATCGGGGTACTGCACCCGGACATAGAGAAGAAAGCGATCCAATTGCGCTTCCGGCAACGGATAGGTGCCTTCCTGCTCAATGGGGTTTTGTGTGGCCATGACTAAAAACAACTCGGGCAAGGGGTAACTGGTTCGCCCGATCGTCACTTGATGTTCTCCCATGGCCTCTAATAAGGCTGCTTGCACTTTAGCCGGGGCCCGGTTGATCTCATCCGCAAGGACGAGATTGTGAAAAATTGGTCCTGGTTGAAAGCGAAAAGACCCGTCGTGGGGACGATAGATATCGGTCCCTGTAATATCAGCGGGGAGCAAATCCGGGGTAAACTGAATCCTGTGGAAATCAGCCTCTATCCCGGAGGCCAACGTTTTAATGGCAGTAGTTTTGGCTAAACCCGGCGCACCTTCAACCAGAAGGTGTCCATCAGCCAACAAGGCGATCAACAGCCTGAGGGTGAGGCCCTCTTGTCCAATCACCTGTTGATTCAGGAAGGCTCGAAGCCTTGATATCTGCTCGTGTTCAGATCCAGACATACGTCTTGATTTGAACCAGGTCGGTTCCTGTGGTCAACATAGTACTGATTCCCTTGACTCGATGGCACCGGGGCATCTTCAGTTGGTTATCTTGCATAGTCTCAGAACTTCTTTTTTATAATAATTTACCATTTTTGAGAGTCAAGGGGTTTTGAGGACAAACGGTAGTTCTTACGAGCAACCACAGACCCTTTTCCCTTTCGACTACCCTGATGAGGCTCAGGTGGATGAGATAGAGAATACGGCTTGGAACTTCCCCACGCCCACGACGTGCTCATCAACAAGCATAATCCCCGGAGAACTTTTGCCCAGTGCTTGGTAATCACCCTCACATTTTTTCATTCACGACCTGGTGATGCTTTATATTCTCTTCTAGCAATTTCATTATTCCTATGGCTTAGAACTTTTTGGATCGCCATTCCTTTCATTTGGTCTTTTTTAATCTTTAGGGAGCTTACATTTCAAAATCTCTTGGAACATCAGCATTTTTCCAGGATATTTTTTACCCACATCACTCAACAATTATGCCCCATTTTGCGCCACTTGCTCATTGCCATCATCCAGTCTTAGCATAGACATGGAGACTTAATTTTCCCTTCAATCAATGCGGTGAACCCATGCTGTATTGTACACCATCCAGAAACCCTCCTCATCCTCTTCTATAGAAGTTAATCAAGATTTGGCCGAGATCAAGTCCCGCAAAGATTTGAATCGGAACATCTGCCTTTCTGGTTTCAGAAAAGATGAGAAGGAGGCGAGTCTTTTCCATCATTGGTCTAAGATTTCTTCCTGTTCATACCTCAAACCGGAAGGATGTATGGCAAAGGCAAGTGAAGTACTGATCTCCCTCATTGGCCCAAATGCCGGTTCCAACGAAGTCGGTAATGCCCACAATTAAAACAGAAGGGACGCTAGGTGGAAGACAAGCAAAGAGGTTTACAACAAAAATAAATAGACGATGTTCTCGTTCTGTACCCCTTGGTTTCCGATCGTATCGAACAAAAAGGAGGGGATGACCATGAACCGTCAACTATGCGCAATTAACGTAATAGGAAGTGTCGTATTAGGAAGTACATTAGCCCTGGGAAACCCGGGAATGCTGCCAGACCATCCCGGTTATCCCATGGGAGACGCCAAGTCTCCGGTGACAGGACAATCGGTGGCCAATGATCCGGGACAGTCTCCGCCCAGCCGGGAGGAATCGCTCCATCAAGCTTCGGGATTTCATGATTCGCATGCCATGAATCCTGGAAAGGAAGAACGCCCGAATATTGTGCCGCCTGGAACATCAAAGTCCATGGACACAAAGAGTGAGTCCACCAAGTAAGTGACAATAAGTCCGCAATGTGTCCCCGAACGATCGGGAACGCCAGGGGTTCTCAAAAGGAGGGGGCTTGAAGCTCCCTCCTTTTTATTTACCAAGAATGCCTTTGTCTGTCGCTAAAAATCAGATTTCTTAGAGCCGCCACTTCATCGGCTCATCGGGGTATGCGTCATCTATCCTCTAAACTTTTTCAAAACGATCTCTATCTCACCCCTGAATGGTAGGCCTTCAGACAATCATTCTCCACCACGAGCTAGAACAAGGTATAGATGAAGGGGGCAACAGCCGAGCCCTCGCTCAGGATAATAAGACCGCCGAGCAATAAGAGCATGATGATGATGGGGGCGAGCCAGAACTTCTTTCGTTCCCGCATAAAGTCCCAGAGTTCCCCAAGAAAACCTGTCATTTGTTTTTCCTCCTTAGAAGGGTTTCAGCACATGGTCCGCAGCTCGGGCCTTTTTGGGCACGCGATAGCTGTTCGCCTTGGGGTCATAGGCAAGTTGGAGTGGTCGTTTACCTAATAATCCGATAATAAACGCCATGGGAGTAAACATCCCAAAAAATAGTATGCCTAATATGATCCGGGAATTGATCCAGCCTAATTTTTCCCCAATCTTCATCCATACTCGATGCAAGGGCTCAAGACCTTTTGGAAAAACCATTCCCATTGCCCCAAAGGCCCCGGCGATAAGACTCGCCCATACTCGAAGGCTTTCTCCATGAATGACCAATGGCCATACAGCTACTATTAAAAAGACTCCGCCCATTAACAGGCCAAACGACCGAAGATCCTTGGCAGTTGGTTGATGAATCGTTGATGTCATGTCGTTATTCTTTCACGCTTAATCCAATTCAAATTCTTTCATCCACGTTTCATCCTTAGGCACCGGCTTTTGATGTTCCTTCAAGACGAGACAATTTTCCAACACAAGTACGTCCATCTCAGTCCGCATGAAACACCGGTAGGCATCTTCGGGCGTGCAGACAATCGGTTCGCCACGAACGTTAAATGAGGTATTGATCAACACCGCGCACCCGGTTTGCTTTTCAAACTCTTGCAACAATTGATAGTACCGAGGATTGGTGTCAAGTGAAACAGTCTGAACCCTGGCGGAATAATCCACATGGGTCACCGCTGGAATATCCGATTTGGGAACATTGAGCAGATCAATCCCCCACAGTTTTTGTTGATCCGGTTGTACCGCTAAACGTCGCTTCTCGGCAACCGGGGCCACCAGCAACATGTAAGGACTATCGGTATCCATCTCAAAATACTCGGACACTCGTTCTCTTAAAACCGATGGCGCAAAGGGACGGAAGGATTCTCGATATTTAATTTTTAAATTCATGACCGATTGCATTTTCTCGCTACGAGGGTCGCCCAAGATACTTCGTCCTCCTAAAGCCCGAGGACCGAATTCCATGTGCCCCTGTAACCATCCGATGACCTTTCCCTCAGCCAAATACTCCGCCACCCGATGATACAGGTCCGAATCCTCCACGCGCTCATACCTGGCCTCAAGCTGTTGGAGCCTGGTTTCTATCTCCTCGTTGGAAAAGCGTGGCCCTAAATAACTGCCTCGCATCGCATCACCAGACCCCTGGCGTACCCGAGGCTGATTGAGATAGCTGTAATGCACATTTAACGCCGCACCCAATGCGCTCCCCGCATCGCCTGCCGCCGGCTGAATCCACAGACCGCTGAATGGCCCTTCCCGCAACACTCTGCCGTTTCCGACGCAATTCAAGGCCACCCCTCCGGAAAGGCAAAGATTGGAAAGGCCCGTTTCTTGATGAAGACTATTAGCCAGGCGAAGCATGACCATCTCGGTGACTTCTTGTACAGACCGGGCCAGATCCATTTCCCGCTGGGTGAGGGTACTTTCCGGCTGACGCGGAGGACCGCCAAATACGGCGTCGAACTTTTTGTTGGTCATCCGTAATCCCGTACAGTAATCAAAATATTCCATATTCAATCGAAACGTGCCATCCGGCTTCACATCCACCACATTGTCCAAAATCGTTTTCACATACTTGGGCTCCCCATAGGGGGCTAGCCCCATGACCTTATACTCCCCGGAATTTACCTTAAACCCGGTATAGTACGTGAAGGCGGAATACAGCAGACCGATGGAATGAGGGAAAGGGATTTCCCATAGAGGCGTTAATTGATTCCCCCGCCCGACCCAGGCTGAAGTCGTCGCCCATTCGCCCACCCCATCCATACACAGGACGACGGCCTCCTCATACGGAGAAGGGAAAAAGGCCGCAGCAGCATGTGATTCATGGTGCTCACCAAAGAGCAGAGGCGGCAAGTTATCTTTTTTTTCGAGATTACCCACCTGACGAAACGCTTTTTCTAGCAAGTTTCGCAAGAAGAGCTTTTCTTTGATCCAAACTGGAATGGCGGTCAGAAACGATCCAAGGCCCTTTGGGGCATAGGACAAATAGGTTTCCAGCAGGCGTTCAAATTTCACGAAAGGTTTGTCATAAAACACCAGGTAGTCGACGTCGCCAATGCCAACCCCGCCTTGCCGCAGACAAAATTCCACAGCATGGTTCGGGAACCCGGCATCATGTTTCTTTCGGGTGAACCGTTCTTCTTGGGCGGCCGCCACAATCTGGCCATTCTGGACTAGACAGGCCGCGCTATCGTGGTAATAGGCCGAGACGCCGAGAATTGAGGTCAATGTGTCATTTGGTTTTGTCATAATTTTCTTGGAATGGGAACTTTCCTTTGCCATATCAGCTGGCCTGCTCACCCAGAAAGCGTGTAAACCATACTTTTTCGGTAAAGAACCCCCCAGCAAGCTGGGAGGCATTCAAGATTTAGAAATTCAATTCGAGTTGTTTGGGATCATGTTGATGCTTGATATATCGACGAATCACC
>Ga0224501_10003580_pt1 | contig 12242 bp, 13 predicted proteins | sample SF_Oct11_sed_USG_4_FD_169105 | JGI IMG/M metagenome (GOLD analysis project Ga0224501, IMG submission 169105) | Sediment microbial communities from San Francisco Bay, California, United States - SF_Oct11_sed_USGS_8_1 | ecosystem: Environmental > Aquatic > Marine > Sediment | place: USA... | reverse complement strand
ACCACTCCAATAGCGGGAAACAGAAAGCGCATTAAGCACCTCCTCTTGGCTTACGAATATCGGCTAATTTGTAATTGTACATCCATTCTGGCTGTGTCGGCTTAACAAAGCGCCCAATTGTTAGGTTGTTATAGTGGGTAAGATCTAACTAGGATTCATCCCTTCACAATGAGAGAAATCAAAACATAATCCAAAGTGTGGCTTGTGCTAAGTGGAAGGCCCTATGCGCTGGAAAAATTCCCTTATTTTCTTGTCGATTATAAATGAAGGTTGCGCTCCTGCTTCCTTCATTTCCAGCATCTGCTTCAAGTCAGCGTCGTTGAGGCATACAACCAACTTGCTATCACTCCGCCAAACCTCGTTTTGTCGTGCTTGCCCTGACTCTGCGAACCCTATCCGTGTAACTATGATGCCAAACATACCAAGTCTGTCCTTACTGAGGTACTTGGTTGTTTTGTATACTTCGTCACCACTGAGTTCGCTCGAGTAGTTCTTGCAGTCTACTATGACCGCAAGGGAACCAAACCGCTGATCGGTGTGTAGCCATGACCATACACTTGGAGGAGCCTCGTGAGGGATATGTAGTATTAGATCACGGCGCTCAAACCCGTTTTCAGTTCGATTTTGCATTAAAGGTTCCATCAGTGACGGCACAAGGCAATAGGTAAGAATTTCCTTACAAATGTCTTCATAGTCCGACCAGTGCTCTTTGCCTTGAGGGCATGACTCAAGTTTTTCCAGTAATTTGCCAGCCCTAGATTGTGGCTCAATATGATAGTGTTGGTCAGCAAGCTGCAATTCACTCGGAGAGTGATAACTCAATGATAGGCTATCTAGTCGCTGCTTTGCCTGCTGTGCGACAGATTCAATTTTGGTACTGACAATTTCGCTATCCTGTGCTGACAAAGTTTGTGAAAACTGCTGGAGTGCAACCTGTTCCGTCTTCGGCAGCGTTATCCCGATCTCAGCCAGTTGTCTCAATATTACGCCAGGATCAGTTACGCGCGACACGGATGACGTTAGGACGCCGGTCGAGTATATGTTCTGCATTTCTTCTAGTTCTATTCGGTTGATGAAAGCCTCATTGTGCGAAGTAACAATAAATTGGATTCTGGTGGACAAGCGTCTCAGAAAGCCTACCAGCTGACTTATCAGACCCGAATGCAAATGAATATCCGGTTCGTCTATTATTGCCAATGATACGTCGGGCCACAGCAGATGGGCGAACAGACTAACGAATGATCGGGTTCCGGAACCAGACTCCGTCAGGGTCACATCGCTTTCTGCTTCTTTCACTCGAAGACCCACCTTTCCGGTATCCTGGTCAAACTCAACATCTACTTCGGTGATCTCGGGGAAGAAACTCCTGACATTGTTGGCGTAATCTTCAAATGCTCCCGGCTTCTTGCGTTTCAGGTGGTACAGAACATTGCAGATGTAACTGTGTCGCTGTTGAAATAATTGAATGTTTTGATAAGGTACGAAATTTTCTGCTGCTGATAATGGCCTCTCTGTGGTTGGCAAGTAAACAATGCCAAATAGGTCTGTAAGTGAGTAGCTCCCTACAGAGGACGCCAGGTTCTGTGCAAGGCTCCTATTTTGATCAGGGAACTGCTCAATATTAGCAAGTTTGAAACTTCTGTTGGGACCAGAAACTACACGTCCCTCGCTCCAAGTTTGTGCCCATTCAGCAGTGACATCAGTTTGTGCCAGCATATCAAAAAAGGCTTCGTCAGAAATTTCCTTGCGAGAATTCCTTGCCTTCGCCAGACGCTTCCACTCATCGTGGTTCATCTGAAACGTGAGCGAGACGCTGCAAGGCCCGCTATCTGTGCCTCTGTGTAGATGTGTTCCTCCTCTCTCGCTACCTAGGTTTAGCACAAGGCAGATAGCTTCCAAAATGGTAGTCTTGCCTGAATTGTTAGTGCCAACGAGACAAGTTACAGGTCTGTCCAGTGCAACCTGTACTTCCCTAAATCTTCGGAAATTAGTAAGCGTTAAGCTTTTGAGGTACATGTCCGACCTTTCGGTAGGCTCGACTTCGAATAGATAAGTACACGCTAATTATCAATCTCAAGTATAGCATATCGGATTACAGTGTCGCCAATTTGCCAACTTCCCGGTGGATACTGTTCCACGTGGGCGACCTTGGTTAACAAACCGCTATAAAGTGACTAACACTATTAACAAAGTGCTATAATGCGAAGTTGAGAAGGAGTTGCTCCTGTGCCTGCAGTTGAGGTCAATCATATAGTCAAGTCCTACGCAGATAAGGCAGTGGTTAACGACCTGGCCTTCTCTGTAAATCAGGGTGAGATATTTGGCCTGATTGGTCCTAACGGTGCGGGCAAGACTACTACCATCAGGATGCTTATGGACATCATCAAGCCAGACTCGGGCGATGTGACAATCCTCGGCGAGAAGTTGAGTGAAGCCAGCAAGAGTAAGCTTGGCTACATGCCTGAGGAACGAGGACTGTATAGAAAGCTAAGTGTCATTGACTCTATCATCTATCTTGCCTCGCTGAAGGGTATGGATAGGCACTCAGCCGAGAAGAAAGCTGACGAACTACTCAATCAGACAGGTATGCTTGCCAACAAGAGAAAGAAGATCGAAGAATTGAGTAAGGGCATGGGGCAGATTATCCAATTCATCGTTACCATTATCCATGACCCTAAACTGGTTATTCTGGACGAACCTTTTGGCGGTCTCGATCCGGTTAACACTGAGTTGTTGAAAAGGATGTTCCTTGACTTGAGAAATCAAGGTAAAGCCGTAATTCTGAGCACACATCAGATGAATCAAGTAGAGGAACTTTGCGACCGCATACTAATGATAAACAATGGGAACTCAGTTCTTTATGGGAATTTAACCGAGATCAAGTCAAGGTATAGAAGTCATTCGGTTATTCTCGATTTTGAAGGTAAACTGGCGCAAATACAGGGAGTCACCTTGAAACGCACTCACAAAGGCTATGTTGAGCTGATCCTTGATGGGAATACAACTCCTAAACAAGTCCTGGAACGATTGGTGAGTACCGGCATAGTAATCAATCGTTTTGAAGTAACCACTCCTTCACTGAACGAAATATTCCTGGAGGTGGTGGGTAAGAATCATGAATAAGACGCTGTTGATATTCAGGCATGAGTTCCTGCACACGATAAAGAGGATCGGATTTATTATCCTGACCCTCGCCCTACCAGTGCTGGCTCTCCTTGCCATAGGAGTTTTCCATATCGTTTCAGGAATTACTAAGCCTCCGGCAGAAGTGACCAGAATCGGGTACGTCGACGAAGTCGGAGGGTTCGACCAGTTTACCACCCAGGGGAGCATAACCCTGGTCCGCTTCGATACCCCAGAAGTTGCCACACAGGCTTTGATTAAAAAGGATATTACGGAATACTTCGTCATTCCGCCGGATTTTATCTCGACGGGGATAATCAAACGTAACATTATGCAGAAAGAGGCTACGCCTCCCCCTGCCACCGAAACCGCGATCAAGAATTTTCTAACGAGTAATCTGTTAGCGGGGAAGGTGCCCGTAGCAACTATAGCCAGGATTGAGGCGCCCTTGAACCTGGTCACCACTACTCTCACCGGTGCCGGAAACGTCGCCACGGAGCAAGGTGGATTGGGAAACCTTATCATCCCTGGTGTTTTCGGCTTTCTTCTGGCGCTCGCTTTGATTTTCTCCTCCATTTATGTAATTCAAGCACTTGGCGAGGAGAAAGAAAATCGCCTTATGGAGATATTGTTATCCTCTGTTTCTACACGGCAGTTGATGACCGGCAAAGTTCTAGGAATTGGTTTGGCGGGGTTGGCGCAGGTTGCAGTCTGGGTGGTTTCAATTCCATTGTTGCTGGGTCTGGCTTCATCATCTATCGGTGGCTTTATCAGCACGATACGAATACCCGCTAATTTTCTGGTGCTAGGTGTAACATATTTTTTCTTGGGCTACTTGCTGTTCGCGGTGCTGTCGGCTGGTGTCGCAGCCATAAGTGCCACTGTACGAGAAGCCCAGGGATTAGCCGGGATCTTTACCATTTTCGCAATGGCCCCATTCTGGTTCTTCAGCCTGATCCTGTTGTTTCCGAACAGCCCCATCTGGGTTGTGTTCAGCATCTTCCCCTTCTCAGCCCCAGTGTTGGTAATGTTGCGGCTTGGCATGACAGGTGTCCCGGCATGGCAACTCGCCGCCAGCATAGCTGTCTTAGTGCTGTGCATCGTTGGTGGCTTGGTACTAGCAGCTAAACTTCTGAGGACTTACCTACTCATGTATGGCAAAAGACCGAAGCTGGCGGAGATTATCCGAAACCTCAGGCGTGGATAGGCTACGCAGGACGAAAGCCAACTCAAAGCCCTGCTTCTACCTATCGTACAGTATTTCCTATCATGTCACATTCTGAGTTTTTGTTAAGAGGACCGAGAATTGTTGCTAAGGGCAGTGCCAAAGCCTTGACTCCAGGGCTCATTGTCGTGCTGCACGGGCAGATATTTTGCTACTGCGGCATTCAGTCACTACGGTATTTTGGTTTACTAAGCTGCTGAGTTCGAAGGCTCGAGACTTTGAATAACGCTCCCCAAGTAAAGCCAGTCTTATCTTATCGGGAATAGAGTAATATCATTTTTCGTGATGTAATTCACACCCAACATGAAAATACGTTTTTGTCCCTATTTAGCCTAGGACGCAACATTGGACCACCTCATATTAAGCACAGTGGCGTCTCTTATCAGCTAGAGTCCGTATTGTTTCTTGATTACAGCAGCCGTCACTTCTGTCAAGATAGGCTTAGCAACCTCCCAAACCTTGCCGCCAAGCCTACTAAGAAGCTCGACTAATCGTGCTTGCTGATGCTCTTCAGTTAATTCATTTTTCCCCAGTCTGGAAAGGAGCTGGATTGTCTCGCCTCTCTCTTGTGGACTGAGTCTCTCCGTTTTTCGAACAAGCTCTTCGAGGGTCACAATTCGGTCATTCAAAATTACTGCCTTACGAAGTTCGGCACGCTGTTCTTCAGTGATGTCTAGAAATTCAAAGGCATAAACTGACCGCCGGATATCTTGTAGCATGCTCCAGCATCTGCTCCTTGAGAGTTTATCACTAGTTGCTGCTTCCTTGTGGACATACTTACTTGTGACCTGATAAACTTCATCCATACGATTGAAATCATCTCTGGAAAGCACTCCTTTAAAGACCTTAAACAGCTGATGAGGAGGTCGTTCGGCCTCTATCCCAATGGCTTCCATTTGTGCAGAAACAAGTGCAGAGCGTGCTTGCGAGGCGCAAGGCGAGAAGTCGTCATCGGCTGAAAGCCTGTAAAACCGATCATAAGCATCATGTAAGGCATCAAAGGAGCGGGTAAGAATCTCAGGTCGCAACTGAGCTACAAAGACACAGTTGTCTTCTGCATCGGGCTGCTCAAAAACATTCACAACCTTCAGGGCTTGGATCATGGCTTTCTCAATCTCTCCAATTTCTTGTTGGATAAGCCTTGCCCGGAGGGTGAGCAACTCATTGAGGAATGAGCGGATATAGTTACGATAAAACCCACAATGAGCGTGAGGGAAACTTTCTACTCGACGGAGGGGGTTATTCCTGAGCTGGATTACTATCTTTTCGCGGGTACAAGTCTTTAGCTTTGTCTCGCCCGCACCCGTCTCGCTTTCAAAGAGAGCCCAAAGCTCGATGAGCTTTTTAATGTCCTGAACCTCAAGAAAAAGATCCTTACCCTTTACTCTATTCGTTAGATCTCTTGCAAATGTAAACCCAACTTCATCCCCTAGATCCGCCAGAAACTCATCATATGCTTTGGGACCAGACTTTGCACTCTTACGGAAGTTCCGAGATGCGACTTCGTAGATGAGCGAGAGTGTTTCAATGCGAAAAGCAGCGTAATCGATGGTACCGGTGGAGAGCTTTCCATTGTGAAGAAATAAGGCACTCGAGAGAATGGTCCTGACCTCTTCAAGTGTTTGCGTGGCACGTTCGATTTTACCTTTTGCCTCAGCGAATTCTTCCTCAGAAAGAATTCGCTTTACCTCAGTGACAGAGAGGCGACGACGATACTTATTCTCGTTCTTCATATACTTCAACCTCCACCTACCTTATTTGAGTGGTTTCGCATGACATTCTGGGTATAAAGGAGGTTAACAAGGTCTGTCACTTATCAAATATTTTAGTATTTGCCTGAGTAGCTGTCAAACTTATTGCAACCATAATTGTAAAACCCCTAATTATTTCCTTGCCAGAACTACTTCTCTCTGCAAACTTGCGATTGCATTATGGGTGCCGAGGCTCACCCCTCTGCCAACAAGCTAATCCCTTTTTAAGAGTTCCAATAGGAAAAGTCTCAGAGTCAGGAGCCTGGCTAAACAATAGTCAGTTTTGTTCAATAAAAATTTGATGGAAAGACGACTAGACCTGTTACACAGAACAAGCTATTGTTGGTGCTTAAATACTTGCTTTATTAATCCCGCGACTTCATCGGATTTGATTCCGCCTTGTTCAGAATCAGACGTAATTATGAGTATGCCTCTTGCGCCACCGCCTTCTTCGAGCGGCAGTATTCCTTGCTCGCTGTACCATTCGAGTTTGGTCTGCCAGCGCTCCCGGTAATCCTTATTCGCCAACATACCCAGATGTTCCCAATAATAGGTGATACCTGACTCTGAATCTTCTATGGTGAAATCTGGGTAACGCTCGGTGCCATCTTTCCCTATGAGCTTCTGTTCATAGACGTAATCCATATTTGCGGTATACAGGTTATCGGCAATAATGACTTCGAACTTTGAACGTACCGGCTCACCGCGACGAGTCTTGTTTACCAGTGCACTTTCCAGAAAACGGCCATTTACTATTACCAGTTCCGGTGCCCTGAAAAGATTGGTATAGCGCCCAGCTATTTCAGAATAAAAGCTGGCAGAATACTTTTTGAATTCTTCCCAGGGGCCCTGGTGCAGGATGACCACACGATTGCGCTGCCGTGTCAATGCCGTATAAAGAAGTTCACGTGACAGTACCCAGCACGGATTCGGTAAGACTAACAAGCAGAGACTGAATTCGCTACCCTGAGCTTTGTGTACTGTTAGGGCATAGGCTAGTTCCAGCAATGCCTCGCCTTCTTCCTTGAAATCGTTGGTCTTATAGTCGTAGACAAAGCCTGGCTGTGACGCGAATTCCACTTTCAGTAGCCAGGGCAGTCCTTTCCATTTAGCGTTCTTCTGCTTAAACTGCCCCACTACAATGCCTATCTCTCCGTTGGCGACATACTTAAGGGCGTTGTCCCCAGGGTAGACTTCTTTCCGCCGGTTATTCCGTACGTTGATGACCTTATCACCGTAGACAATACCCTCGGGACCCATCGGTTGGGGGATCTTGCGGTATCGCTCTTGAGCCCAGCGGATGGTCTCTTGGCGGAAAGTCCGCTGCACCATTTTGTTTATTTCGCGAACGCCAAATATCTGCCCACGTACCGGTGATAAGATTTGCCACTTGGTGACCGCACCCTGCTCAAAGTCTATATCCTCGACCTTGAGAGCCAGTGCCTCGCTAATGCGGCAGCCAAGGCGTGCAAGTAGCCTCACGAGCAGGCGATCTCGGAGATTAGTGGCTGCCTTCTCTAACAGATCTATTTCTTTCATCTCAAGATAGGTCTTCACTGTTTCTCAGTCATCGCCCACCGCAACACCATTGCCCCCTTCACCGTTACAGCCGAAGAGAAATCATTGCTCAGGGTGCCAACCCCACCAGTTTTCCTCTCCGCATTTGGTGCATTTGATGTGCACTGCGACGTAGCCTGATGCACCGCAATCGCATTTAAAACGGTTCTTAAGACCAAGGACAGGAAGTACCATCGAGGCGGGTTTCTGTATCCTCCATTCGGCTCTCCAGCTGCTGGATTTTACTTTCCAGTGACCCCAGTTTTGGCAGAACTGATGCCATCTCCACAGGCGTCGCTGCTGGTTGAGGGTGGCTGTTCAACTCAACTTTACCCTTTTGACTTCCTGGCTGAGATGTCGTTTTCTCATCCTTCAACTTCCTGCGCACCCTGGTGACAACTCGCTTGGGAAAGCCCAGCTCCACAAGCTCCTTGGGCTTGCGCCCCTGCCGTAGTAGATGTTCCACATGCTTGGTTACTTTCATGCTTCACCTCCCCTGATGTTTTCAAAATCATGCACCGAATGTTTCCTGGCCAGGAGAAAGGGTTTTCCATCGTGCCAGCTCGGATACCTAGTGTTAAAATAGTGTTAGAAGTCGTCTGATGGTTGTTCTCGTCGGCGTCCTAGCTCGGCATGGGCTTTAACGATTCGTCGAATAGTACTCCAGTCCACTGATATGCCTTCCTCCCTAAGCTCACGGGCTATTGCCCGGTAGCCCAGCCCTCCCTCATAAAGTGAAAGCACTTTCGGGATTAGCGTCTCAGGTATTGCTCTAGGGCGACCGGGTTTCCTTTGTGTTACCCCAGGACGACTCATTTTTTCTGCCTTTTAATTTGCTTTACCACCGTTTTCATCTAACCTTGACCTAGCAACTGGTAAGACCATCGCCTTCCTACGAATTCTCCGAAATGTTATAATCACATATATGACATGCAAGCGAAATACATAAATAAAATAAGACGCGAACATGGAGGTGAAAAAATGGCCAACAGGGAGATGCCGATTGATAAGGGAGTGAAGCGGGGGCAACCTTCGCGTGAGAAGGTTAGCGAGTGGAGAGAAAAGTATGTTATGATCCGCCCGCAGGTGCTCTCAAATGATGCCGCCTACAAGAGGATCGCTACTGAGGACGAAGACACGGATCGAAACTGGGACTACAGGACAGTCAGGAAGCATCTGGAACGCCAGCTACCCCTCGGCACAGGCAACACAATGCAGGCGGTGGCAGAGTTCGTTTCATTCATGGAGAGCCGGCGTCCCATTCAGCGGGTAGTGGCAGAGTTTGAGGAAGCGGCGCCTATCCAAGAAGTTGCCGGCAGTCTAGTTAAGGTTGTGGGGCATATTATTCGCGAAAACCCCCGGCCAGATCAAGGGCTCCGTGCTTTGGCTGCTCTACTCTCAGGCGGATTTCCGCTTGACCACCGTAGCCTGTAGGTCCATCTAGCAGGTCTATAGCCTCCCGCAGGTGTCTGGCTGAGATATCGAGGTACACTGCTGTCGTCTGTAGGTCAGCATGACCGAGCAATTCCTGCACTGCCCGCAGGTTTGCACCCTTTTCCACAAGTTGTGTAGCAAAGTAGTGTCTGAGGGTATGCGGGTGGAATCCATCCAGACCGCAAGCCTTGGCCAACTTAGATACCACTCGGTAAACTGACCTGTCGTTAAGCCCCTCGAACACCTTAGCAGTGTCAGCTTTACCATGACATTGGGAGCGAAGAGGCACTACTAACCTCTCAGCAATGGGTATTATCCTATCTTTCTGTCCCTTACCCTGTCTGACAAGGATCAGATGCCTCTCAAAGTCCACATCAGCAACTCTGAGATTTAGTAACTCACCTCTTCTCAGTCCCGTGTAGGCGAAGGTAAGCAAAAGGGCCTCGTTACGTCGCTTCTGCCACTCTTTTTGCCCTCTGAGACCACTCCGTGCTTGGGCAATAAGAGCTTCTACGTCTCCTCGGTCATGATAAGCAGGCAATTCTTTCGGCTTTCTCAGCTTTAACCTCAGTGGTTGACCAATGAAGTCAAAGAACGTTCTCAACGCATGGTAGTAGAGTAGGATTGATCGGGGGCGGTAGCCCTTGGATCTGAGATAGGCAAGGAACTGCTTGGCTGACGCTATATCTGGCGACTTACCACCGAGCCACTTCTGATAGTTCGTGATGATCTGCCAGTATCTCACTTGCGTCTTGGGGTCAAGATCACGGCCGAAAAGGTCATCTCGATATGCGCTGAAAACATCCATGCTTCCCTTATCATCAGAGAAGCACGAAGCAAGCACAATACAAGAATGAATAGGGCATCTAACAAGAATAGGGGAGGCAAGAGCGCTGTGCTTTGCCTCCACGTTGGGCCAAGTAAACCTGTAAGCCGAGTTCTGTACTCCGACCCATATTAAGGTCAGAGCGGTGACCATCTATCTAGCCCTGATGTTACCATCAGGGTCAAGCGACCAACCCGGGGACAGGCCGGGCGTCCTTATGTCCCTCTATTTGGTCTTGCTCCGGATGGGGTTTACCCAGCCGACTGGTCACCCAGCCGCCGGTGAGCTCTTACCTCACCATTTCACCCTTGCCCCGCTTAAGCGAGGCGGTATGTTTCTGTGGCACTTTCCGTAGGGTCACCCCTCCTGGGCATTACCCAGCATCCTGCCCGGTAGAGCTCGGACTTTCCTCTGTGATAGAAAACTACCACAGCGGTCACCCGGTTTACTTGACCTAATTACACTGTAGTATAGAAGACGTTATAAGTCAACAAAGCAGCAATAGCGGCACAAGGTCAGCTTAATGCCAGATGGGCTAGATGGTGAGCCTCTGTGTTTTGCTGGCGGGGGATATAGGTGATGGCGAAACCATGGAGCTGGTGCTGAAGTTGATTTACCCGCTGATATAATGGTTTAAGAGACGCCTTCTTTACCCGGTACTGGCCATTGATTTGCCTCACTACTAGCTGGGAGTCTAACCTTATATCAATCTCCCTGGCACCCAGACTGACAGCTTGTTCTAAGGCGGCAATAATAGCCCTATATTCTGCCTGATTATTGGTGGCTTGTCCAATGCGCTGGGAAATGCTAGTAATCAGCCTGCCCTGCTCGTCCTTTATAATAGCAGCGATAGCCGCTGGGCCGGGGTTACCCCGGGAGGCACCATCAGTATATATCACTACCTTCTTGACCGTCATCTGCTCTTGCTTCAAGCCAGGAACAGGATGCGCCCGCAGCTACTGCATTGCACCAAGTCGCCACTTCTGGCCTGCTGTAACTCGGTGGTGGCTAGTGATATCCGACAGCCACGGCATATCCCTTGCTCTACTCTAGCTACCGCTGTTCCCTTTTCCTTCCTGAGTTCTTGGTAGAACTCAATTGACTGTTGGTCGAGCTCCCCAGAAAGTAATTGCCGCTTATGCCTAATTTTGGAGAGAGTGGCTTTGACCTGGTCTAAATCGCTAGATAGCTGCTGTTGCTGGCTGTGCCATTCAGCTTCCAGCGTTTTGAGTTGAGCACTTATAGTAGCCACGCTGGCTTCAGAGCGCTCAACCTGGTCCATTACGTCTAGTGCTTCGTCCTCCAGTTGGTCGCGCTTGGCTTTCAGCCCATCGACCTCATGCTGGAGGTTGCTCAGTTCCTTTGGGTTCTTTATCCGGCCACTAAATAGCGTCTCTTCAGCAGCAGTGAGTTTGGTCAGGAGGTCTTCTATCTCCCATTCTGTGGAGTGCTGCTTCCGCTCCAATTCCTCCAAGTGCTGCTGCTCTAACTTGAGTTCATTCTGAGTTCTGACTACTGCCTGGCTTTCTCCCAGTTGGTCAGCAATTTGCCTCAGCTGTCGCTCATTAGATTCAATCTCTAGGTCGACCTCCTGTAGCCGGTAAAGTTGCTTGGCAACACTCATTTTCCCAGCCTATTCTATAACGGCTAGGCCATAATATCAATTGGGTTGGAAAAGGTGACAAAAGCTCATAGTCAGATTAGAACATATGTGCTATTATTTTATTGGGAAACAATTCAAGGTTAATTAGATGGGAGAGGGTTGTTTTTCTAGTTATGTAAAGGAGGAGCTATGAGGCTATTGAGGCTAGCCGTAGAGATTCAGCGATGGGACCTGGCAGCCCATACCATTGTCTTGGCGACTGCCAGGGTACTGAAGGATGGAGATAGACCACATGCCAGCAAAAACAGGGAGAAAAAGAGGCGCCCCAAAGGGCAACCAGAACGCTAGGAGGCATGGCTTTTATTCCAAGGTGCTTGATGAGGCAGAGCAGCTCGATTTTGAGCTGGCTTCTGGCGTTGATGGCTTTGATGATGAGATTGCCCTACTTCGGGTTAAGATAAAGTCTTTGCTGGAGAATGACCCGGAGAATATCAGTGTTCTTATGCAGGCAACCAATGCCCTGGCTCACCTAGTTAAGACTAAATACAACATCAGCAAGGAGCAGAGGAAGGGATTGAAGGAGGCAATAGGTAATGTGCTCAAGGATGTCGCTATCCCGCTGGGAATCGGGGTCAGCGAAGTTATCAAGAGGTAATGGATTTTAGAAACCTATCCCCCTTACCCCCTTCCCTTATTAGTTTTAAAGGGAAGGGGGGTGTAGGT